>Ga0316617_100000279_pt1 | contig 12462 bp, 15 predicted proteins | sample OWC_Aug_M1_C1_D2_FD_207801 | JGI IMG/M metagenome (GOLD analysis project Ga0316617, IMG submission 207801) | Wetland soil microbial communities from Old Woman Creek delta, Ohio, United States - OWC_Aug_M1_C1_D2_B | ecosystem: Environmental > Terrestrial > Soil > Wetlands | place: USA: Ohio... | reverse complement strand
AACCTTGCCGCCATCGAGTTTCTTGCCGAAGAGCAGGGAACCGACGACCAGAAGGATCCAGAGTCCGCCGCCAATGACCGCGATGACACCGAAGATGCCGGTCAGGCCCATCATCAGGTAGGCGGCGCCCGGCCACTCATACTGGAACGGTGCGCCCGAGAAGGCCATGTCCCAGTGACGGCGGGAAACGCCCAGCGTACCGGCGCCCATCATCACCAGCCCGAGGATGGACATGCTGATGCCGAACAGGTAGGGCTGAATCTGGCACAGTTTGGGCAGGATCATCTCGCGGCGGAACAGTACCGGGACCAGCAGATAGGTGATCGCCATGAATGCCAGCGTCGTGCCGGTGACCACGGTGGTGTGGAAGTGACCCGGGACGTAGAAGGTGTTGTGCATCAGCATGTTGATCTGTTCGGTGCCGAGAACGACGCCCGAGATGCCACCGAGGAATCCGAAGCTGACCAGCGAGATGAACATGCCGGAGAACACCGGGTTGCCCCAGGGCGCCTTGCGCAGCCATTCGAACAGGCCGTTGGTGAAACCCTTGCGCCGTTGTGCCGCTTCGATGGCGCCGGGCACCGTAAAACCATGGATCATCGAGGCCATCACCGCGAAATACATGAAGTAGGAAGTGTTGAGCACCTTCCACTCTGCGCTCATTCCGGGGTCGGACAGCAGGTGGTGCGCGCTGGCCAGTTGCAGGAAGAGGATGTAGAGCAGGAAAGCACCGCGGGACACTTTTTCCGACAGCGGCTTGGCGCCGAAGATCACCGCGGCGGTCAGGTACCAGATCGAGACGTGGGCGGCGACGTTGATCTGCTGCGACGAGTGGCCCAGACCCCACCAGACCATGCGGTACAACTGTGCGTCGATCTCCTTGATCAGGCCGACCGACCAGAAGAAGGTCGGGATCAGGATGCCGGCGCCGGCCAGGATCGTGAACGTGGCGATGATCGCGGCGGTCAGCGCGCCAAAAACAACCAGCGGCAGCGAACCGGTGTAGGTCTTGTCCTTCTTGGCGACAACCAGCGTGCCGAAAAACACCGCGGTGCCGAGCAGCGCGCCGACGGCGACCAGGATGATGCCGAGGTAGAAGTGTGGTGCGGCCTGCATCGGGACATACGAAGTGAACATCACGCTCGACCCGCCCTGGAAGATGGCGACATTGGTCATGATGCCACCGATGACCATCAGCCAGAAGCCGAGCCACGCCACCTTGGGTGTCGCCAGCCGGCATCTCAGCAGCGTCGACGAGGCAAAGTAGAGAACCGCCATTTCGAAGAACAGGATCCACAGGATCAGCATGTCGATGCCGTGGGCGGTAAGGATCGTATAGAACTCGTCAGCCGGCAGGAGCTTGATTGCCGGCCAGCGGGTCAGGATGACGAGCAGCGCCGTGATGCCGCCAACCAGCAGCCAGAGAACGCCGGCGACGGCATTCCAGCGCATCAGCTTTTCGGCGTGGTTCTCGAACTGCAGCCCGGAAATCGGGCAGGTACGATAAGTAGTGGCCATCTGTGTCCCCCTTATTTGACGTAGATACGGCCAAGCATCGAGTGGTGACCGATGCCGCAGTATTCGTTGCAGACGATGGCGTAGGTGCCTGCCTTGGTCGGTGTCATCCTGACCACATGCTCATAGCCGGGAAGGACCTGAATATTGATATTGACCGGCTGCAGCGAAAAACCGTGGTTGTAGTCCATCGAGGAAAGATGGATCTTGTACTGCTTGCCCGCTTCCAGTTCGAGGATCGGGTACCAGTTCCACAGACGGGCGATCAGGAATCCTTCCCCACCGGCCGGAATCTTGACGACCGGGATTTCCTGTCCTTGCAGGCCCATTTCGGTACGGATGGTGTTCTCGGCGATGAATTTCTCGGCCTTGGCGGCAAACATCTCGGGAGTGGTCTTGTAGACCTCGTTCGAGAGGTTCTGCTTACCGAAAATGTGCCAATAGAGCATCATGCCGAACATGATCATGCCCCATACGAAAGCGATACCAATCCACGCCCATTCGACCCCGGCGATGGGCTGTTTCCACCAGAGCCGTTCCGACGGCGGCAGAATTGCACTCATTTTTTTCTCCCTTTGATTGATGAGTTACTTGGCGAGTGGCACGTTCATGATGTCGATGATGCCCCACAGGATGTAGAGCAGGCCTGGCGAGGCCACGCCGAGGAACAGAAGCAGGAAGTGGTTGTCCAGCAGCTTCTGCATGAAGGGGATGTCGTCGTCGTTTGTCATGCTTTTCTCCTCCATCGTTGGTGCGTGTTGCACACGGTTGATTACCTGAAAACTGGAACCCGAAATACCGGATCAAATGACCGGAAGGCTACCGCCGGAAGTTACCGACGGCAGGCGCTCGAATATATGATTTGTGTCAAGATCTGCGACAAACTGTCACATGTCGTTACGGCTGGCGATGTGTCCGCGAGTTCTCACATATAATCCGTGCCGAAAAATCACCCCGGAACCCATGATGATCCGCTCGACACCGTTCCCGACTGGTTCTGCCGATTTGTCCGTCCGCCGACAGATCGCAATCTGGCTTTTTGCCTGCAGCGCCATGGTATTTGCGATTCTTGTGGTCGGCGGCGTCACGCGCCTGACGCATTCCGGCCTGTCGATCGTCGAATGGAAGCCGATTGTCGGCATCATCCCGCCGCTCAATCAGGCCGAATGGGATGAAACCTTCGACAAGTACAAGAAGACGCCCGAATACCAGAAGGTGAACCACCAGATGTCGCTGGACGAATTCAAGTTCATCTTCTATTGGGAGTACTGGCATCGGGTACTGGGGCGATTGATCGGCATCGTCTTCCTGGTGCCGTTTGCCTACTTTCTGTTGCGGCGAAAGCTCGACCCGCCGCTGATTCCAAAACTGTTCGGCATTTTCGTGCTCGGCGGAATGCAGGGCGCGATGGGCTGGTACATGGTCAAGAGCGGCCTGGTCGATGATCCCCGCGTCAGCCAGTACCGCCTGACCGCGCATCTATCGCTGGCTTTCCTGATCTTCATCGCGATGATGTGGGTCGCGCTGGGACTGTGGGCCGAGCGCGCACGGACGACAGCCGATGCCACGTTGCGGGGATTGCAGCTAGCGGGTTTCTGGCTGGCCGTCCTGGTCTTCTATATGGTCGTTACAGGCGGCTTTGTTGCCGGTATACGCGCTGGCAAGGCCTACAACACCTTCCCCTTGATGAACGGCCACGTGCTTCCGCCCGAGAGTTTCATTCTCGACCCGTGGTTTCTCAATTTCTTCAACAACATGGCGCTGGTCCAGTTCGATCACCGGGCGGGCGCATGGCTGCTGGCCTTTATCGTTCCATGGTTCTGGGTCAAGAGCAGGTCGTCCGTCGTTTCCGCCCGGGCGAAGTCGGTGGCCAGTCTGCTGCTTGTTGCCGTGGCAGCACAAATAGCATTGGGTATCGTGACGCTGCTGGCTGCCGTTCCCGTTGCCCTGGGCGCGGCGCACCAGGGAGGCGCGATGGTGGTATTCGGTGTTCTGCTCTGGCTGAACCACGAACTGCGTGTTGCCCGTGATCCAGGCATGGCCTGATGGAGGCGTACGCTGCGCGCTTGCGCAGAATCCGGAGCCTTGCCTTGGCGCTGACGGCGCTCGCGGTCCTCGTGGTTCTGGTAAGTGCGATGATGCGTCTGGATGCCGCCGGTCTCGGCTGCGCCGACTGGCCGGAATGCTACGGACAGTTGCTCGGGCGCGAACCACAGGCACTGGAGTTCGGCATCGTCCGCATCCTCCATCGGCTGGTCGCTTCGACCTCGCTGGTGCTCGCCTGCGTCCTCGTCTGGCTTTGCCTGCGTCCGCAGCCGCTGCAGCCGGCTGCCGGCTATGCGTCGCTGCTGCTGCTGCTTATGCTGGCGCTGGCAATGCTCGGCATCTGGAGTTCCGACCCACGGCGCGTGGCTGTCGGATTCCTCAACATCATGGGTGGCCTTGGCCTCGTGACCTTTTCCTGGCGCGTGGTGCTGGCTTGCAGGGGGCCTGGTTCTGCGGTCGGAACCTTGCATCCAGGCTGGCTGTTGCGTCTGGGTCTCGGTGCGCTGTCGCTGACCGTGGTGCTGGGCGCCTGGCTGGGGGCCAGTTATGCGGCGCTTGCCTGCACCTCGATCCCCGATTGTGACGGGGCCTGGTGGCCTGCCGCTGCCGGGTTGTCAGCCCTCAATCCCTTCCTCAGGCAGGTCGCGGCGCCTCTCTCCGGTGATGCGGGCGGTGTCATGCTGCACCTCCTGCACCGCTATCTCGCACTGGCGACCTTCTTCCTCCTTGGCACGGCAGCCGTTCAGATGCTGCGCAAGGAGCCGCAACGCAAGGCCGCCGGGGCAATCCTCGCATTGCTGGTCCTCGAACTGGTCCTGGGCGGGCTGACCGTGCTCAGCGGCCTCAATCTCTGGCTGGTACTTGCTCACGGCCTTTGTGCCGCTGCCTTGCTGGCCTCAGTCGCGACACTGTTGCGGCGTTAAGCACCTGTCATCATCACGCGACCGCCCACGCAACAGAAGTTCGCCGCCGCCCTGGTCAAGCCTGACAATTCGAAGATGACGATGTTCAGTGCTGGTGCGGATTCGCGACGGGCGCCTTGCCGGTCAGGTCGCGTACCTCGGCGACGACCTCGATCATTTCCACTTTCTTGTCCTTGCCTTCGAATTGCAGTGTCAGCGGGACCGAGTCGCCGGTCTTGATCGTCTGCTTGAGATTCATCAGCATGACGTGGTAGCCCCCCGGCCCAAGAATGACCGGTTTGCCAGCAGGCAGGTCGAGACGGGCGACGGCGCGCATTTTCATCACGCCGCCATCCATTTTCATTTCGTGGATCTCCGTCACACCAGCCACCGGGCTGGCCGCGCCGACCAGCGCCGCACCCGACTTGCTGCTGACTTCCATGAATGCGCCGGTCGCCATCTGGCCAGCAACGGTGCCGCGTACCCATGGCGCCTTGATCTCGATGTCGCCGGCGAAGGTTGTCGTCGCGAAAAGGGCGAGCAGGGCGGATGTCAGAATGACGTGCAGGGCTTTCATGGGGGGTCTCCTATGCGGCGTGGGCAAAAGATTATAAGCGCTGGCTTGCCGAAGTCACCGCGACACGATGTCGCAGCGATCCGGCAACGGGTTGCAGCCCAAGGCTACGGCTTCTTGTACCAGTTGCCTTGTTCGTCCTCTATCCACCAGCCCGAGTGGAACTGATCCTTCCAGCGTTTTACCTGCGCCGCGCGCACCGCCGGTTGCGCTTCCTTGCCGCCATGCGCTTCGGCAATGGCATAGATCAGCGAGTTGCGCTCGGGATTTTCCTGGTCGATGAGCTTTTCGGCGATCTGTCTCTGAGTCAGGGTAAGTCGGCTGCCATCGTGAATCTTGATCATCCCGTCGTTGCCCAGGCCGATGACCCCGGCTTCATAAAAGCGAACAAGGCGCGATGAGCGCTGAGCCAGCGTATGTTTGGCTACCATGACCGGCGGCGTGCCGATATCTAGGTTGATTTCGCTGCTGGTGGGCGCGGCGGCGGCCGGAATGGCAAGGAAGGCGAGCAGGGTTAGCACGTATTTCATCGGATTTCCAGAAAGGTTACTTGCCGGCCAGCAGAAGCTTCAGGTCGGCGGCGACATTTGCCGGCGTTTCTCCATGGCGTAGCAGGAGTCTCAGTCGCCCTTGCGGATCAAAGGCGTAACTTCCGGTCGAGTGGTCGATGCTGTAGTTGTCGGGCGTCGTGCCGGGCTGCTTGACGTAGAAGACCTTGAAATCCTTGGCCAGCATCGCGATGGCTGCTTCATCGCCGCGCAGACCGATGAAACTCGGGTCAAACAGCGGTACATACGCGGCCAGCAACTCGGGCGTGTCACGAGCAGGGTCCAGCGTGACAAAGAGCACCTGCACACGCGCGGCGTCATCACCCAGTACCTTCAGCGAATCGCGCATCGTCGCCAGCGTGGTCGGGCAGACGTCGGGGCATTGGGTGTAGCCGAAGAACAGCACGACCACCTTGCCCTTGAAGTCCGCCAGGCGGCGTGGCTGTCCGTTATGGTCGGCGAGGTTGAAATCCCTGCCCCATTCGACACCGGAGATGTTGGTCGAGTGGAAGTTCTGCGGCTCGGAGCACCCGGCGACAAGGAGAGCGATGCAAAGGATGATTGCGGCGAGTCTACCCATCGGAAACAGCGGCTCTGGATGGAGGGTTTCAGGAAGTGATGCGAGCAGGTATTGCCTGCGATTCTCCAGCATGGTTCAAGCAGGGGAAAGGCGCATTGTAAGCCGTAACCGATATCCGGAAAGTCCATCGAAGAAGAAATAAGTCTTCGCAGAAAATGTTCCGGCCGACCAATTTGGAACCGGCCCCGCACGGCACCTTTCCGTCGGGGAAATTGCCAGGCGCCTCCATTTCGTATCGGTTGCCCGGGCCGGGCCCCTTGCATTGCCTGATAAAGGCGGATGTCTGTCAGACCTGCGCACGGTATACTCCGGCTTTCTCAAGTTGAAAGTCTTATTCATGGCCGCATCCGACGACACCGCCAGCATGGCACTTTTCTGTGATTTCGAGAACATCGCCCTCGGCGTTCGTGATGCCCAGTACGAGAAGTTCGACATCCGGCCGGTTCTCGAGCGCCTGCTCGCCAAGGGCAGCATCGTGGTCAAGAAGGCCTATTGCGACTGGGATCGCTACAAGGCATTCAAGTCCGGGATGCACGAGGCCAACTTCGAGCTGATCGAGATCCCCCATGTTCGCCAGTCGGGCAAGAATTCGGCGGACATCCGCCTCGTCGTCGATGCCCTCGATCTCTGCTATACGAAGTCGCACGTCGATACCTTTGTCATCATCAGCGGCGACTCGGACTTCTCGCCGCTGGTTTCCAAGCTGCGCGAGAACGCCAAACGGGTGATCGGCGTCGGCGTCAAGCAGTCGTGTTCCGACCTGCTGATCGCCAACTGCGACGAATTCATCTACTACGACGACCTGGTGCGCGAACGCAATGGCGCCCGCCGCGAGAGCCGCGAGGCGGCCCAGCGTCGCTCGGCGGACGACGACGCGAGCCGCGGCGACAAGATGGAGGCGCGCAAGACCAAGGCCGTCGAACTGGCCGCGGCGACCTTCGCCGACCTGATCGCCGACCGTGGCGATAGCGAGCGCGTCTGGGCCTCGGTACTAAAGGAGGTGATCAAGCGCCGCAATCCCGGGTTCAACGAAACCTATTTCGGCTTCCGCAGTTTCGGCAACCTGCTTGAGGAGGCGGCCAACCGCGGCCTGCTCGGGTTCGGCCGGGACGACAAGTCGGGCGCCTACGTCACCCGTGCCCCGGCGCGTCCGCTGGCGGGAGAGGAGGCCGCCAGCGAGACAGTTCCCCCGCAAGGGGCCTTGCCGAGTGGCGTGGTCGATGGCCCCGGCGAGGTCACGGCGGCACTGGCTGGCGAGGGCGAGCCGAAGGCTGGCGGCCGTCGCCGCGGCGGCGGTCGTCGCTCGCACAAGGAAGGCAAGGACGCCAAGGACAGGCTGGCGCAGGAGCCGGAGTCCGCAAGCGAGCCAGCGTCCGCCACGCCGAGGCCGGCCGACGAGAAGGCCGCCGCAGTCGTTGCGGAAGCCGATCCCGCGAAGGCGCGCCGGGGCGGCGGTCGCCCACGCCGCGTGGAGGCCGAGCCGGACTCGCCGGTGGGGGACGCTGTGGCTGTCGTTTTGGCGGAGCCAGGCGCGCCGGAGTTGGCGAAAGCGCCGGCTGCCAAGCGGGTTGCCCGTGCGCCCCGGAGCGGAAAGCCGAAGGCCGTCAGCGAGTAGATGCCGGGTGCGGGTCTCAGATCACCAGCAGCAGCTTGGTGCGCAGACCCTCGGCTTCGCGCCTGCCGTCGCGAGAGGTGGTTATCGCGTGATACCACTCGTCGTAGAGGCCACGCAGTCCCGTGTGGCCATCCGCGTTCTCGATACGGTCGAGCAGCGAACTGGTGCCGAGCGAGCCAACGAAGGTCTTCAGCGTATTGCCCATGAAGTTGCGTGCCTGCTGCAGGCGGACCGGGTCTGGTGTTGCAGGCAGTTCGCCGAAGGCGGTGATCGGCGGCAGCGCCGCTGCTGGCGCGCTGACCGTCCCCTGGGGGCTGATCACCGAACTGATTGCAATATAGCCTTCTTCCTCGAGCATGCCGAGCGTATGCTGGAGGTCGTCGCTCTGCAGCATGCCGCGCAACTCGTCGACAGCACGCTTGCCGTCGACAAAGATCAGCACTCGCCGCACCCGTGGCGTTAGCCCGCCGGCCTTGGAGGTGATCTCCTCATGCCCCTTCGGGGTCTTGGCGAATACAACACCCATTGTCCTGTCTCCGTTATCGGGTAGTCCTGGGTCATTGTACATAAATACAAAAAAACAAAACCCGCCGTAGCGGGTCTTCCGTGAAGCAGTTCACGAACCACCGTTCATGCTGCAGCCTGCACTGGAATCCTGTGTCCTCGGCGGGTGATCCGGTTCTGCGAATCGACGTAGATCAGCTCCGGCTCGTACTTGGTCAGCTCGACCTCATTGTAGACAGCAAAGGTGGCGATGATCAGGATGTCGCCCGGCGCGGCCCGACGGGCGGCCGAGCCATTGACCGAAATTACGCCGGAGCCGCGTTCGGCGCGTATCGCGTAGGTGGTGAAACGCTCTCCGTTGTTGACGTTCCAGATGTCGATCTGCTCGTATTCCCTGATATTGGCCGCGTCGAGCAAATCCTCGTCGATCGCGCAAGAGCCCTCGTAGTGCAGGTCGGCGTGGGTTGCCGTCACCCGGTGCAACTTCGATTTCAACATCGTTCTCTGCATGGTTTCAATCATCCAGACGGTTTGGGGAAGCGAATTGTAGCGGCACTGGAACCTCTGTCAACGGCTTTTTGCGCCCTGAAAAAGTGTATCAGATCTCAACATTGTCGATCAGTCGCGTGCTTCCGAGACGACTGGCGGCAAGCGCCACCAGCGGAACGCCGATCCCGTGCGGCACCGACAGGTCCGACTGTTGCCGCACCGCAACATAGTCGGTTTGCCAGCCGGCTGCGGTCAACGTGGCTGCTGCGGCACTTTCCAGTCTGGCGATGTCTGGCTCACCTTGCCTGAGAGCATCGCGGATTCGATTCAGTTCCCGAAACAGGCGCGGCGCTTCGGCGCGTTCAGCCGCGCTCAGGTAGCCGTTGCGCGACGACAGAGCCAGGCCGTCGTCGGCACGCACGGTTTCGCCGCCGATGATGGCGATCGGCAGGGCGAACTGGCGGGTCATGTTGCGGATGACCATCAATTGCTGGTAATCCTTCTTGCCGAAGACCGCAGCCTGCGGTTGCACGCAGTTGAACAGCTTGAGGACGACGGTGGCGACGCCGCGGAAATGTCCCGGGCGAAACTCGCCGTCGAGCTGGTGCTGGATGGCCGGTGGTTCGACCACATACTCCTGGGGTTCAGGATAGAGGTCGGCCTCGGTCGGCGCGAACAGGACGTCGACGCCGGCGTCGGCCAACTTGTCGCAATCGGCCTGGAAAGTGCGCGGGTACTTGTCGAAATCCTCGTTCGGCCCGAATTGCAGGCGATTGACGAATATCGACGCGACGACCGTGTCGCCGTGGGCGCGTGCCTGTTCCATCAGACTGATGTGGCCGGCGTGGAGATTCCCCATGGTCGGCACGAAAGCGACCCGGCCACGCCCCGTGAGCGCCGCGCGCAGGTCGGCGATGCTGGAATGGATTCGCATTGTCGGGGACTCGCTCGGTGGTCAGCCGGTGTAGGTGTGCTCGGGCGCCGGATAGCTGCCGTCCTTGACGGCGGCGACGGCGCGGGCGGCAGCATCGGCGATGCTTGCCGCGCCGTCCATGAAGTTGCGGACGAACCTGGCCTTCTTGCCGGGCGGAATGTCGAAGGCGTCGTGCAGCACCATCACCTGCCCGGAGCAGTCCTTGCCGGCGCCGATGCCGATGGTGATGATCTTCAGTTGGGCAGTGACCTCGGTGGCCAACAAGGCCGGGATTGCTTCGAGGACGATCATGGTCGCACCGGCGTCCTGCAACGCCTGGGCATCGTCCTTGAGGCGTTGCGCGGCGGCTTCGCCCTTGCCCTGCACCTTGTAGCCACCGAGCGCATGCACCGACTGCGGGGTCAGGCCGACGTGGCCGCAGACCGGGATGCCGCGGCTGACGAGAAAGGCTACCGTGGCGGCCATTTCGCGGCCGCCTTCGAGCTTGATCATCTGCGCCCCGGCCGCCAGCAGCGTGACGGCGTTGCGGAAGGCCTGCTCCGGCGCTTCCTGGTAGCTGCCGAAGGGCATGTCGGCGATGATGAAGGGACGGTCGCTGCCGCGCTTGACGGCCGCCGTGTGGTAGGCGATATCGGCGACAGTCACCGGCAGCGTCGTGTCGTGGCCCTGGATGACGTTGCCCAGCGAATCGCCGATCAGCAGCACGTCGACCCCGACGCCGTCGAGCAGGCGCGCGAAGCTGGCGTCGTAGCAGGTGAACATGACGACCTTCTCGCTGGCCTGGTGGAGCTTGGCGAGGTCGGACTGGGTCAGGCGACGGGTGATGTTTTGAGCGGACATGAGCGCGTTATGAGCGGAACACGAAATAGACGGCGCCAAGGATACACAGTGCCGCCCACAAATAGTCAAGCTTGAGCGGCTGATCCATGTAAAAAATGACGAAAGGCACGAAGACAGACAGCGTGATGACTTCCTGCAGGATCTTCAGTTGCGCCAGGCTCATCTCGCCGTTGCCGATCCGGTTGGCCGGAACCTAGATCAGGTATCCGAAGAGCGCGATGCCCCAGGAGACCAGCGCCGCGATCCACCACGGATTTTCGTTGAGGTGCTTGAGGTGCGCATACCAGGCGAAGGTCATGAAGACATTCGACAGCCCGAGCAGAACCACGGTCTGCCACATTACCGGGATGTGCGCGCCGAACAGGGTCAAAAGCGGACGATGCCCTGATTGGCGACCGCCGGCAGCCAGGCGGCGATGCTGCCACGCCCGGGGATCGTCAGGTCGGGCGCGATCTCGGCCAGCGGGCGGAGGACAAAGGCGCGCAGATGGAGTCTTGGGTGAGGCACCGTCAGGCGCGGCTGGTCGATTTCGCTGTCGTTGTAGAGCAAAAGGTCGAGGTCGAGGGTGCGCGGCCCGTTGCGGTCACGACGGTGGCGTCCGAAACGGGTCTCGAGATCGAGCAGGGCGTCGAGCAGCGCTTCGGCACTGAGGGAGGTTTCCAGCACTGCCGCAGCGTTGATGAAGTCGGGCTGGTTCCTGAGGCCGACCGGGATCGTGCGGTAAAGCGACGAGGTGCGCAGGACGCGGCTTTCCGGCAGTCCGGCGAGTGCCGTGAAGGCGGCAAGCACGGTAGCCGCCGGTTCGCCGATGTTGGCGCCGAGGGCGACGTAGGCGGTGTTCACTGGGTGCTGTTGCGGTCGACGCCTGGCGCCGCGGGATTTCTCCGCCGGCGCCGGCGCTTGCGGTCGCCGGCCTGTTCCGGCAGCAGCATCTGCGCCCTTCCTTCCCCGTCGGCATTCTGGAAACGTGTCCACCAGTCGCCCAGCTCCGCTTCGATTTCGCCGGATTCGGCACGCAACAGCAGGAAGTCGTAACCGGCACGGAAACGCGGGTGTTCGAGCAGGCCGTAGGGGCGCTTGCCGGCGCGCGACTCGAAGCGTGGCTGCAGGGACCAGATATCCTTGATGTCGCCGGCGATGCGCCGGGTGATGGCGAGTTTCTCGCCCTGCACGTCGAGTACCGTGTCCATCGCCTGATAGAGCGCCGGGATTTTCGTTTCGCCGGCAGCCTTCAGCTTTTCCCAGTGCGCCAGCACCTCGTGCCAGAGCAGCGTGGCGAACAGGAAGCCGGGCGAGATGCCCTTGCCCGTGCGCACGCGGTCGTCGGTATTGGCCAGGGCGAGCATGACGAACTTCTCGCCCAGCGGCTGTTCGAGAATGACGTCGAGCAGCGGCAGCAGGCCGTGATGCAGGCCTTCGTCACGCAACCGGGTGATGCAGTTCACCGAGTGGCCCGAGGTCAGGAGCTTGAGCATTTCGTCGAAGAGGCGGGCCGGCGGCACGTTTTCCAGCAGCTCGGCCATTTCGCGGATCGGCTTGCTCGCCGCCGGATCGATGATCAGACCGAGCTTGGCGGCCAGGCGCACGGCGCGCAACATGCGCACCGGGTCCTCGCGGTAGCGGGCGCGCGGTTCGCCGATCATGCGCAGGGTCTTCTGCTTGAGGTCGGCTACGCCGTGGTGGTAGTCGATGACCGCCTCGGTCGCCGGATCGTAGTACAGCGCATTGGCGGTGAAGTCGCGGCGGGCGGCGTCGTCGGCTTGCGAACCGAAGACGTTGTCGTGCAGCACGCGGCCGTGTTCGTCGGTCTTGGTATTGGCGTCGAGCATGCCGCGGAAGGTGGTGACCTCGATCGTTTCCTGGCCCATCATCACATGGACGATCTGGAAGCGCCGGCCGATTGCGCGCGAACGGC
>Ga0316617_100000278_pt1 | contig 12474 bp, 18 predicted proteins | sample OWC_Aug_M1_C1_D2_FD_207801 | JGI IMG/M metagenome (GOLD analysis project Ga0316617, IMG submission 207801) | Wetland soil microbial communities from Old Woman Creek delta, Ohio, United States - OWC_Aug_M1_C1_D2_B | ecosystem: Environmental > Terrestrial > Soil > Wetlands | place: USA: Ohio... | reverse complement strand
CCAGACCCAATTCCAACAAAATAACCTACATCGCCAGTGGTTAGAGTGTATGAAGTTGTCTTGTCACTACCTGATTGAGGAATGTTTGATGGCCCTGCGGGTCCAGTAGCTCCCGTAGCGCCAGTAGGTCCAGCGGGTCCAGTAGCACCAGTTGCGCCCTGTGGAATAGTGAAATCAAAGATTGCGGCACCAGTGGTGCCTGAATTTACAACTGATGCGCTACTACCAGCAGCGCCAGTAGTAGTAGTGCCTGCGTCAACAGTTGCGGCAGCGCCAGTGGCTCCCGTGGCACCAGTAGGGCCTGCTGGGCCAGTTGGTCCAGTTGGTCCTGCTGGCCCAGTAGCGCCGGTAGCTCCCGTTGGCCCAGGATTGCCATCATTCCGGTCAAAATTGCCGGTAAATGGGTTGAATGCGTAAGACATTATGCTGTCCTCTTGACTTCAGTCAGCGCCCCGCCACCGTCATAAGTAAAAGTCAATACGCAGACGGTTTGCCCAGCCTTTTTGAACGTAACAGTGGTAGGTGTATTAAAATCTGGATCAGCAACCACATCATCATATTGCGGAATTTCAAAGCCAGACGTTACCGAGACTTGACCAGGAACAATGCCGCCGGGAGTATCAAACCATGCCATAAATCACCTATGATAGGAATTTGAGTTTGTAGAGGGTTGATTGATACTGGGCAACAACCTCATCAATCAAATTCTGAATCGACGTTTCATCAGAGACGCCTTTACGATGCTCACCAATCCATTTAAGTTGTGCCTTTAGAATAGTCTCAATTGATCCTTGTGACGTACTCTTTAGGTATGGAATGCTTAGGATTTTACCCTCGCAACCTTGATAAGCCTCTGCAATTTGGTCAGCCAAATCAATGATGGCTGGATAGAATTCGCCTAGCGCCATGTGCTGAGCGAATGATTTTGTCTTTAAATGTTCCCTATGCGCGATTTCTCGCGCCAGGAACAATAAGGCGATTAGTTCGCCCATACGATCCAGCCATGAGCCAGATGTTTTTCTAACTCTGCTTGGCTTACTACACGTTTTCTAGCGCCAGAACGTGGGTCCATAACCTTAACTGGCTTGAACTCATCTTCATCTTTCTTAGCCATGATTCCTCCAGAAAAAGTGGGGGGCGGTTAGCCCCCCAAACCATGAGCAACTCTTAGGTCGACAGAGGAATTGCGCCAGCATTCATTGGCTTAGTTGCGCCAAAATCGCTGGTGTTGGCCGCAGTCGGATACGGTCTGGTTACACGCACCAAATAGTAGCCAGCAGAGTCGGCGGTATCACTGGAAGTGACCTTTGCAAATGCAACCGTTACCGTGTTGGCAGCAGAAACATAAGCATGCGTCATTGATACGCCAGCAGGCAATGCCGCAGTGGGTTCAACCACTACAAAATCACCAACCGCTACACCAGTGACGGTAAAAGCAATTTCAGTGACAGTGCTGGCCTTGATAACCGTAGAAACGGTTGCAGGCGTATTCGCAATGCGAACAACTGCTTCACCACGGGTAAGTGACTCAGCAACAATATTAGGACCGGGATTAGCCATGATCTATCTCCTATTAACCAGTTACGCGGACTGCAAGCTCAGGATAGATGGTTGACCATCCATACAGAACATCGAGTCGGCAAGGAAGCTGATCAGAGTTGATATCGTACTGGCGGACCAGACGAATCGACAGACCATCAGCGGATGCGCGGCCAGCCATATCTACACCTTGCGGCAGAATCAGGTCAGCAGTGCCAAGAGCAAAGGCGTCTTTATGGAATGCCAGAGCGTTGGGATAACTTGCGCCAGCAGAGCCAGAAATAACAGTGACAGCGCTGCTAGGAATGGTGCCAGTGCTGCTGGTTACGTTCTGGAACTGACCAGAGAATACCGGAGTTGGGAAGATTTTGATGCTTTGACCGGAGCCAGTGCCAGTGTAGGTTTCAGCTACAACAAAGTTCATCAAAGAGCCAGTAGACTGACGGTTCTGCGGGTTGACTGCATATACGCCAGGAATCGTAAACACAGTACCTTTGGTGACAGTGTAGGTATTCGTGGTGGTTGCGGTCATGGTGAACGTGGACTGAGCATTGTTCTGTACGCTACCACCAGCCTGAGCAGCAGGAGTGATAGAGTCAGTGCCTACGCGGAACGTACCGGCAGTGAAATTGCCAACGTTCTGATCCATCGCAAAGTTAAAGCCCAGAGTGCTATCACCCAGTGCGCCCTTGCTGAAGATGCTAGAGATGGTTCCCTGCGGATTGAACAGATTGGTCAGACCAGAGACAATGCCAACTTCGATAGTCGGGTCGACAATGAAGTTGCGTTGCTCATCAACAGGAGCGGCCATCTGATTCAGCCTAGCGCGTGCAGCCAGAACAGTTGCAGTAGCTTCAGCCTGAGTGGTTGCGCCATCAGTCAACTGGCCAGGAGTACCGACCAAGTTGAAGACATTGTAGAATTGCTGAAGACCGTCATAGTCGATCTTGTTAGCAATTGCAGCAACAGCAGGCTTGATGAAACGATCAGAGAAATCACTGATGTTCAGCGTCAAATCCTGCGTGGTGAACGCCATGTCCACACCAAACTGGGTGTCCAGGGTCAACGGTACGTAGGTTTCAACGCTAGATTCAATCTGCAATGCAGCGCCAGTGCGGCCTACATAACGCGGGGGTTTGCGCAGATTGATCGTGGTGCCGATTTTAGCACCTTCCTGAGCAAACTTTGAATCATACTGCCGAGAAATGGCGCGGGTAAACACTAACTGGTTCTGCAAAACACGCAGAGCTTCATTAGTGATCATTGAAATCGTGAGCAAATTATTATTTGCCATTAGAACCTCCAAACAGAAAAGAAAAGGTTTTTATGCCCTATCATTTTCTAGATGGGGGCCGACCCCTCGAATGATCTAGTTTGCCGCGCAGTTCTGTTGGGCAACACAACTACGGTACAGCCTTTATACCATAATTTTCTTGTCAGGTAAAGTCAATCTACATGATGCTTATGGCAAAATGATGATGCTCTTTTTTCAAAGCCTGATATGCTTGACTGGCCTCCTCTGGAGTCTTGAACCCGCTTCTAATAACTCGCTTCTTAGCAACTCCTAGCACAGCATAAAATCTGTCCCCACGCTTGCGAACACCTGGGCCAAATGTTGAATTCTTGTATCTGCCCTTATTTTGGCTATTGTCTGCTGAATTGTTTGGCGCAAGACGCAGGTTTTCTATCCTATCATCAGATGGGTTTCTGTTAATGTGATCAACTTGACATGCTGGAAACTCTCCATGATGCCACAGCCATACAAGATGAGAATGGCGATAATTCACGCCATCAACCATCATATAATAATATCCTTCAGGGTTTGGCGTACCAGCCAATGATCCGGCTTTATTTCTGCCTTTGCGCGTGCCAAGATTTACAAACCTTGATCCGTTCCATGATACAAGTTCTTTCAAACGCGCTTGCGTGACTTTCATAAGAAGCTCCAGTGTAGAGTAGTGAAAAAGTGTGGCAGGCCAATTCACTAGGCTGGCCAGAGCTTGCAATCTCTTGCCACACGATTAGTTTAGCACTACATCAAGGGTTTGTCACAGTGACATCCTTAGCGCCAGCAGTTCCAGATGGAGTAGTGCCAGTTATGGTTGTTGAGCCTACAACCACCAAGTCAGCCACTGGATTCCCATCAATTGCAGCTGTCGCTGCTGGGTCAAAGCCAACGCCAGTGATTGTTACTGGAGTGCCGCCAGCAGTGCTGCCAACATCTGGTGAAATCGACGTTATGGAGAATGCCGCTGGCTCAAATGGCTCAAAGCCAGTTGGAGTAGTATATAAAAACGGGCCAGCAAAGTTTGCCGTGGTGTAGGAGTCGATAGAGTTTAAACTATTATCAGTACCATACCAAGCGCGCCAATCTGTACCTCCACCAGGAATTGTGTCTGTTGGAAGTGAACCTGTTTCTGGGTCAGACAATGGATTTGGCGCACCCAAGTCGTCATACCAATCACCATTAGTTGCGGCTAGCCATATCTTTGAGTTATCAAAATCTACAGCAACGCGCACGGTTGCTGCGTACAGCCTGAGACCAGCAGACAATCCCGCTATACCAGACGTGCTAATGGATTCTGACGCATCTCTGACACCCAAATACCAATCATTGGTTTGTGATCCTGATGTATCTCCAGTGGTTAGCTCAAAGTAGTATTTACCAGAGCTATAGCCAGCAGTTGATCTAACGTTTTCATAAGACGCTGAGACAGTCTTAGTGGCCTTTAAATCGCCATCAGAAAGCGTTAATCCAGCGGTTTTATCGCTTGGGTTCCAAGTAATTGTCATCTCATCCTCGCTTGTCTACGGACCAAATCTTCTGCATTACGTGCAGCGATGTATTCTTCTGTACTCATCTCAGAGTAATCTTTACGATTGCCCGGAGTAGATCCAGCGGCAGCATTAATTGGCCTGATCGGAGTTGGAGCGTTGCTAGTGCGCCTAGGAGCACGGTTGATGATTTCCGCCAACCTCATTCCGGCCTGGATGGGGTTCATGTTAGCAATTTCGTAAGCAACGTCCAAGTTGCGACCCAAAGTATAAGCGATCTCAGGTCCATTATCCAACTCCAAAAGAGCTTGACGAATAGTTGGATTTTGAGCCAACCGTGGGTCCGACGTAATTTGTTCGATAACACCATCATAATCCTGATACTTGGCCCGGGCAGCTGCTTCAGCAGTCTCTAAACGCTGTTGCTGCTGCATGAGCGCCTGTTGTTGCATGGCGGCCTGTTGTTCAGCCTTCACCGCTTGGATAGCTTCAGCCTTAGCTTGTTCCCTGGTAAACACCATCATGTCCTGCATATAACGTGGGTCAAACTGCCCACCCACATAATCCTCAGGATCTGGTGCCTTGAACGTGTCCTGTTGTGGCCTCTCCTGTGGCGCAAGACGATGAAGGAGTTCTTCCTGTTGTTTTAGTACCTGCTCCAGTCTCTCCGCCTGACGACGAGCCTCGTGCTTGTCTCTGGTTAACTCATTGATTCGGCGTTGGTACCAAGGTTCCTTCTTCTCAGCCGATTCAATCGAATCCTCAGTAATCTCTTGCTCTTCATTTTCGGATACGTCCTGATCAACCTGTACAACTTCATTAGTTGCCTCTGGGACGTCCTGTATAAGCAGTTCATTTTCGTCACTCATGATTCACCTCTTATGGGTTTGTTACAGTTACATCAACAACACCAGCAGTACCGGCTGGCGTAACTCCAGTAATGGTAGTTTCATCAACTATAACTAAATCAGTTAAGTCATTTCCATCAATAGCAGCAGTCGCATATACTGGATTGAAACCAGTGCCGACAACAGTTACTGGAGTGCCTCCTTCAGTAGTTCCATAATTTGGAGTAATTGACGTAATGGATAAATCATCCTCAGAATAATAAATACCTAACGTCAACGTGTCAGATGTAGACATTACGGCATATTCAATGCCATTGGTTAATGTTGCTGATGTACTCATTACGGATTACCTACCACAACGTCCTTGAATCCAACTGTTTTCGCCGGAGTTTCTCCAGTTAATGACGTATCACTAACAAGAGCAATTAGGTCTAACGATGTTCCGTCAATGGCACAAGTTGTGTAATCGCTAAAACCGGAACCAGTTACTGTAACTGGAGTGCCGCCACTAGTTGGAACAGTTGCTGGAGCAATGGCAGAAATATTAATTGCTGGCGGGACATTAGTTATACCGGCTTGAAATGCCGGAACACGAATGGTTCCAGTCGTATACCTAGCATAATTTGTGAACCTAACATCATCCATATATCCTTTAAAATAATACCCAAACGTATCGCCCCTAAAACCAACCAACGTGTTCGTTGTGTGGTCGATTGTTCCTGCAATCGTGTCTTGGGATACTTTATCTTGGCCAATGTAAGTTCTGACTACGCCAGATTCCCTGCTAATAGCAATGTGCACCCATTGATCAGTCGGGACCAATGACGTTGATGCTGTAGAAAATGTGCTACCAATAACCGCACGCAGATAACCAGACTGTAGATAAAACATCCATCCCGTTCCACCATCCCAGTTCCCTATAAATGGCGCTCCATTTTCCTGTGCACCATCTAGGTACACCCACATATCTGCGGTAAAGTCACCAGTACCTATATTGAGATCGGTACTTGCCAAAGACAAATAATCACCATTCCCATCAAAATAAATGGAACCCGTGCCAAACTTCTTGGTTGCGGTTTTTATACACGTGTTGCCATTAACTGTAATCGTATGGCCTTTCTCATCAGTTATTGTCTGGCTGTCATTTGTGCCATTGCCAAGCAATAACAATTTAACATCATTATAATAGGGATCATAACTTGCCATTACGGTTTCTCCTCTGGTTTCGTTTCGCCCGTTAGGGCTTCAATGTTTGGTTTGCGAGTCATTGAGCCTGGACCGCGTCCAGTTGGTGCGGTTGGTTGTGTTCCAGGCTGTGGTGATGGCGGTGGGGGACTACTTGCAGCTGCTTCCATCTGCTCCATTTCAAGTTCCTGTTCTCCAAACTGTGGAGCAGTCTGGCCCAGCATCTTAACTAGATTCTCTTGAATCAACTCTTCAAGCCCTTGAGTCTTTTCTAATAAGCCAGCCTCAGCTTCCATGCGCTTGGTTTGGCTATCGAACCATTCACGCTCTTTGTCTTGAATGACTAGAATTCGCTCATCACGCAGATATTGAAGCTCATTGCTCATTTCTTCCATTTGCGCAGACATCTGCTCGATCATCTGCTGAGCCTGGATCACTTGCGGGTCTATCTTGTCGCCAGAGTTTGACTGTAGCTGCGGCGGAAGCAGAGCCTGCAAACGCTTCGATATCTCTTCAGCCCCTGGCCAGTCCATGTTCTTCATCATCAGGTCACCAATGGTCTGGAAGAGCGCTGGATTGGCCTGCGTGAGCGCAAGCATCATATTAGCTGCTTCATCACGCTTGGTTGCGTAGCTAGGGCCAGAATCGCAGACCACATCATACTGTCCAAGACCAACATTATAAATGCTATCCACTTCTGGATTGTCAGTGTTAACGGATGCTTGTGGCAGATTTGGATCAATCTGAACTTCGCGTGGTGAACCATCTTCTCCAAGGATGCGTATGACTCTGGCTCTATCGTAAATCTTTGGAATCATGTCAATAACGATTCTGCCAACCTGACGAATAGAGCGATTGAGGTTGTCTTGATAGTGGAAGTTGCCAGTCTCTGACTGCTTCTGGCGTAGTAATAAGGCTCGGCCTGACGTTTCGTTAGACTGATCACCAAGGCTGGGCTGATAAATGCCCATGCTCTGCATGATGTCATTTTCAGCTAGTTGAATGGCCTGCATGATAGCTGGGGAAGCCTGCGGAGGCATGGCCCTTTGCGGCGCCCCAACCGGCGTTCCAGCAATGCTAACGGGATCATACTCCAGATAAGCAAGAGACTCTTTATTGGCCCTTCCCCAATTGGGGTCAGACTCAAACTGGCCAGCCACCCCAATAAAAGGAGCCTTCGGAGCCAAGGCAACATTCTCAGCATTGGCTGATAGGTAGTAGTTGTAAAGTCTTTGAGCATCTTTAGCATTGCGCACCAGACCTGAGCGATAGCATTTGCCCTGTAGCCAGACTTCATGACCAACTACTGGAATAATTGGAATCCACTTTGTTGGAATCTCGCTCATCTCCAGCACGTGATCGCCAACTACTTTGGCCCACATGCAGCGCTTGATGAAGGTTTGTCTGGTTTGTCCTGACTCTGGGTCTTCTATCTCTGCTGGCTCATGCTCCAGCCAGTAATACTCGGCAATGCGTACACTGTCCTTGGTATACCAGCCTTGCATGTCCCCATTGCCAGCACTATCAAAGCTGACCATGTCAACATCTGGATAAAGTCGTTTGAATTCATCTTTGGATATCTCTTCGGCTATAATTGCCCAATTGGCGTCAGAACCATCCGGCGACTTAGAATGCGGATCATAATAGACCTTGAACGGGTCAGGGATACGGTCAATGAATATTTCTTGATCAAAGCTCGTATCGCTGGACCAGTCGTTCCGCACTCGAATGTATCCAAGTCCAGTGTCAACCTGCCATTCAACAGCCGTATCGTACGCGATTGCTGCATTACTATTATCCTGTATGTGATGAACAAGCCCCATTAAGACTTCTGCTGTGTCCTGGTCTGCTCCATCGGCAGCGGGACGGATACGAATGCTCGGAGTGTTTTGTCGAATCTCGTTGACCACACGGTCACGGAATTGTAAGAGCCTGTTGACGACAAGCATGGGGCGCTCTTTCCCAGGACGGTTGCGGTCGTACTTGGCGTACTCTGGCCACTGATCAGAGAGTCTGGCAAATCGCACATCATCTAAGCGCTCCTGGCGATTAACAGACTCGAATTCGACAGCTTGTTGAAAGCGTTCACGAATCTCTTTGAGCAGTTGTTTAGTTGGGTTATCATCATTCATGTTGTTACCAACTGATTCGATGACATTATCGCTTGATTGAATCATGTGATGTTCCTAATTAACTCATCCAAGAGCCAGCGCCGAAGTCACGCTCTTTGCGTCTGGCTATATTATCATTTTTCAGCATATCCACGCACGTTGCTAAGTAACGGAAAGCATCTGCGCCATGGCTATATTCATCGTGCAATGGAGTAGTTGGCTGATTGGTTGTAGCGTTGATAGAGCGACGATAACGCTTCAAGCACTCTTGTAACCTATGCGTTTTCTCTTTGTCCATCCAGAGTCTTGGGAAGAGCATTCTAGCCAGTCTAATGCCATGCTCTACATCGCCAACTGGAATAATCTCAACACTCCAGCCCATTGCGGTCATTAGCTCAGCTGCGCTCTTGCCAGTGCGATAGTCCTTGGTTACGCCATCATGTGGTAGCCAGACCTTGCCCCAGTTGTAATTGCGCTGTCTAAGCTCATTGCTATACCAGTCTAGCGTTTGATGCGTCTCTTCAATGTAGTCGATGATGCGAACCTCAGAGCCAGCACGTTGAGCCATAATGATCGTCATGGCATCATTCCAGCCCAAGTCAAAGATGCAATGCACCTTCAACACTGGATCATGTGGCACTCGATTGATCCTATGCTCATCAACCATGTTCTGATATTCATCAGCATAGATAGCGCCATCAACAACTGTCTTTGGCCTGCCTTCCCAGATGTTCTCATAGTCCTTGGCGTTATGAGCCTGACAATGCTGGCGCTCTTGCTCAAGCACATCAGGAAACCAAGGATTATCGCTCCAGTTGATCTTGACTGCTAGCGCATTTGGTGGAGTGTTGAGAACAAATCTAACGTAAGTGTCATCAGTGTCTAAGTCAGGGTTCAGTGAAACCCATATCTCTGAGTCTGGCTTACGAATAGTTGGGATTAAGATGTCCCAGGACTTCTTGCTGACGGTTTGCGCCTCTTCGATCCAGCACCTGTCACAGCCTTCAAAGGATTTAATGGATTCGACTGTATGACTTGCGAGGCCTGCAAAACTGAATATAGTCCCATTAAGTCCACGTATTTCTGATTCTGTAACTGTATAGAAATACCCAAGCTCAAGCGCTTGAATCTGATCAGTGAGTAGCGTGTGTACCGATTGCTTAATGGACTTTTGAACTTCACGCGCACAGAGAATGCGAATCGGCTGTTGTGCGCCCTGCAATAACAAAGCTCTAGCAAAAGCCCATGATTTACCTGAGCCTCTGCCACCATAAGCTATCTTGTATCTGTATGGATCAAATATGCCACGCAACTTACTTGGGAAGCGTGCAATAGTCTCTGAGGCATTATCAGTCAAACTTCACCTTGACTGCATGTTGAACTGGCCCGCCATCTGCGCCGGTGATTTGACTTTTGACTTCAGATGGAATGACTTTAGCCACTAAAGATAAATATGCCTTTGGATTTTCAATAGCTTGACGCTGTAAATACTCTTGTCCTCCAACTGCATCAAGTGATGCAATCAGCATGTTCCTAACGTCAACAGTTGTCTTATTTGGCATGCCTTTGGGCCTTCCTGGCCCAGGCTTATTGCCAAAGTTATTAAGTTTTCTTGTAGTTTCTAAATCTGCATCATTTGCCATGCGGATCATCCTCTAATCAGAGTTTAAGGTCGGCGCGGCCCAACCTCAAACAATTGTTTATTATACTCTGGCGCAAGCTCGATCATTTCTTTAATTGTCAATCTTTTACCTGTCTTAGGCACAAAGTACCCTGGAATCGTTTCAAGACCTTTTTTCAAGGCTTCATAGTAACGGTGTGTTCCATCTGCAATATACATGTTTCCAAATCTATCATAGTCAACAAGAATTGGCGCATTTGGAGTTTGGCTTTTTCCTGTAATCAGGCCTTCATCAAGCAATGGCCTTAAACCTTTGATTGGAAAATTTGTTATTGTGCCAGCCAGTATCCCCGGGCCTATCCCGCCAAACATGCTTGTAGCATACTCAGCCGCAGATAATCTCTGTTGTGGCGTCACATTTTTTGGCCAATTTAACAGGCTAGATAAATTTGGCATACGTCTTTACTCGTCTTTTTGACTTGAGATTGCTTTAATTATTGCATCGCAACAATCAAACCATTGATCTGAATTACCTTGTAGCGAAATTCTATTAATTAACTCAATGATTTTGTTGCGTTCTTGTTGTTGCACAGACTGATTTTCATCCACAATAGTCTTCCTCTAACCAGTGATCACAACTATGATCTGCTGATACTTCAATCGGTTCATCGAAGTGATCTAATGCACAATTACCGAGGCGATATTCTGTACGAATAATGTCATAAAACGCACAGTTCTCGCACGTCTTAAATGTAGCCAAGGAACTCGTTAAGTTTTTGTTTGTAATGTTCATATTTCTTTGCGTCATCACTGCCAGCTTTATGGCCAGCACGCATTGCATATTTAATCATATTTCCTTTGAGATAGCCAACAAATTCTTCATAGCTTAATGTTTGCGACATTAATTCCCAAGGCTCGATTGGCATTTTCTTGTAATGTGTTCCACCAATTTGTTGCTCATCTGCTTTCATGTAAGTCTTTGTTTCCATTGTTATTTTATCCATCCAATAGCTTTTGATACAACTGGCAAAGCATGAATTAGCTCTGCCTTTATGGCCTCAGCTATGTCTCTATGCTCTAGTTGCGTGTCTTCTTTCGTTCTAAGCTCAATGTAATGTAGCCAAGACCTGATTGAGCCAGTCATGTACAGTCTAGTCTGCGTATTCATTGGCAGGATAGCTCTAGCGCATTCTTTACTAATGCCTTGATCTAAAGCGGCCTTATACACGCGCTCTGCTTCTTCCCACCAGTTCTGTTGAACCATGATCCACCAGTCTTGTGTAGTGCTAGCAAGATCGTCAATACTGGATTGTCTGTTTTTTTCGGCCTGTCTTCTGGCTTTTATTTCAACATACTCCATTGGCTCAGCATAGCGCTGGCTAAACTCAGAGAATGTAAAGCTCCTATGTCTCAGAATCTGAGCGGAGATCATTCTGCTAGTGACAATCTCAAACGTTGCGTGTGCATGCTCAAACACGCTCCAATGCCCATGCTCTAAGCAGTATTTTAACAGCTTAGCGTATTCTGGATTATCTTGATGTGGGCTTGACACTCTGGCTATGTAAGCCATTGTTTTTTCTGCATCTGGTGTGATGCTTATTAGTTTGATGCTCATGGTTTTTTATAGTTAGGTTGGGCGCTAGCCAGTTCGTTTTTGAGCCTTGAAAGGATCACTGACTAGCGCCCGTTGTTATTTAATTAAAGTTTGCAAGTGTCCATAAAGCTGACGCTGCCACCACTGGAACTTGTCCATTGCCAATGGCTCTGTATCGCTCCATCCTTCTGGCCATCCCATTAACCATTCCTGATTTATTGGGCTTGGTTTGCCAAAGACTGCCACAAAATTCCTTGCACAATCCCATTTTTGCATTGATTGTGCTGCGTAATTGGCTTTTGTCGTCGGTGTATGCAAGTAACCAAAATCTTTCCCGAGCGTGGTCAGCACCCAAGTCTTTCGCGGAAAGGGAAAGCATTTCGGTTTTGTAACCCAAACTGGCGCAGTCACTTGCTGCTTGTTCAATTGCTTTTGCTGAAACATTTTCTGCAAATATGTAAGTTGGGACAGACTCTGAAATTACTCGCAACATTTCTGGCCATAAATTTACAGCATTATTTCGCCCTCTAGCTGCCGTACTAAACGCTTGGCATGGAAACCCTCCAGTAATAATATCAACTTCATTGCGCCAATCGTTTCCATTGAATTTACAAATATCGCCATATAAATCAAATGGCCCATGTAATGTATTGTCTTTTTGTCTTGCAATCAACAACTCTTGACAATACTGATTGTTCTCCACTGCACAAACTGTTTTAATACCTAGCGCCTGGGTGGCCAACAATCCACCGCCAGCGCCTGCAAATAACGCTAACTCTCGCATCTTAATCTTTTACAAAT
>Ga0316617_100000277_pt1 | contig 12477 bp, 12 predicted proteins | sample OWC_Aug_M1_C1_D2_FD_207801 | JGI IMG/M metagenome (GOLD analysis project Ga0316617, IMG submission 207801) | Wetland soil microbial communities from Old Woman Creek delta, Ohio, United States - OWC_Aug_M1_C1_D2_B | ecosystem: Environmental > Terrestrial > Soil > Wetlands | place: USA: Ohio... | reverse complement strand
GGGTGAACTCTACACGGCTCTCCAGACCGGCGTGGTGGATGGGGCCGAGAACAACCACCCGTCCGTCATCTCCATGAAGTTCTACGAGGTGTCCAAGTACTACAGCCTCGACGAGCACATGCGGATCCCGGACGTGAACATCATCTCCACCAAGGTCTTCGAGAAGCTCTCCAAATCCCAGCAGGCGGCCATCCAGCAGGCCGGCGTGGAGGCGACCGCCTACATGCGCGGCGCCTGGAAGATTGCGGAGATCGAGGATCTGGCGAAGATCAAGAAGCTGATGACGGAGATCACCGTTCCCGACAAGAAAAGCCTCATGGACGCCGTGGCGCCGATGGTGGCGGACAGCTCCAAGAAGCTGGGCGGCGAGGCCTTCGTCAAGTTCGTCCTGGATACCGGCAAGAACTTCAAGTAAGCCTGGCGACCTCTCCGGCGGGGGGATTCCTTGCCCCCCGCCGGTCCATTTAATTAACTCCCCAGGAATGGGTGGAATGACATGTTGAAGGCCTTCGACCAGGTCCTGGAAGGGATCACGGCGTGTGTGAAGTACGCGATGATCGTCATGACCTGCGTAATCTTTTTCATCACGACGTACACAGTGTTCACGCGCTACCTCCTGAACATCGTGCCGTCGTGGTCCGAGGAGATTCCGCGGTACCTCCTGGTGTGGATCACCTATCTCGGGGCGGCGCTGGCCATCAAGTTCAAGGAGCACATCAGCCTGGATGTCTTCTTCAACCTAATGCCGCTCCGGGCACGCCAGGTTGGGCATTTCTTCCTGAATGGGCTCGTCGCCATCGTCGCCGTAATCATGGTGGTGTACGGGATCGGGCTGGTCAACCATTTCGGCGAGGACCTGATGGAGTCGATCCCCGTCACCAATTTCTGGCTCTATCTGGCCATGCCCGTCTCCGGCACGCTGATGCTCCTCTACCTCGTCCAGGATACCTGGAAGCGGATCCGGGATTTCGGGAAGGCGGAGGCGGCGTCCGGGTCGGAGATGGTTCCCATCTAGATGGCGTTGCGGTCGAGAATCTCGTACGAGTTTTGGGACGATCCCGGGTACGATCCCGGCTCGGCCGGGTGGTGGGCTGAACCCATTCGCGGGAAAGTGGCGACATCATGACACTTGGAATCGCGTTCTTCTGCTTCTTCGCTTTCATGATCATCAACCTGCCGATCTCTTTCGGCATCGGGCTGGGGGCCCTGCTGGCCGGGCTGACGCTGGACATCGACCACTCGACCCTCATTCAGCGCATGCTCTCGGCGGTGAACTCGTTCCCGTTGCTGGCGGTCATCTTCTTCATCTTCGCCGGGACGCTTCTGGCCCGGGGTGGTGTCTCCACTCGCCTGGTGCGGCTGGCAGAGGTCCTGGTGGGGCGGATCCCGGGCGCCATGGCCCACGTCACCATCCTGGCCTGCATGTTCTTCGGCGGCGTCTCGGGCTCTGCGGTGGCCGAGATCTCTTCCATCGGGGCCATGATGATCCCGACGATGGAGAAGGCGGGATACAAGAGGGAAACCGCCACCTCCATCGCCCTGGCCTCGGCGGTCATGGGGCCGATCATCCCGCCGTCCATCCCCATGATCATCTTTGCCCACACGGCGGGCTCGGTCTCCATCGCCGCCCTGTTCCTGGCGGGGGCCATCCCGGGCATCCTCATCGGACTTAGCCTGATGCTCTGGGCCTTCTTCCACGCAAGAAAGCACATCAAGCCGGCGCCGCTACCGCAGCTCTCCTTCAAGGAGAAGGCCTTCCGGGTGGCCGACGGCATGGCCGGACTCTTCACGATCTTCATCATCCTCGGCGGGATCATCTCGGGAATCTTCACGGCCACCGAGGCGGGGGCCGTGTCGTCGCTCTACGCCATCATCCTGTGTTGCGGCGTGTACCGCGAGACCAAGTGGAGCGAGCTGCCCAAGATCTTGTTCGAGTGCTGCCAGGTCAACGCCGTGGTGCTGTTCCTGGTGGCAACGAGCTCCGTGTTCACCTGGATCCTGACGTACGAGAATCTGCCCAAGGTGCTGGCCAACACGGTCTTCACCATCACCGACAACAAGTTCCTGCTGCTCATCGTCATCAACATCTTCCTGCTGATCGTGGGCTGTCTGGTGGATCTGACGCCGGCGGTGATTATGCTGACCCCGATCTTGTTGCCCTTGATGCAGAAGATGGGGCTTCACATCGTCCATTTCGGGGCCATGATGATTATCAATCTCTGCTACGGCCTGATCACGCCGCCGGTGGGGACATCGCTCTTCGTCGGTCTCCGCATCTCCGGCCTCTCGATGAACCAGATCATCCGGCCGTTAGCCCCGCTCCTGGCCATCGAACTCGTGATTCTGGCGGCCGTCACCTACTGGCCGCCACTCACCATGTGGCTGCCGCGGATGTTCGGGTTCGTGATGTAGCGGTGGCGAACCCCGAGAAGGTTTGCGCGGGCGAAAGTGAACATCAGCCCCCCTGTTCGAAGAGAGCAGGGGGGCTTTTTTGCAGCCAGGTGGTCCACTGCTAGCGTTCCGGGGGGGAGGGAGCCCGCCTTGTGAACGGACAACGGAAGTTCATCCTGGTTCCTGCCGGAAGCTCGGGCGACATCTACCCGTTCGTCTGGCTGGGGAAGGGGTTGGCCTCGCTGGGCCACGAGGTCGTGGTTGTCGTGCACCGGCCGTTCGACCGGACGATGGAGGCCGCTGGCCTCCGGACGCTCGGCTACGGGATGGACGAGGATTTCGAGCAAATCATGCGGCACCCCGATCTCTGGCACCCGAGGAGGGGTTTTGAACTGATCGCTCTTCTGGCGCCCCGCTTGTACCCGGAGATCGTGCCCCGAGTGCACGCGGAACTCGCACCAGGCCGAACGCTGCTGGTGGGGGCGGGGATCGCGTTCGGGGCGCGCATTGCGGCGGAGGCGTTCAAGGTGCCGCTGGTGACGGTTCAGCTTCAGCCGGCCGTCTTCTTGAGCCCGGAAGATCCCCCGGTGCCGCAGGCAGGGATGGAATGGTTCCGAAAGGCGCCGCGCTGGCTGCGAAGGTTGCTCTACCGGGTCGGGTATTTTCGGACGGACCGACTCTTGGCGGGGGGAATCAATGCGTACCGGTCCGAACTCGGTCTCCGCCATCCCGTGTGGCACATCATGCGCGATTACTGGATGTCTTCCTTCAAGGTTCTGGCGCTGTTTCCAGAATGGTACGGCCCAAAGCAGTCGGACTGGCCGCCGCAAACGGTGGTCACGCGGTTCCCGCTCTACGACGACAGCGATCGAGTTGCCGTGTCCGAGGACCTCGCGGCGTTCCTGGATGCCGGAGACGCACCGGTGCTGTTCACGCCCGGGTCGGCGAACCTGCAGGCGCGCCGGTTCTTTGACGTGGGACTCGAAGCCTGCCGCCGGCTCGGCTTCCGGGCCCTGTTCGTGACCCGCTATCCGGAACAGCTTCCTGCCGCGCTCCCACCAGAGATCCGACATGTCACGTACGTGCCATTCAGCCAGGTCCTGCCGCGCTGCAAGGCGCTGGTCCATCACGGCGGCATCGGCACGGTAGCCCAGGGGCTGGCCGCGGGCGTCCCGCAATTGGTGATGGCCATGAGCCACGACCAGCCGGACAACGGGTACCGTCTGACCCGCCTGGGTGTGGGGGCGTACGTGTACCCGAAGGCCTTCACGGCCGACCGGGTGGCCGACGCGCTGGCGCGCCTGACGTCGTCCCCGGAAGTGGCAGTGGCGTGTCGCGCGTGCCGGGCGCGAATCGCAGAACAGATGCCCGCAACGGCGGTGTTTCAATTGTTGGAGGAGGCGCATCGCACCGCCTGCGGCTGATGCGCTGCGGACGGAGAACGGATGCCCATGGACATGGTGCTGTCCCGGTGTCGGCTACGCCCATTCCGCGAGGGCGATCAGCTTTCCATCGTGCGGTACGCCAACAGCCGCCGGATTTGGATCAACCTGCGCGACCGGTTCCCACACCCCTATACGCTGGCGGATGCCGATGCCTGGATCCGGGACGTGGCCCCGCAGGATCCGCCGACTCAATGCGGGGTCGAGGTCGGAGGCGACGTGGTCGGCAGTATCGGGCTCACGTTGCAGGAGGACGTTCATCGGCGCTCGGCGGAAATCGGGTATTGGCTTGGTGAGCCGTTCTGGGGGCTTGGCATCATGAGCGAGGTCGTGCCCGCGTTCACTGCGTATGGGTTTTCGACCTTCGACGTGTGCCGCATCTTTGCGACCGTCTTCGAGTGGAACCCGGCCTCGGCGCGAATTCTGGAGAAGGCGGGGTACATCCTGGAGGGGCGGTTGCGCAAGAGCTTGACCAAGGACGGGCGGATGATCGATCAACTGCTGTATGCCCGCGTGCGGGAGTGACGCTTGAGGGGCGCCTTGGTGCATGGGGATGCTGGGGGGCCGCGATGGATACGTTGCTGAGCTTGGGGGTGGGTCTGGGGCTAAGTGCGGCCTGCGGCTTTCGCGTGTTTGTCCCGCTCTTGGCGGCAAGCGTCGCCGCGCAGGCCGGCTATCTGACGCCGGCGCCGGGGTTCGAGTGGATCGGCACATCGCCGGCGCTCTACGCCTTCGCCACGGCGACGCTGCTGGAGGTCCTGGCCTACTCGATCCCGTGGCTGGACAATGCGCTGGACGCGATCGCGTCCCCGGCTGCGGTGATCGCGGGAATGCTCGCCAGTGCGGCGGTGTTCGCCGACCTTCCACCATTCCTCAAGTGGAGCCTGGCGATCATCGGCGGCGGGGGACTGGCCGGATTGACCCAGGGCGCGACAGCGCTCCTGCGTCTCAAGACGGCACTGGCGAGCGGAGGGATCGGAAACTTCCTGATTTCCGGCGTGGAGCTGGTTGGATCGGTTGCGGTGTCCCTCCTCGCCATCGCGGTTCCGTTGGCATGCCTCGTCCTGGTGTGCGGCATCGGCGTGGTCGCGTGGCGTCTCGGCGGCCGGCTCTTCTCGCGCCGGCGTGGACGGTCCCAGGATCCGGTCAACTCGTGACCGGGAACAGCGCGGGCACGGCAATGCCACTGCGCCGGGCGGAAAAGCGCGTTGACCGCGGTTGAAGTGAATGATAGCCTGCACCACGAATCGCCTTTCAACTGCCGGCCATCGATCGCGGGCGTTGGGTACGGGCCGGGGCGTCGCCCAACGGGGAGAGCGGTGGGTGGCGCGTCCAGATTGCAGATTTTCAGAGAGGAGGGAGGCTCGCGGCGTTTCCGAGGAGAGTCCATTCAGGATAACGGACACGGGAACAGGGCCCGGTGACGGTGCCGGACGGGCATCTCGTCGCGCTCAAGAAAGGGGGAATCTGTGATGACGGATCGGGATGGACGACCTCAAGGCCTCACCATCGACGGACTCGCCCGCATGTTGCGGGACGGTCGGATTACCCGCCGTGGATTCCTGGCAGGGGCTGCCGGATTGATGGGCAGCATGGCCGCCGCGGAGGGAGTGCTTGCACGGGTTGCTGGTGCCCAAACGACCAGCAAGAACACGCTGGTCATCGGCCAGTCCAGCGACATCAGCAAGTTTGATCCCCACCTCAGCACGACGGTCAACGATATCGCGGTGACGTTCAACCTCTTCGACAACCTCCTCAGCCGGCATCGGGACGGCAAGCTCTATCCGTCGCTGGCCACCGAGTGGAAGCTGGTGAACCCAACGACCTGGCAGTTCAAGCTGCGGCCGGGCGTCAAGTTCCACAACGGCGACCCGCTGACGTCTGCGGACGTCAAGTTCAGCTTGGAGCGGACGTACGATCCAAAGGCCAAGACCAACGTGATGTCGGTGCTGAACACGATCGAGCGCGTGGACGCCCCGGATCCGCTCACCGTGAGTATCGTCACCAAGAAGCCAGACCCGCTCCTGGCCGCGCGGACCGCCTTCTACGCCGGCCAAATCATGCCGAAGGGCTACTTCGAGAAGATCGGAGCGGATGAGTTCAACGCCAAGCCGATGGGCAGCGGTCCGGTGAAGTTTACCTCGTGGGTGAAGGACGATCGGCTCGTCTTGGACGCCAACAAGGATTACTGGAATGGGAAGATCGATGTCGACCAGGTCGTTTTCCGACCGATCCCGGAATTGGCGGCGCGCATCGCCGCCCTCGTGAAGGGCGAGGTGGACCTGATCACGAAGATCCCGCCGGACCAGATGGATCGTGTGGCCAAGGCGGCAAACACCAAGATCGAGAGTGTGCTGTATGGCGGCCTGTACTGCCTGTCGGTGGTGTCCCAGAAGCCTCCACTCGACAGCAAGCCGTTCCGCCAGGCCATGTCGCTGGCCATCGACCGCGGGACCATCGTCAAGGAGTTGTGGCGCGGGCAGGGTGCCGTTCCGAACAGCTTCGTCGTGAAGGGCGACAACCACTACGATCCGAGCTTACCGCCGCTCCCGTACGATCCGAACCGGGCCAAGCAGCTCCTCAAGGAAGCCAATTACAAGGGTGAGGAGCTGGTGATCGAGACCGGCGTGGGTTTCACGGTGATGGATCGTGAGATGGGCGAGGTCATCGTCGCCATGTGGAAGGATGTCGGCATCAACGCCAAGCTGGAGCTGATCGAGTACTCGGTCTACCTCCAAAAGATCCGCGAGAAGAGCTTCAAGGGCCTCCGGTGGACCGATCCCACCTCGGCCTACAACGATCCGGACGGCATGATGTGGCGTCACCTGGCTCCGGGCGGACCGAACGCCTATTGGTTCCGGAACCCGCGCTTCGATGAGTTAGGCAACGCCGCTCGATTCAGCGTGGACGAGAAGCTGCGAGGAGAGGCTTACCGGGAGATGGCCCGGCTCGAACTGGAGTATCTCCCGATCATCCCCATCCTGCAGCCCATGGAGCTGTACGGGCTCCAGAAATACGTGGACTGGAAGCCATATGCGAACCAGACGATGGAGTTTCGGCGCTTTAATCTGAAGTTCAACCGCGGGTAATCCCGTTTCGAGGTACACTGGCCACCGCGCCCCGTCCCGAGAGGGTGACGGGGCGCGGTGGTTCTTGTTCCGGGGCCGGTGAAACGCCCCGAGGTGCCCATGCAGGGTTTTTCTCGATTTCTGACGTACCGGTTGGTCCGGATGCTGGTCGCCCTGTGGAGCGTGGTGACGGTGGTCTTCATCGTCATGCGTCTCTCAGGCGACCCGGTGCCGCTCTTGCTGCCGCCGGATGCACCCATCGCCGAGATGGAACGGCTGCGGAGCGAGATGGGCCTGGACCGGCCGATCTACATTCAGTATGGGGTATTCGTGAAGCAGGCCTTGCAGGGAGACTTCGGTCGCTCCATTCACTTTCGGACCTCGGCCATGAACGTGGTCTGGGAGCGGGTGCCTGCGACGCTGGAGCTGGCCTTCGCGTCGTTCTTCTGCGCCATCGTGGTGGCTATTCCGGCCGGTGTCCTCTCGGCGGTCAAGCGGGGGAGCACCTACGACGACATCGTGATGGGGGTGGCGCTGGTGGGCCAGGCGGCGCCGACCTTTTACATCGGCATCATGCTCATCCTGGTGTGTTCCCTCTGGCTCGGGCTGTTTCCGACCTCGGGCCGGGGGGATTGGCGGCACCTGGTCCTGCCTGCGGTGACCCTGGGAGCCTTCGCCATGGCAAGCATCGCCCGCATCACCCGGTCTGCGGTGCTGGAGATCCTGGGGGCCGACTTCATCCGGACGGCCCGAGCCAAGGGCCTGCCGGAGTTCTGGACCATCGCGAAGCACACGATGCGGAACGCGGCAATCCCCATCGTTACCATCGTTGGACTGCAATTTGGGAATCTGCTGGGCGGTGCCGTGATCACGGAGACGATCTTTTCTTGGCCAGGGATCGGGCGGTTGGCGATTCAGTCCATTTACAGCCGCGATTACCCCATCGTGCAGTCGGTCGTCTTCCTGACGGCGGCGATGTTCGTCGTCCTGAACCTTCTGGTGGACGTGGCGTATGGCATCCTCGATCCACGCATCCGGCGGTAGCGATCCGAGAATCCCGGGCACCGCCCGCTCCCGCCGTGCGGGATGGCGGAAGGCGCCCCTCTTCGTCTGGGCCTCGGCCGCCTTCATGATGGTGGTGGTGCTGGCGGCGATCTGTGCGCCACTGGTCGCTCCCTACGATCCTACGCAGCAGTCGCTCCGCGAACGGCTCAAGGCGCCGACGATGTTTCCAGAGGTGGGACGGCAGCGTCACCTGCTGGGGACGGACCAGCTCGGCCGCGACATCCTGAGCCGGATCATCTATGGTTCTCGGGTGTCGCTGATCATCGGCTTTTCGGCCGTCATCATCGGAGGGGCCATCGGCGGATTGCTCGGCCTGCTCTCGGGGTACGCCGGCGGCGTCGTGGACGAAATCGTCATGCTGCTGGTGGACGCTCAACTCGCGTTTCCGTTCATCCTCCTGGCGATCGGCATCATCGCGGTTCTGGGCCCCAGCTTCGGGAATCTGATCGTCATCGTCGGCCTGAGTGGATGGGTGACGTACGCCCGCCTGGTGCGGGCCCAGGTCCTGACCATCAAGGAGCGCGAGTATGTTGTGGCCATCCGGGGTTTGGGAGGCTCTACCTGGCGGATCCTGCGGAGTCATATCGTCCCCAACGCACTGGCCCCGTTTCTGGTGGTCACCACGCTGGAGCTCGCCCGTACGATCCTCCTCGAGTCCACGCTGAGCTTCCTCGGGTTGGGCATCCAACCGCCGACGCCGAGCTGGGGCGGCATGCTCAACGAGGGACGGAGTTACTTGGATTCCGCCTGGTGGATCTCGGCGCTCCCCGGCCTGGTCCTCATGATGACCGCGCTGGTGGTCAGCCGTGTGGGCGACTGGCTTCGGGACGTCCTGGATCCGACCCTACGGGGGATGTAGCGGAATGAGGCGCAATGGCGCCTGGATCGGTGTTGACTGTGCATGCACCGGTGATGCATAATGACGCATTCGGTGCATCACAGGGGAGAGAACCATGGGTGCGATCACGGTGCGGAATCTCCCGCCAGAGCTGGCGCGGGTGATTCAGCAAAAAGCCAAAAAAGAAAAAATAAGCCTCAACCACGCCGTCATGGACTTATTAGAGACGGCCACGGGTCTCGGGAAGCGCCTCAAGAAGGAGGTGCTGCACCACGATCTCGACGAGTTAGCCGGGAGCTGGTCCGAGCAGGAGTATGAGGAGTTCGGCGCGGCGCTGCGGGAACAACGGCAGATTGAGCCGGAGATCTGGAGGTGAGCCGCATCTTGGTGGACACCTCTGCCTATGCGGCGTACCTGCGTGACCATTCCGAGGTCAAAGCGGCCATTCAGCGCGCCTCGGAGGTCGGCCTGAGTGCGATCTCCATCGGCGAACTTCGCGCTGGTTTCCTGCAGGGATCGCGCCCGAGACGGAACGAAGAGATCTTGCGCCGTTTCCTCGCCTCGCCTCGGGCCCGCGCCTTCGCGGTGGACGAGGAGACAGCCGACCGGTACGCGGTGATTCACAACTATCTACGGAAGCAGGGGAAGCCGGTGCCGAGCAACGACCTGTGGATCGCGGCGACGGCTTCGCAGCACGGTCTGCGTCTCCTCACGCTGGATGGGCATTTTCTTCAGATCCCTCAGGTGATCGTGAGCTTTTTTGAGCCGGTATCGTCCACCCGGTAGGCCGACCATGCCCCAGCGCCACTGAGGCATCGTCTCCTGAACACGTTCCAACGTGGGCGCGCCTCTTGTCCCAGGGTGCTCTCGTGTGCAGCCCCAAACGGCTCTCGCGCGCCTCGCGCCAGGAAACGTCTTGTAGGAGTTGAGCCATGTCCGACCTCGCCTCTCGCCTTACCCAGATTGTCGGGTCCATTCGCCTCGTGGATACCCACGAGCACCTGTTGTCCGAAGAGGAGCGGAACCGCGCGGCGCATGACTTCGGGTACCTCTTCCCGCACTATGCGTCGAGCGATCTGGTGTCCTCGGGCATGCCGCCGGCTCTCCTCGAGGCCGTGCGGGGCGCGGCCCGGCCGGTGCTGATGGAACGCATGGCGCGGATCGGCTGGATCCGCAAGCCGCCACCGTTCGTCGCACCCACCAGGGCGGATCTCTCGCTGGAAGAGCGCTGGGCGGCACTGGCGCCGTACTGGGATCGGATCCGTCACACCGGCTATGGGACGTGTCTGCGCATCGCCATCCGCGACCTTTTCGGCGTGGCGGAACTGAACGGGCAGACGTACGCGCAGCTTTCCGACGCCATCGCGAAGTCTCGCCGCGCGGGCTGGTACCGGCACGTCCTGAGAGAGAAAGCCGGAATCGCCGTGAGCATCCAGGACGACTTCCGGACGACTGTGGATCGGGAGTTGTTCGCGCCGGTGGTGCGAATGGAGCACTTCGCGTGCGCCACGACGCGCGGCGATCTCCGGAATATCGAGTCCGACACGGACCGTACCGTCCACTCCCTGGACGACCTGATTCAGGCCATGCACGCCGCACTGGACCGCGACCTGGCCGCCGGGGCGGTCGGCGTCAAGATCGGGATCGCCTATCGCCGCACCATCCGCTTTGAAAAGACCCCGCGCGCCGATGCCGAGCGGGTGTTCGCCCGGCTCTTCGGTCATCTGGGCGAGGGGCCCTCCTGGGAAGAGGCTCGCCCCCTGCAGGACTACATGTTCCACGAAATCGTCCGGGCTGCCGTCGAGCGCAACGCGCCGGTCCAGATCCACACCGGCCTCCAGGAGGGAAACGGCAACGTTCTGGAGAACTCGAACCCGCTGCTCTTGGCCAATCTCTGTCTCGAGTATCCACAGGCAAAGTTCGACCTGTTTCACGGCGGCTACCCGTTCATGGGGGAGGCGCTGGCGCTGGCCAAGAACTTCAGCAACGTGTTCTTGGATCTGTGCTGGCTGTACATCATTTCCCCCTCGGCAGGCGCGCGCATGCTGCACGAGGCGATCGAGACCGTCCCCGCCAACAAGATCTTTGCCTTCGGCGGAGACTTCATCATTCCCGAGGGCAGCTACGGGCACAGCGTCATGGCGCGACGGACGGTCAGCCGCGTGCTGACGGAAAAGGTCGAGGACGGCTACCTCTCGGAGGATGAGGCTGCGGCGTTGGCGCGGCGGATCCTGCGTGACAACCCGGCGGCACTGTACAAGCTTCGGTTGGATGGATAGGGGGTGCTTTCATGGACGCTGACATCATCAGGACGGCGCAGGCCCTGAAGGGGAAGGCGATCGCCCGGCGGCGCGATTTCCACAAGCACGCCGAGGCCGCCTGGACCGAGTTCCGGACGGCCTCGATCGTGGCGACGGAGTTGGCGGCGTTGGGGTACCGGGTGCTCGCGGGGGCGGAGGTGGTGGAGGCGAGCGCGATGATGGGCGTCCCGCCGGCGGCTGAACTGGAGCAGCACCGCCAGCGGGCCCTCGCCCAGGGGGCGGACCCCGTCTGGGTTGAGAAGATGCGCGGCGGGAAAACGGGGGTGGTGGGGATGATGACGTTCGGGCGGCCGGGGCCCACAGTGGCGCTGCGCGTGGACATGGACGCCAACGACCTCGGGGAGGCGACGGAAGAGAAACACCGGCCCTTCCGCGAGGGATTCGCGTCGGTGAACGCCGGCGCGATGCATGCCTGCGCCCACGACGGACACACGGCCATCGGCTTGGGAGTGGCGGAGGTCCTGGCAGGACTCCGGGACCGGCTGGCGGGGACGATCAAGTTGATCTTCCAACCGGCCGAGGAAGGCGTCCGGGGGGCCAAGGCCATGGTTGCCAGGGGTGTGGTGGACGACGTGAAGTATATCGTGGGGTCCCACCTGGGGGTCAATCTCCGGAAGACCGGTCAAGTGGCCTGTCGGACGGAAGGGTTTCTGGCGACGACCAAGCTGGACGCCATCTTCACGGGTGTGCCGGCCCACGCAGGAGGGTCGCCCGAGACCGGGCGTAACGCCATCCTGGCGGCGGCCACGGCCACGCTGAACCTGCACGCCATCTCGCGTCACAGCAAGGGCGCCTCGCGTGTCAACGTCGGCGTTTTCCAGGGTGGGACCGGGCGAAACGTCATCCCGGCCAAGGCGGTCATCAAGGTGGAGACGCGCGGTGCCACGACCGAGATCAACGAGTATGTATACGGCGAGGCGGTGCGGATCATCGAGGCGGCCGCGGCGATGCACGGCGTGAAGGCGGAGATCCAGCTCATGGGGGGCGCCGCCGGCTGCGACAATGATCCGGCGCTGGTGGCCCGGATCGAGCAGGTGGCGAAGCGGCAGGCGCTGTTCCCCGAGATCGTGTCCGCGGGCAACATCGGCGGCAGCGAGGATTGCACCTACTTCATGGAGCGGGTGCAGAAGAACGGCGGGCAGGCGGCGTTCGTGATCTTCGGCACGGAGCTGGCGGCGGGGCATCACGATAGCTTCTTCGACATCAACGAGGACGCGCTGGTCCCCGGCATCGCGCTGCTCTCGGGCGTTGCCGCGGAGCTGCTGACCAACGGGTAGGGCTGGGACGCACGTCCACAGGGCGCGGGGCGCACCGACAATAGCCACAAGAGGCACAGGACGCACAGAGGGGGT
>Ga0316617_100000276_pt1 | contig 12487 bp, 12 predicted proteins | sample OWC_Aug_M1_C1_D2_FD_207801 | JGI IMG/M metagenome (GOLD analysis project Ga0316617, IMG submission 207801) | Wetland soil microbial communities from Old Woman Creek delta, Ohio, United States - OWC_Aug_M1_C1_D2_B | ecosystem: Environmental > Terrestrial > Soil > Wetlands | place: USA: Ohio... | reverse complement strand
CGACCATCGGCGAAGCCGTGAATACTTATCTCAGGACCTATCCTGATGTTGCGGTGGCGTGGAAGAAGAGCGACAACAGACCTCGATAAACGGAACCCGGGCATGGTCATTTTTCTCCGCAGACTCACCATTCGCGGCCAGCCAAAAAAATGGGGCGATAAATCCGAGCGGCTGCTTACTAAAAGGGCTACTCACCCTATCGACCCCAAGCGGTCGATCAGCTTTCTCCATAGCCGCCGGTCAGCCAAACCCAACTTCTGCCAATGGAAATCTACGAAGCGGTCGTTGGCGGCCTTAACCTACCGGCCAAAAGCGAGCATAGCAACACGGGGAAATCGGAAGGAACCAATGGCAGGTAACTGATCCGAGACCCGCCGCTCGTTCCGGCTACTTGTCGGCCCCCGCTCATCGGCCTTACCAGACGGCCGCATCTTTTGAATTCGCCGCCCGGGTCGGGCGACGAATTTGAAGTGCTTCGTATCGATGAGGGGCTTTTTTCGCTTACCCCCTCTTTATAAAACTTGTTGGGGGGCATTCTCTGTCTTGGGGGGAAGTCCCTGCATAATATTGCCGGGTACGGGGCGAGAAAAGAAGGTTTTGGTTATCAAGTTGAACGTAAAAGAATCCTTACGATTCCAAGGTAACAAAGATACGCAGCGCGCCATCGTGCAGTAGCCAAATATCAGTTGAGCCCATGTTCCCACAACAGGTATCCAGTAGATGACCTGCATAGGTTCCGGTAATGCAATGACGAGAAGCATGAGATACCAAAATCGAACCTGGACCGGGAAGGCAGTGATGCTACTCTGCCGTATTGCAAAGTGGACCAACTGAATTACGGTAAGCCCAATGGCCAGGGAGAACCCGGTTGGGTATCCCGCAACGCCGGCGGTGAGCAAGCACGCGGTCACAAGCCAGTACCACCAACTCAATTCCTTGTAGTCGATCATAAACATAAGCCACCTCCATTAATGTTCATTCCACATAATGAAAATAATTCACGTTAACCTGACTCAAGGATAGGACAGCGAGGAGGAGGAAACCATGGCCAAAACGCCGGGAGAATTTGCCCAAACACCTGATAACTCCACTGTGGGCCTGCTTTCCGACCTGCTAGGTAGCATGCGTCTATCTGGGGTGGTGATGTTCCGCACCGAATTTCATGAACCTTGGTCTCTTTTGACGCCTGATGGAGAGCAGATGGCGAAGCTGCTCGGGATTCGCGCAGCACACATCATTCCTTTCCACATCATCACGCAGGGCCGCTGCCAGATTGAATTGGCGCGGAGTGAGCCCGTATGGCTGGATGAAGGTGATGTCGTGTTATTGCCTTATGGCGATGCCCATACCCTGAGCGGACGAGAACCGACTGCATCCATGCCGGTAGGCCCGATGCTGCCCCCCCAACCATGGCATGACATCTTTGTTCTTGGTCACGGCGGAAAAGGCGCTTTGACGAGCATGATTTGCGGCTTCCTGCAATGCGATAAGTTGCTATTTCATCCTGTTCTACGTCATCTGCCCCCGCTTATTCATGTGAGCCCCGGTAACAAGCCTGAAGACGAATGGCTGGCCAGCACTATCCGTCATACCGCCCAAGAGGCAAGCCAAGCTCAATCTGGCGTACGGTGCATGTTGCCGCGTCTGACCGAATTGATGTTTGTCGAGATACTTCGCAATTACCTGCATGCCTTGTCAGCAAACGAGGTTGGGTGGTTTGCCGCGATCAATGATCCGCTGACAGGTGCGGCATTGAAGTTGCTGCATACAGCACCACTTCAACCTTGGGATGTAGACACGCTTGCACGACGCGTCGGTACTTCACGCAGCGTACTTGCTGATCGTTTCAATCACTTCCTGGGTCAGCCACCCATGCAGTACCTCACTAACTGGCGGCTTCAACTCGCTGCACAAGCGCTGATGACATCTGAAACCCCGCTCAAACAGGTTGTAGAACAAGCCGGATATGCATCAGAAGCGACTTTTAGTCGTGCCTTCAGACGCCGTTTCGGATCGCCACCAGCAGAATGGCGTAGGAATCATTTACCCGCTTAGTTGCATACCCTCACTACACGGCCTATTGCGAAGCCTGCCACCTTGGGAATGGCGCAGGCAGCCGTGACGGCAGCATCCCCCAACTGGCGGGCCAACACCAAGCAGTGTTGATCAAACAACTCGCTGACATTCGCTCCGGGGTACGCTACAACCCAACAATGTACCCGTTTGCCAGGAAACTCCCCGATGCACAGGCACTTGCGGACGTAGCGGGCTATATTGGAACACTGTGCTTCCCGCTCGATTCGGGCAAATATGAAGGAGCCGATGCTGCCGGTCATATAGCAGGCGGCAAGTTACTCTATGAAAACAATTGCGCCAGGTGCCACCAGCCGAACGGAGCAGGAAAAAAGGAAGCGCTGTACCCGGTCCTAGCGGGCCAGCACTTCCGGTATTTGCTGCGACAGATGACTGAAATTCGAGATGGAAAGCGCGTCGACGTCCCAGCCGAAATGTTTGAGGCCCTTTCGATGTTCAGCAATGCCGACTTGGTCCTCGTCTCCACATATATGGCGAGCCTGAATACACCCGAATCGTTGCTGTGCAGGACTCCAGTGACCAAGACTAAAAAGCAGGAATGAGCGTCTCAAGGCCAACTGCTTTCGTGCGACTTTCGAATAGTATGTAGTGCCGATCGGGCATGGCCACCGACGATAGGCAACACGCCACCGCATCAGTCTTGGGGGAATCCTTCAAAACCACAGGGAGTTGCCTGTAATGTTGTCTGTGAGAGCATGGATCCATTTCGCGAACAATTTTCTTTCGAGGGCCACAATGTCTGCTTATGCGATCGCCCTCATTGAGGCGTAGCCTTCAAACCAACGTCATGATTTCTGCGCTTTATAAAGGTGGCCAGCAAAATTACAAAACACGCTAAAGCGTTGCCGAAAAATATTAGAGCCATGACAAGATCGCCTACATAGAAAATTGCAAAGGCAACCGTGGTCAAGTGAGAAAGAAAGAACAGCGCCCAAGTGCTATAAGCAATGGCTGATGCGCCGTTTCTGTCTTCAATAACTTTTTGAATTTGGGGAACATAGGCAAATATACGAATTGAGTTCATGAAGGTGAATAAAGTAAACACCAAGGTTGGAACCCAGTCGTGCTGGATTTCGGTGTGTTTCTTGAACACTTCGACGGAATCGTTTAATTCTTGCAGAAAGCCAAAAACCTCAGTCATGTTCGTTGATCTCCAGCGCTGCAAATTTTACAAGTGAAGTTACCGCGAGTTTTTTGTATGGCCAATTCCAGGAAAGGATGTCGTGGCCACGGTTGTATTATTACTTGAACGGCAGCAATGTGACGTGATCCGGACGCCTAAAGGGTAAGGTTTTCTGGACGCAGAATGGCTGGATTTGGCCGATTGGGTTAGGTCGTCAACGGCCGCTTCGTGGCACGCTAGTTCGAAAAATCCAAATTTGGCTGACTGACAAGTTTGGAGCAAGCTATCTGACCGCAAAGGGTCGCGATACGACCGTCCTCCCTTCGGATTCATCGCCGGAAAGCGGTCAGTGAAGTTTCGCTTCCCGGAAGCAGACATTCATCACCGAGTGCTGACGACCCCAAGCTGCCTGATGACCTTGTCAATCACCATGTCCGGAATCGAATCCTAAAGCCGCCAGCCGAGAATCCTGGCTCGGCGTACTCAGCCTAAGCCGATGCTACCGTTGAACAATGTCTAACAACTACCTACTAGGCGAGTCGTTTGCCAGATAGCGGTGGGGAATCGCAGAGAGCAAAACTTCGATATTGACTGCTCAGATGGTCGGCGTATTCTGAACTCATAGCTTTTTGCCCCTTGCAATTTTGACTTAAGCATATGAGAACGAGTGATTATTGCTTGACCTTAGCTGGCGTGGTTCTCATGAGTGGTTGCGCCATTCAGCAAGTTGGGCCTCCGACGCCTGTCGAGGTGCATGGTGAGGTTATCGGGATTACAGTCATTGGGGCACCAGAGGACGCTTCTCTGCCGATGACCGCCGGTGTAATCGGGGTGGCCGGAACTTTAGGGACATTGCTTGCAATTCCAATTGGCATAGGTGCAGCGGTGGTGCCATCGCCCGCAGTTCTCTTGCCATACGCAGCGGCGGACGAGACTTACGGCAGAATTAAATGTTCAAATGCCATTTATACGGCATTTCCGGCGCTTGAACAGGATTTTCGGGTCGCTATCGCTCGCGAATACGCACCTACGGTCTTGGTTGAGTATCTTGCGCAAGAGGCACGCAAGCGGACGTCATCCACGGTGATAGCCCTGACCGGAATGGGCGAGGGGTCGACGACTCTGGCGTCAGCTATCAAACCAGCAGCGTCGCAGGGCGTCAAGACGCTTGTCGCTATAGAGAATGTTCAACTTCGCCTATACGGGATGTATACCGACTCGAGCGATCGTAGCAAGGGCTGCGACCGTTGGGATCTCAGCCTTTGGTTGAAAGTGCGCGCCTACGAGGTTGCCACCCAGGAAGTGCGCTATTCGGAAAACTACCACTTTTCATGCAAACAAGTCTCACTTGAGCAGTTGAAAGCGAGGATGGCGGAGCCAGGGGTGCTTTCCGAAGATCTGGCGCAGTGTTACACGAGCATTCCAGCGAAGGTGCTCGATTTCGAACCCAACGCACCTTCCTATGACAGACCCAAGTTGATTCTGCCGCATTAGTGGAGGACATCGGGATGTCTCATGAGTCTGGCTTGCCGTGGCAGGCATTGTGTCTTCAGCGATTGAGATCAAGATACGCATCGCTACCTGTGACCTTCCTTGCGGCAGCGTTGCTTGCATGTGGCCTGGTTTCTGGCTGTATCAGCTATAAGTACACGTCCTACCCGTACCATTGGTCCAAACCTGCCGCAGATCGTTTTGGTGAGTGTCCGCGCATTTCAGGTCGCTACAATGACAAGGCGTCTGAAATCACCGAGATTCCGGGCAGTGGCGATCAGCTCCGGCCGGCCAGGGCCGATGCTTCCCCCTTCCTCGCAGTCAATTTGGTCGGAAGTTTCAGCGACGCATGGCGATGGTGGAAATGGGTCGACATTGAACAACTCGATGACCAATCGCTCATCGTCACGATGGGAACGTCGGGGCCGGGTTCGGAACCGACACAGCATGTTCTCCACCGCGCTTCAGACGATTTCTCGTGTGAGGATGGAAAGCTATACATTTCAGGGCCGTCGGAGTCTTTGCTTAAGGGAAAGACAGAGGGAACGACTGCACTCATGACGACGTTAGGCATTGGTGTCGGAACAGGGGGCGTCCGTTTGCAGCGGGGAGCATTTTCGAAAACAATGAAAGGCGACCTCGTTATGGAGGCTCAACGTTCAGCTGTTGGCGTAGTTTTGTTTTACTTCCCCAATATTAGTGCCCAAACGTACTACTTGCGTTGGACACCTTATCTGCCACCGGAAGCCGCACCGTCAGAAGCGCGATAGGAACGAGTTCAGTGTTGAAGACGACGGCAAAGTCTTCCGCTTTGGCGGCACCGAGTCAAAGTTGTTGGCGACGAATCGATGCCGGTCGCCAAGAGATCAAGCTACGCGATCCCGTCAAGGCCGAGGAACGGACTGACCTACTCCAGGGCCGAATGGCCGATATCTGATGAGCTAGCTGCCGCTTGCGCAACTCGATTTTTCGAGGCTGATACGGCCGCATGTGGCCGGTAGGGTGAGTATGGCCCTGTGCCAGGAAGCCGACGTTCGCCGAAACCACGAATTTTTCAATGGCCGCAATGCGGCGCGTACCCCACTGAGTACTGTCGGCCATCTGCTGCCGCTCGTCGTTTCCCCAAACCGGTCATCTGAGCGACAGCAGCGCTCCGTAACCTGCCATCGGGCCGATTCACACAACTCGGCCAATGCCGACCCTGGGCCGTCGACCAGGCTCGGGCAGCAATGCGGCGGTTACCTGCCGCACGACCGAAAACTGCTCCGAAAATCAGCTTCCTGATCTGAAGAACTCGTAATACTGGCCGATAGCCCGCGTAAGCTGAAAAGCCAAAAAGCGGTCACGCGGGTGAGTGACCGCAGGGCGAAACTAAATTTCTGTCTGCTCGGAAATTTCCAGCGCGTCGTCCACCTCGATTCCGAGGTATCGGACCGTACTTTCCAGCTTGGAATGGCCGAGTAGCAGTTGAACGGCCCGCAGGTTCTTTGTGCGCTTGTAGATCAGGGTTGCCTTGGTTCTCCGCATGGAATGCGTTCCATAGGCCGATGAGTCCAGCCCCGCGGCTTCGACCCAGTGATGCACGATCCTCGCATATTGGCGTGTCGAGACATGGGGCGACCTCGCTACCCTGCTGGGAAATAGGAACTGGTCACCACGCAGATGAGACTTCTCAAGCCAGGCCGACACCGCCGTTCTCGTCGGCTCAGTCAATTCGAACTGCACGGGACGCTGGGTTTTCCTCTGGATCACCATGGCCCGGGGAAGAACCTGATTCCCATGAGTGATATCACGCACACGCAGGCTGACAAGATCGCAGCCTCGTAACTTGCTGTCGATGGCCAGATTGAACATGGCGAGGTCGCGGATGGCATGGGCGTTATGGAGGTGAATTCGGATGGCCCAGATATCCTTCGGCTTGAGGGGTGGTTTCTGACCGACGAGTTTGCCCTTGTTCCATGCTTCGCGCTTGTTGATGGCTTCCATCACAGACTCCTTGGTTGTTGATTGGAGCCTGATTGTTTGGCCTGAGCAGCGATAGCTGCTTGGTCATGGACGATTCACAAAATGGGCCGAGTTTTCACATGTCCCGAGTTGAAGTGCCATCCTGCCAGACAGCTGCAAGCGTCTGGCAGCAGCGTTGCAGATGATCGCGCAGCAAAGCGACCGTTGGCGAGAGTTGCCGCCGGTCTGTACATACCAACGAAAGTGGCGCTGCTTCTGTGCGCCATTCAGGGCACAGTGCGACCAGTCGACCAGTCGCCAGGCTGCTACCGACGTCCAGCATGGACTTGTAAGCGATGCCGTAGCCAGCCACCGCCCAGCGGTGAACGGCATCGCCGTCGTCGGAAACCCGGTTGCCGGTCACGGCGACAGTTACCCGCTGGTCGCCACGAATAAATTGCCAATGATCGTGAACATTGTTTCCCAGTCGGAAGCGGAGACAGTTGTGGCGCGCGAGGTCTTCCGGAACAGCGGGTATTCCATGGCGCGCAAGGTAACTCGGGGCAGCGCAGAGAACGCGGCGATTTTCGGCATAAAGTGGAAGCGCAACGAGTCCTGAATCGGCCGAGGCACTATAGCGGATGGCCAGATCGACCGCCTGTCGATAGAGATCGGCTGGATGATCTGACAAATGTGTCCGAAGTGTGACCGCCGGATAACGGACCTGGAATTCGTCGAGCCACGCGAGCACATGATTCCGTCCCAGATCGGAGGGCATCGAGATCTGCAAATGATCACGTACCGTCTGACGATCCTTCGAAATGTCTTCGATCGCACTCGCAAGCCCGCTCAGTGCCGAGCGGGCTGCCGCCAGGAAACGTTCACCGACCGGCGTCAGGCGCAGGCTGCGTGTCGAGCGAATCAGCAATAGTGCCCCCAGTTCGCTCTCCAAGCGTTTCAGGCTGACGCTGGCGACGGCGGGCGAAAGGTCAAGCATACGCGCGGCAGCGGAAATACTGCCAGTGTCGGCGGTCAGGACGAAGATTCGGAGATCCTGGAGATTCTTTATTTTCAATTCTTGTTTGAAACTGATTCGCGAGATTCGCAGTTTAAGTGCCAAGGCTTCTCGCCGATACTCCACCTTCGTAAAAATTTTCGTCAACTTGTCCGGAGCGGGAATCGATGCCGCCTGGACACAACGGGGGCCCGAGCGTGATCGGCACAAAAAAATGCAGGTTGATCCTTGCCGACTCCTTCGACTACATCAGGCCGTTCTAAAACCGCAGGCGCAGTCATTCTACGCTCGGCTACTTTCAGTAGCAGCGGTTCGTGAACGAGTGGGTCAAGTGCCGACTTGAAGAGGAATTGGCGGCATCATGCCGCCGGGGTGGAAGAAAAGACGAGGGAAGCTCATTCACTGTCGGCCACGCCTGATTCAGAGGCTTTGATAGTTGTTTTTAGAAATTGAGGGGTTATGCCTGTGTTTAAAAAAACTTATGCCGGTTTTGCCGTTGTCTCGTTGCTGGCCGCGCCCACTGCTTTCGCGTACGGCGATTTCAATGCACGTCTGGATTGTTTGAGCAAGGTCGCGCCTTATGGGTCGGAATATTCCAGCCCGCAGGATGTCCGCTCGGAAGAGACGGGGCACAATTCATTCAATGTCAGCGGCAAGGTGAATGACAAGCATGGCAACAAACGCAACTTTGATTGTCGTATTGAACACAAGGAAGTGGTGAGCTGGAATGTGTCGCATGACTCGGACAAGAAGAAAGACAAAACCGGCAAAATGCTGGCGATTGGGGCGGGTATTGTTGGTGTCGCAGCACTCGCTGCCATCATTGCCAATAGCAAGAGCGGTGACCAGAACCATGATGACAGCCGCACGACCTATAACGCAGGCAAATCCAATCCGTTTGACGACATGCGCTACCTGCGCAGCGAGTGCCGACGTGTCGTACGTCAGCACCTGGTGAGGGATCACGGCGCAGTGGAGGATCTGGATCTGGATCAGGCCAATCTCAATGGCCGGATATTGAGCGGCGACGGGCGCGTTTCCTTTGAAGCGGGCGGCGCACACAATCTGACCTATACCTGCAACTTTGATCGCGGCGGCAATATTCACGATGGCAACTATAGCTATCGGGGTGGCTGATAAGGCAAGCCGCTGAAACGTCGAGTCGAGACGTACGGCGAAGATTGCTTTGATGCCAATGGTAAGCCGCTGATTTTTTCTACACTATTTTCCAGTTACCTATTTCCATGACAAATCGCCTTCTTGCCGCAGTCCTTGTTGCAGGCTTTACCTTGAGTCCTCTGGCGTTTGCCGGCACCTATCCGGATGATGTGCCGGCATTGGGCTATTCGCCGGCCAACATGGATACCCGTGTCGATCCGCGACAGGATTTCTATCGCTACGCCGCCGGCAACTGGCTCAAGAAAACCGCGATTGCGCCCAGCGATCCCGACGTCGGCGGTTTTGTGCTGCTGGGACACAATCTGGACAAGCAGCTGCTGACCCTGATCAAAGAGGCCGCTGCGACGACCGATGCGCCCAAGGGCTCCGCCCGTCAGCAAGTGGGTGACTTCTACAAGGCGGCCATGGACAACGCGCGCCGTGATGCCCTCGGCCTCAAGCCGCTGGAGGCCGATATGCAGCGCATCGCTGCAGCGGGTGGCACGCCCGCCGACTATGGCCGTCTCGCTGCCCGGCTACAGGTCGCGGTGGGCGGCTCGCCGCTGATCATGGTCGGGGCCATGCCAGATGCCAAGGACAGCAGCACCGGCGTCATGGTGCTGGCGCCTGGCGCGCAACTGCTCGAACAGGACGAGTACGCCCAACCCGAGCACCAGAAACTGCGCAACCTGTATCGCATGTACATCGTGGCCATGCTGCACGGCATCGGCGAGCCCATCGACGCCGCCAAAACCCAGGCGGCCAAGATTGTGACCATGGAAAAGCAAGCGGCGGCTGGGATGATGACGCCGCTGCAGCAGCGCGATCCGGCCAACACGTACAACATCATGACGCTGGATCAGGCGCAGGCGCTGGTGCCGGCGCTCGACCTGCGGGTCTATTTGGCCGAATTAGGCGTCGCCGTACCCGCGCGGGTTCAGGTGGTGGATATCAACGCCATGAAGACGCTGCAAAAAATTCTGACCGAGCGTCCGGTCGATGAGGTCAAGCTGCTGCTGCGCTGGTTCTTGCTGGCCAGCCGCGCCCCGGAGTTGGGACAACCGTGGCGTTTGCAGGAAGAAGCGTTCACGGTGGAGCGCAAGGGTCTGAAGACCCCGCCCGAGCAGACGCGCGTAGTCACCCAGCAGATCGGCGCGCTGCTGTATCACCCGCTGTCGCAGCTGTACGTGCAGACCTACTTTACTGATTCCACCCGGCGCGATATCACCGAGATGGTCGGGCATATCAAGGACGAATTCGCCACCCGTCTGCGCCGCAACCCCTGGCTGGACGAGGCGACTCGCAAGGCAGCGCTGGAGAAACTGGGCAAGATCGACATCCAGGTTGGCTACCCACAAGGGTGGGTCGATTTCAGCGCGCTCGAGATTCGCCCGGACGACCATTTCGGCAACGTGCAGCGCGCCAGCCGTTTCGCGTTTCAGCGCGAAATGGCGCAGGTCGACAAACCCGTGCTCAGCAACCGTTTTGCCGTGGCGACCAAAACCACGCCGATTGCGGTGAACTCCGCCTACAACTTCACCACCAACACCATCGACATCACGGCGGCCATCCTGCAGCCGCCGTTTTACAAGCCGGGTGCCGATCCTGCCGCCAACTACTGCGCCATCGGCGGCGTGATCGGCCATGAGATCACCCATGGTTTCGACAGCTTGGGGCGTCAGTACGACCCGCAGGGCAACCTGCGCGACTGGTGGACGCCGCCGGCGAACGCCGAGTTCAAGAGGCGCACCGACGTGCTGGTCGATCAGTACAGCCACTACGAAATCCTGCCCGGCCTGATGCACAACGGCGCCATGACCGTGACGGAAAACACCGCCGATCTGGGCGGCATCACGCTCGCCCATGCTGCCTTGAAGCGCTACTTGGCAAAGAACCCGATACCGGACGTCGATGGGCTGACCGCCGACCAGCGCTGCTTCGTAACCTGGGCGCAGACGTGGGCCTACAAGGGACGTTCGGAACGGCTGCGCTTCCTGGTGTCCGTCGATGTGCACGCCATCGCATCAGTGCGCGCCGTCGCGCCGCTGCTGCATCTCGACGCCTTCCACCAGGCCTTCGGCACGCGGCCAGGCGACCCGATGTGGCGCGATCCCAAAGATCGCGTGGTGATCTGGTGATGGCTGGCATGACAACCAGGATCCCTCGGTCTGCTACGGCGCGGCTTGCGGCTTGCGCCCTCTGCGTGTTGGGCGTGTTGGGCGCGGCAGGTTGCGCGAGCACGGCCGTGGCCACGGGAGACAAACCGCCAGAAATCGAGCGCGCCAGAGCCGAACCCGCGCAAGTGCATGTGCAGGGCGACACGGTGTACTACACCGGCAACTTTTCGAAAGCGAGTTCCGCGGCCTTCGACGCCGCGGTGGCTGGCATCGCCCGCGGTCAGATCACCCGTCTGGTCATCAGCTCCGGCGGTGGCGACACCGTCGCCGGCCGCCACGTCGGCCGCTGGGTCAGGGGCATGGGCCTGGTCGTCGAAGTCGATGTCATCTGCTTCTCGTCCTGCGCCGATTACATTTTTCCGGCCGGGCGTGCCCGAGTGATCCGTGCCGATGCCTTCGTCGGCTGGCACGGCAACGAGCGGCAGTTCCATTTGCTGGCCGCACGCAAGGGCATCAGCCTGGCAGACCTGTTGTCTCAATATGTCCCCAAGGACGCATCGCCCGAACAACGGACTGCCTTCTTTCGGGATTTTGAAGAGACGACGAAGGTGACCATGAAGGACGAGGCCGACTTCTACGCGAAACTGGGTCTCAACGACGCCTTTGCCGTGTGCGCAGTCGGTGACATCCTGGAGAAACGCCCTGGCTACGCTGGCCAGATCGGCTGGGGGTTTTCCCTCGCCGACATGGCGCGCCTTGGCATAACCAATACCGTGTATCTGGGCAATGGCGCCTACGAAGACTCCGCCCGTTTCCGGAAGTACCTCGTGCGCATCAGCGCCGAAGAGTGCCTGGCAATGCTGAAATGACGCAATGCTCATCAAATCGAAGAAAGCACCCTCATGACAAGCTTCATCAGTAGCCCAATCCGAAACGAAGAGCGGTTTGCCCGGCTGGAAGATCCCGCGACCGATTTCCCGTTCTATAACGGGGTGCCAGTTGCCATTTCGGGCAGACAATGGCTGTTCGTCATGGCCATGGTCGTTGCCGGCTTCCTGTTACTGGCTTCACCCATTGACTGGCCAGATGGCGCATTCTGGAAATTTCTGCCGGCGGTATTGATGCCCGGCCTGCCACTGATCGCACTGGCTTACGTTGCTCCCGGTCACTGGAACACCATCTTCGGCAAGGTAGGCGGCCGCGAGGTCAAACTGATGTTCGGTTTTGCACTGCTCAACATTGTCGTCAGCATGGCCGTCGGCGCCATCGTCCTGGCGCTGTTCGGTGCCACCCCGAACGGAACGACGGCCGAGTTGGGCGGCCTCGACACAGCAGGGCAAATTGCATTTTTTGCCAAGACCATCCCGCAACTGTTAGGCGAGGAAGTCATCACGCTGCTGCCGTTTCTGGCACTGCTCCAACTGTTCTCGAAGGGACTAGGCCTTGGGCGGAAGGCGGCGATTATTGGCGCATGGCTGATCACTTCCATCCTGTTCGGCCTTATCCACTTGCCGACCTATGACTGGAACTGGATCCAGTGCGTCA
>Ga0316617_100000275_pt1 | contig 12518 bp, 9 predicted proteins | sample OWC_Aug_M1_C1_D2_FD_207801 | JGI IMG/M metagenome (GOLD analysis project Ga0316617, IMG submission 207801) | Wetland soil microbial communities from Old Woman Creek delta, Ohio, United States - OWC_Aug_M1_C1_D2_B | ecosystem: Environmental > Terrestrial > Soil > Wetlands | place: USA: Ohio... | reverse complement strand
CTGGCCTGCGCTTGGGCGCTCGTGGCCATCGGCACGGCCCGGCGGCAGCGCCGCGCGTAGCGGCAGACGGGGTTCGACAGCGCGCAGAGGGCTGGCTCGCCCGGGTGGATGGCACCCTGCGCCACTCCCTCGTCGCGAGCGCCGGGCCGCTGCGTCTTGGCTTGGTGCAGGCAGGGTGCGAGACCTGTGTGGCCGCCTGCCCCTCGGGGTCGATTCACCGGAACCTGCGGCGTGCCAGAATTGAACACGAAGCCCGCGAGGGTTCCGCCCGCCCCTGAAGTGTGCTACAACCTTCGGCGCGGCCGATCGGCCAGGCCCCACGACTCTCCGCAAACCGCGGTACCCGCGGTCATCGAGTTCCTTCACGGGAGACCGGTCATGTTCACAGTGTCAGCGCTTCCACGACGCCGGTATCAGGCAATGGTTCTGCTCATCGGCGTAGCCGCGCTCATCCTCTGGTCGCCGGGACACCCGCGCGCGGCGTCCGCGACAATCGTGATCAGCCAGGTGTACGGCGGCGGCGGGAACACCGGCGCCCCGTACAAGAACGACTTCGTGGTGCTCTTCAACCGGAGCGCCTCGCCGGTGAGCCTGACCGGCATGTCGATCCAATACGCGAGCGCCACGGGAACGGGCAACTTCGGATCGAACCCGATCACGGCGGTAACCGGAACGTTGGCGGCGGGTCAGTACTACCTCGTGCAACTGGCGGGCGGGGCGAACGGCGTTGCGCTCCCGACCCCGGATGCGACCGGAACGGCCAATATGTCCGGCACGGGCGGCAAGGTTGCGCTGGTCAACTCGACGAGCGGCCTGGCGTGCAACGGCGGCTCGACGCCGTGCAGCGCCGCGCAGTTGGCGTTGATTGTCGACCTGGTCGGCTGGGATGGTGCGAATTTCTACGAGGGCACCCCGGCCCCGGCGACGACGAATTCCACGGCCGTGGTTCGGAAGGGGAACGGGTGCACTGACACAGACAACAACGCGGGTGATTTCACGGCCCTGGCGCCCGCGCCGCTGACTACCGCGTCGCCGGCCAGTCCGTGCAGCACACTCCTGGGCACCGGCGCCGCAACGCCAGCCAGCGCCCCCGACGGCGGCACGACGCTGCTCACCGTCGTCGTGACGCCGGGCACGAACCCGGCGAGCACGGGCATCTCGGTCGCCGGCAACCTGACGGCCATCGGCGGCGCCGCCGCCCAGACCCTCTACGACGACGGCACGCACGGGGATGCGACTCCCGGCGACCTGGTGTTTTCCTTCAGCGCCACCGTCGGAACGGCGGCGGCCGGCCCGAAGTCCCTGCCGATCACCATCTCCGACGCCCAGGGGCGGACGGGGCTTTTCTCAATTGCGTTCTACGTCGAGCCGGCGTTCGTCGCCGTTCACGACATCCAGGGACCCGGGGCGACATCGCCCGTGGTCGGCCAGCCCGTCGCGACGATCGGCATCGTCACGGGCATCAGGTCGACCGGGTACTTCATCCAGGTGCCGGACGAGGCCCAGGCGTCATGCGGCGTAGGTCCCGATGCCGATCCGCTGAGCTCGGAGGGCGTCTTCGTGTTCACGAGCTCGGCGCCACAGGCAGCCGCGGCCATCGGCAATTGCGTGAAGGTGATTGGCACCGTGCAGGAGTACATCCCCTCGGCCGATCCGGCCAGCCCGCCGATGACGGAGGTCGGCGGGTCGCCGCTCGCGACGGTCATATCGAGCGGAAACGCGCTTCCCCAGCCAGTGCTCGTCACGCCGGCGTTCACGAGCCCTGACGACGGCCTTGAGCAGCTCGAGCGGTTCGAAGGCATGCGGGTGCGCGTCGACACGCTCGTCGTGGTCGCGCCGACCCAGGGGTCCATCAGCGAGGCCAACGCCACGGCGATCTCCAACGGCGTCTTCTACGGCGTGCTGCTCGGCGTGGACCGGCCCTTCCGCGAGCTCGGCATCCAGCTTCCGGATCCCCTGCCTCCCGGGGCGCCGGCGACTATTCCGCGTTTCGACGGCAACCCCGAACGGTTGCGCGTCGACAGCGACGGGCAGGTCGGGGGCACCCTGCTGAACGTCACCACGGGTGTGGTCGTCACCGGCCTCGTGGGCCCTCTGGACTACGCCTTCAGGACGTACACCATCCTGCCGGACCCCCCCCCCGCCACACAGCCGAGCGTGACCGCCAATGCCACCGCCGTGCCCGTGGCGGCCGCTGAAGAGGATCAGTTCACCGTGGCGTCGATCAACCTGCAGCGGTTCTACGACACCCAGAACGACCCCGACACCAGCGACACCGTTCTGACGGCGGCGGCATTCGAGAAGCGCCTGAACAAGGTCTCGCTGCTCGTTCGCGACGTGATGAGGTCGCCCGACCTCATCGGCATCCAGGAGGTGGAGAACCTCACGACGCTCCAAGGCGTGGCCGCACGGATCAACGCGGATGCTGTTGCGGCGGGCCAGCCCGATCCGGCGTACGAGGCGTACCTGGAAGAGGGAAACGACATCGGGGGCATCGACGTCGGCTTCCTCGTTCGCGCGTCAAGGCTCACCGTGGCCGAGGTGAAGCAATACGGAAAGGACGCCACCTACATCAATCCCAACACGGGGCTGCCTGAGATCCTGAACGACCGTCCGCCGCTCGTGCTGAAAGCCACGATCGCGGACCCGCGCGGAGGCCCGGCGTTTCCCGTGACGGCGGTCGTGAACCACCTCCGCTCGCTCACGGGCATCGACGAGGACACGGGGCCGAGCCCGGAGGGGCCGCGCGTGCGCGCCAAGCGCGAGGCGCAGGCTGAGTTCCTGGCTCGCCTCATCCAGCCCATGCAGGCGATCGAGCACGTCGTGTCGGTCGGTGATTACAACGCGTACCAGTTTAACGACGGCTATGTCGATGTCATCGGCGCCATTGTGGGCGAACCGGCGCAGACCGGTCAGGTGACCGTGGTCAGCCCCGACCTCGTGAATCCGAATCTCACCGACCTGACGAACCTGGCTGTGCCAGCGGAGCGGTACTCCTACCTGCTCGACGGAAACGCCGAGGAGCTCGACCACGTGCTGGTGTCGTCGAACATGCTTCCCCGCCTGGACTGGATTGCGTGCGCACGGAGCAACGCCGACTTTCCGGAAACGTATCGCAGCGACGCCAACCGGCCGGAGCGCGTCTCCGACCACGACGCGGTCGTCGCGGCCTTCTCGTTTCCGACCGCGGACGTCGAAATCGCGAAGAGTGGCGCGCCTGACCCTGTGCTGTCGGGGTCCACGGTGACCTACACTCTCGGGGTGAGCAACACGAGCCCCGACCCGGCCATGGATCTGGCCGTGTCGGACCGCCTGCCTGCGGGGATGGCGTCTCAGGCAGTCTCGGTACCGGCAGGGTGGACCTGCAGCGCGCCCAGCGCGCGTGACATCGCGTGCGCTGCGCCTCAGCTGGCGGCGGGAGCCACCGCGGCGATCAGCATCACCGCCGGCGTCCAGTGCGACATTGCCAACCACACCGCGCTCGCGAACCAGGCGCACGTCTCATCGTCCACATTCGATCCGGTCCCGGCAAATAACGACGCCGCGTTCGTCTCGACCGTGTCGAACCCCCCGCCCGTGATTGCGAACCTTGAGGCGAGTCCAGCGGTGCTGTGGCCCGCCAACCACGAGTTCGTTCCGGTGTACATCGATTACGACGTGTCGGACAACTGCGGCCCGCCGCCCGTGTGCACGCTCAGCGTGGCGAGCAATGAGCCCGTTAACGGGCGCGGCGACGGGAACATGTCCGTGGATTGGACGGTCGTCGACGGGCACCGCGTGCAGTTGCGGGCGGAGCGGTCCGGGACCGGGCGGGGCCGGATCTACACGATCAGCGTCACGTGCGCCGATCAGATCGGCAACGCCAGCACGCGGGCCACCCAGGTCATGGTGCCGAAGAGCCGGAAGTGATCGGCCAGCCCTGCCTTACCGCGGCCAGAACCAAGCGAACGTCCCGCCGGTGAGCAGCCCGTCGACTAGGTTATCGAACATCCCACGAGCCGTCTGGGCCCGCCTCCAGTGTCGGGTTCCGGTCGAGAGGAGCGGGACGATCGTGTTTCGGCAGGACCGCACGCCCGATGCGGCGGTTCCTCTGGCACCACGCATCGCAGGTCGTCAGCGCGAAGGCGATGTCCTGGTACCACGGATCGGGCTCGTCGCCGAAGGAGTTTAACGCCGTCCAGAGGCAATTGGCCAACAGCGGCCGCTGGAGGTCTTCGGCCATTACCTTGGGATATCGGTAGAGCAGTTGCCGGGGCAGTCAACCGTTCAGCGTCGGCCGCGGGCCTGCCGGCCGACTCCAGGAACGTGGCCATGTGCCGACTCGACGCCGCAGCCGGCTGCTGTCCGGCAGAGACACTGTCGGCGGCACGCTGCGCGGCCACGTAGATGGCGAACGCCAGCCACGACGCCACACTGAGGAAGGTCAGCAGCAGCAGCCACAACCGCGGCACGGCGACCAGGTGAGCTGTTCTCAAGCGAGTTGCCGGGTCTTTCGCGGCGGACGGTTTGGACATGCGACGAACCACCTTGCATCACGACGCACAGGCGGTGGCGCTTTCCAGGCCACTTCCGTAGAACCCGACCCCGGTCGGTGAGCGAAGAGCCTGCAGGGCCGGCCTCGAGCTGACGAATGCGGTTCTCGTGGACTGCACGGCGAGCCCGGACATCGCCACTGCCTATCCGGAGTTCGTCAACGCGAACCTGCACATCGTCACGCCGAACAAGAAGGCCGACCTCCTGCCGTGGAAGCAGCACGCAGCTCTCAGGGCCCTCATGAGGCGGAGGCGAAAGCACGTCATGCTCGGGTTCTCCGAACCGGATCCGCGTGGCGACCTGTCAGGTTGCGGGGACGAAGGAGAGGGACAACATCGTCGCGGTCACCACGCAGCCGTACTTGCGCTCGCCGCTGGTCGTTCAAAACCCGGGAGCAGTCGCCGTCTACTTGAGCGCGGACTTGACCCGCTCGAGCGATACTCCGAACACCTTCCGAGACACGTCGCTCAGTCCGGCCTCTTCTCCGACGAAGTGGAGCATCCGCTGTGTGTGAACGAGGCGCTCGCCGGGGCCCAGAAACGCCGCAGGAGACGATGTCTCGAGTTCGTAGAACGGCCCCATCTGGTCGCCTCCCGCGAGCGGCCCGTCGTTGTAGGCGTTGACCACGTCGCCCTTGAACGGCTCCTTCTGCACTTCCCACAACTGGTTGACGTAGCCGTCGTGCGAGGCGGGCAGGTCGAACTGGACGACGGTCAGCGCCCTGTTGCCGGGGTCGTAGCTGCCGGCCACGGGCGTGGCTCGCAGCGGGGACAGCCCCAGTTTGCTGCGGTGCCTACCGTCGATCTTGAAGTACAGGACGCCCTCGTCGTAGCGGATCCGGTCGGCGGGGATCTCCCCGAAGTAGTTCGTGGCTGCCACGGGACCCAGCATCCGATCGTCGCCCTGTTTGAAGGGAATGACGGCGACGCCGTCGCTCGCGGGCCTCAGCATGGAGAGGATCCAGATGCACAGCGTGCCCGTCTGCTTCGTCCACTTGGTGTCGCCCGTGTTGGTCAGGCCGTTCACGGTTTCGAACGCGACCCATTTCACGGAACTGGGCGGCGCCACTCCCAGCACCCGGCCCAGACTCTCCGCGGACAGCAACCGGACCTGCCGGGAGAGTTCCGCCTGAAAGGCCGTCCCGGCACGGCTGGTGAGCCGCACTGTCTTCTTCATGCTGACCTGCGCGGCGTCGTGACCGACGAGGTCCCAAGGTTCGGAGTCGATCGGTGCGGGCGTCTGCCAGTTGTCGAACACCATGTCCTCGCCCGGCCTGAAGAAGACGGAGAACTGCCCGCCCTCGGGACCGAGCCAGAAGCGGTCTTCGCCCCCGTAGGCGTTCATGTGGGCGGCCGGAGCAGCGGACGCCAGCGCCGCGTAGTTGAGCCAGCCGAAACTGTACCCGCTCGGGCCGCTGGCGGTGCTGGTGATGACCTTCCCCTGGTACTTCGGAGACACGATCACCTGGGCATCGCCGTTCTTCAAGACGATCACGCCGTCCTGCCGTTCCAGGAACTGGAGGTCGTACCCGAACGTGTGCTCGGCGTACGCGACAGCGGATGTACGGTCTCCTTGCGGGGTTGACATATGACAGGCACCCAGTAGAAGTGACAGGCACGCGCAGGGTACGGCGGCTGCGAGTCTCATGAGGACCGACTCCGTTTCGTGTCGTGGCGCGATGACAGTCAGGTTCTCGAGCCGATTCATGATAGTGCAGGGTCGGCCAGGGCGTTTTCACCGAGTTCGACAGGCTCCGTGAGAACGCTCGGGGGGCAGCGTCTTGCCTGCCGTCGGCTATCGCGCGGCCAACGACTCGGTTGGCGACCCGTGGAGGCTGGTGGATGTCGGCATGGCGCTCGGCTGATAGAGACTTGATAGACTGCGCACGAAACAACCACTTCTGCCCCCACACGCCCCAAGGGTGAGCCTCAAGAAGTTCAACAAAACCTAGATCCCCAGAAACCGCCCGAGCCGCCGCCTTCGCCTCTGGACCACGTTATCGGGGTTCGAATCCCTGCCTCCCAGCCAATCACCAGTTTCATTTCCCTTCACGAACAGGTCGAACGGCGAAGTGTAGGTGGGAGAGACTTCCCACCCGTCGGCTTCACGCCACGCCCGGTAGGTTGCCGGCGAGGCCTGCAACGCGGCCCCGAGGCGCGGGTGCAGCTCGCTGACGACCACGAGGCGGTCGGGGTGGGAAACGACAGCGGCCGGAACCACACGACGTTGACGATGCCGAAGGCGGCCGTGGTGAGTGTGATGCCGCCCGCCAGGAGAAGAACGGTGACGGTCGAGAGGAAGGGGGACGTTCGGGCGAGCCGCAGCGCGCGACGAAGATCGGTCGCTTGCATGGCGCCTCCAGCACAGGGGATTTGCCGGGCGAGCCGCCGGTGTATCAATCTCCCCCGGGCTCACCGCCGGCGGGCGGCTCCCGATGCGCTCGTCGTGGACCACGACGTTCGCGCATCGCTTCGAGGCGCCGATGGGGAGGGCGCGACGGCCGCCCCGAGGCCCACCCGCGCCGTGGCCGCGCGGTTGGTGCTATCCTTTGCGTGACTCCGCGACGCCGAGCGGTTCCAGTCATGCGCGTGCTTCTCGTGGAAGACGACCGGGAACTCGCCGACTACGTCAGGCGCGGCCTGGAAGAGGAGGAGTACTCCGTCCATGCGTGCTTCGACGGGTCTTCGGGCCTGCGCGCCGCGGAGCGCTCGGCGTTCGACATCATCGTGCTCGACGTCATGCTGCCGATCGTGGACGGCCTCGAGGTCACGCGCCGCCTGCGGCGCGCCGGCGTCCGCACGCCCGTCCTGCTGCTCACCGCGCGTGACGCCCCCGAGGACATCGTCGGCGGCCTGGACGCTGGCGCGGACGACTACCTCACCAAGCCGTTTGCATTCGACGTTCTCCTCGCCCGGCTCCGCGCCCGCACCCGGACGACGGCTCCCGCCGACGCGCGACGGCGGTTCGCCGACCTGACGATCGACATCGAACGCAACGAGGCCTGGCGCGACAACGCCGCGCTTCGCCTGAGCAGGACCGAGTTCTCCATCCTCGAGTGCCTGATGCGTTCGGCCGGCCGCATCGTTACTCGCGACCAGTTGATCGAGGCGGTCTGGGGAGACCGCGAGGTGAGCAGCAACAACCTGGACGTCTTCATCCGCTTTCTCCGGGTGAAGGTGGACCTCCCGGGGCACCGGAAGCTCATTCACACCGAGCGGGGTGTCGGCTACTGCCTCCGGGACAGCGAATGCTGACCTCGTTGCCCATCCGCTGGAGACTCGCGGCATGGTACTTCTGCACGCTTGCCGCGATTCTCACGTTCGTGGCCGTGGGAAGCTGGCTCACGATGCGTCGGAGCCTGGAGCACGCGCTCGACCTTGGCTTGACCCACCAGTTGAACGGGCTTCGCGACTACATTGCCAAGAGCGGAGCCGCCCAGCCGGAGGACCTGCCGCCGCGGCTGGCGTCAATCTCGGGCCTAAGCGACCTGTTTCGCGTGTACGATTCCGCGGGCCGCTTGATCTGCGAATCGACGGCGCTGACCAGCCGTCACGTGAGGCTGCCGGCGCCGCGCGACGCGGATTCGACGGTGCGCTTCAGGTCTGCCGCCGGCGGCTTCGCGCTGCGCCTGGCGTATCAGCGATACCCGATTGGCCAACACACGGTCACGCTGGAAGTCGGCGATCCGGTACGCAAGTTCGAGACGGCGCTGCGGGAGTTGACGACGGGGCTCTGGCTTTCCCTGCCGGTACTGCTGGCATTGGGCTCCCTGGGCGGATTCTGGTTGAGCGCCCGGGCCCTCCAGCCCGTCGACCAACTGACGAAGGACGCACGCGAGATCACGGTCACCGACCTCTCACGCCGTCTGGCCGTTCCACCCGCCAGGGACGAGTTGCGGCGGCTGTCGGAAACGCTCAACCTGATGCTCGACCGGATCGAGAACTCGTTCCGGCAGGTGCGGAGGTTCACCGCCGACGCGTCCCATGAGTTGCGGGCGCCCGTGACGCTGATCCACGCGGCCGCCGAGTTCTCCCTGAGACGAACGCGGACCGCGCAGGAACTCGAAGACGGCATGCGGAAGATCCTCCGTGAGGCGCAGCGTACGGCGCGCCTCATCGACGAGCTTCTCCTGCTGGCCCGTGCCGATTCCGACCCCACCGCGCTTGCACTGACGCCCATGGACCTCGCGCCCGTCTTCGACGAGGCCGGGGAGCAGGCCGGCGCGCTCGCGGCGCCCCGTGGCATCAGCGTCACGTCCAACCGCGCTCCCGGCGCGCTTCGCGTCAATGGCGACGAGGTATCGCTCCGGCGGCTGCTCCTGATCCTCGTCGACAACGCCGTCAAGTACACTCCTGCCGGCGGGCACCTCACGCTCGACGCCCGGACCGAGGGCAACGAGATCCTGATCGCCGTCGCCGATTCCGGCGCCGGCATCGCCGAAGACGACCTTCCGCTGGTGTTCGAGCGCTTCTGGCGCGCGAACAAGGTGCGGTCCCGGGAGTTGGGCGGGGCCGGCCTCGGATTGTCCATTGCCAAAGACATCGCCGATCGCCACGGCGCCCGGCTGGACGTTGCCAGCCAGGTGGGGCGAGGCTCCACGTTCACGCTGATTCTGCCGGCGCTTTAAGCCTCCTTTAAGGTTCCTGCGGCATCCTTGCTCTCCTGAAGGTGGAGGCCGACCGGCCGGGGGTTCGAGGCCGACTCTCCGGCTGGCGGGCGGTCATTGGAGGGAGAAGAGCATGAATCGAAGGGCGTTTGGGATCTCGCTGGCTGGACTCACCTTGCCAGCCCTGTCGTTCGCGCAGGGAGGGCGGCAGCAGGCAGCCGTGCAGAACCGGCCGCCGGTGGCCAGAACGGAGACGGAGAAGAGGATCCTCGCCGTGCTGGACCAGATGCGGGCGGGGGGCGAACTCTTCCAGGCGGTGCCTGTTGACAACGGGAGGATGCTGCGGCTGCTCGCCGAGACCTCCGGGACGAGGAACGCGATCGAGGTTGGAACCTCGACCGGCTACTCCTCGCTCTGGCTCTGCCTCGCCATGCAGAGTGCCGGCGGCAAGCTGACCACCTTCGAGATCGATGCCGCACGCGCGGCGCAGGCTCGAAGGCACTTCGAGCAGGCGGGCGTGATCAGCATGGTGACGCTCGTCATGGGCAATGCCCACGAGAAGGTCGGGAGCCTGAAGGAGCCGATCGACGTCCTCTTCCTGGACGCGGACAAGGAAGGCTACGTTTCGTACCTGCAGACGCTCCTGCCCCTGCTGCGGCCGGGCGGGCTCATCATGGCCGACAACGTCGCGATGGCCGAGGACTACGTCAACGCCATCACCACCGACCCGCGGCTGGACACGGTGTTCTTCGGCCGGTTCGCCGTCACGTTGAAGAAGCGGTGAGCGGGTCTGAACCATCTCTGAGCGCGAGGTTCGATCGTGAAGATTCTGACCAAGCACTCCCAGGTCGGGCTCGTCCTGTCGGTGACCGCGGGTGCCGCCCTGGCTGTCCTGCTGTTCGCACAGAGCGTGAGAACGTATCTCTACGTCGGCAGGGTCCTCGTTCCTCAGGAAGCCGAGCGGATGGCGGAACGGCAGGGCGGCGCGCTGGTCAGCGCCGCCAGGGCCGCGGGAGTCTTGGACCCGCGCGAACTCGGACCACTGCTGGAGCGTGCGGTCACCGAGGATTCGGACCGGGTCTGCTGGATCCGCCTGCTGAACCAGGACAGCGCGGTTCTCGCGCAGGCAGGCACACCGGAGGGGCCGGCCAACGTTCCACGGCGGTGGAGGGAACTCGTCGAGAAGCATGACACCCTCGGCCGCCTGGTCGCCACACCCGGGAGAAAGACCTGGGTCACCATGCTCGCGTTCCGGATGCCCCGGCTTCAGGGCGCGGAGCGGCCGGCGTGGCAGTCGGCTCCCGCGGCTTCCGCCGAGCGCGCGAGCCCCGGCGACCGCCGGGCGGCGGCTCTGGTGCTGGAGGTGGCCATCCGGCTCGACGCCGTCTCCGGTGTCTTCAGTGAGTTGCGCCAGAACCTGGTCCTCGGCGCGATCGCGTCGCTCGCGCTGCTTGCAGCCATGGTGTTGATCGGCGTCCGGACGCCACGCTACCTTCGCGGGAAGTACCTGGAGAAGGAGCTGGACCTGGCAAGACGGGTACAGAGCGCGCTGCTGCCGAAGGCGGTGTCCGTCTCGCCGCACCTGGAGTTTGCTTCCGCGGCGGTCGCCGCCGATCAGGTCGGTGGCGACTTCCTCGACATCTTCGAAGTCGACAAGGGCAGGCTGTCGCTCGTGCTGGGAGACGTGTCGGGAAAAGGCATGTCATCTGCCCTGCTGGCCAGTGTCGTCCAGGGTGCGATTCGTTCGTCGGCCGGGTCACAGCATGAGACGTCGTGTGAACGGATCAACCGCATGCTGTGCGAGAAGACCGCGTCCGAGAGATTCGTGACCCTGTTCTGGGCCGTGTTCGATCCGCCGACCGCGACACTACGCTACGTGAACGCCGGACATGCTGCTCCACTGCTGCTGAGGGCGAATTCGGCCCCGGGGAGTGCACCGGAGCGTCTGGATGAGGGCGGCCCGGTGCTCGGCGTCCTGCCGAACGCACAGTACCAGTGCGGCAGGAGGCAGATCGCGGCTGGCGATACGCTGATTGTCTACTCGGACGGCATCAACGAGACCGAAGACCAGAAGGAAGAGCCGTTCGGAGACGACCGCGTCCTGGCGATCGCGTCCGAGAGCTCGGCGTGCGCTCCCGAGCGAATCTGCGAGCAAATCATGTCGCGGGTGGCGGGTTTCTCGGTGCCGGGCTCCCCGCAGGACGATCGCACGCTCATGGTCGTTCGGTTCCTGCAGCCGCAACCGGCGATGACGACCTGACGCGGCCGGATGGCGAGCCCGTCTGCTGGGCGGGCCGATCGGCAGAATGCCGCCGTCTGCCCCGCGCTCACCGCCGGCGGGCGGCCGCCTTCCGGCGCGACGGCTGGACGCGGGGTGGTTCGCCCGTCTGCTTGCGGAAGTGCGGCGGCCAGGGCGCGTCGCCCTGCCCCTCACGTTCCTGGCGCGCCGAGAGGTCGAGCAGCGGCTCGAGCGAGCCCGCGAGGTCGTCGATCCCGCGGTGCCGATCGCCGGCCTTCGCAAACCGCTCCGGCATCGTGGCCAGCGTGAAATCGGCCGGGTCGCACTCCTCCACTTCGTCCCACGTCAACGGCGCGGACGCGCGGGCGTCCGGCTTCGGCCGGATTGAGTAGGCACCGGCCACGGTGCGGCCCTTCGCGTTCTGGTTGTAGTCGGTGAGGACGTCGCGCCTGAATGTCAGCGCCGTGTCGCTGTCGAAGCGGATCGCTCCGAGCGCGCTGCCGTCGCCGATCTGCTGGCCGTGGTACCACGGGCCCGCGACGAAGAAGACCATGTCGTTGCCGGCGTCCTTCGGCTCGATCGCACGGTGCACCGCCGGAGCGCCGTAGATGTCCTCCTGGTCCCAGAGCCCGTGAACCAGCATCGTCGGCACCTTGAGCGGCTGCGCGGCGAGGATGCGGTCCATCGCCTGCTGGCCCCAAAACGCTAGGAAGTCGTCGCCGTGCTCCGCCGCCTTGCACCGCCAGATGGCGGCCTGCTCATCGTCGCGCGGCACCCCTCGACCGGCTGCGTACATCTCGCCGAGCCAGCTCGAACGGACCAGCGCGGCTGGCGCAGCGGCCGGATCGGGGTTCCATTCTCAGCACGCGACTCCAGGGTGCCGTTTGCGATGGTGCCCCGGAGTCGCTCCCGTTCCGCGCCCCTCGAGCCGAACCGTGGTGATTCCGTCCTGCGTCAGGAGTCACGAGCGACGCAGTTGGAAGCCACAAGGCATCAGGCCGCCGCCATCACCCAGTTGCGGAAATCGTCCCGAACACCCAGCCAATCCCATCTTTCGTTGAATCAGTCACTTACAACCTCGGATCCAGCAACGTTAAAGACCGAACGCACGCCTGAGACACGCGAGCCACGTTATCGGCC
>Ga0316617_100000274_pt1 | contig 12530 bp, 14 predicted proteins | sample OWC_Aug_M1_C1_D2_FD_207801 | JGI IMG/M metagenome (GOLD analysis project Ga0316617, IMG submission 207801) | Wetland soil microbial communities from Old Woman Creek delta, Ohio, United States - OWC_Aug_M1_C1_D2_B | ecosystem: Environmental > Terrestrial > Soil > Wetlands | place: USA: Ohio... | reverse complement strand
CGAGGTCGGCCGGCTTGTCATAACCCGCCTTGCCATCCTCGAAGTCCTTGGCCTGCTTCCGAGCGGCGGCAGCGTCATCACCTGCATCCGCGTCGCCGGCCGCCTCGCCCTCACCGTCCTCATCCCCGTCAGCGTCGCCGGCCTCGCTACCTTCCCCGTCCTCTCCGCCCTCACTCACTTCATCCTCGCTGCCTTCGTCCCCGTCAGCGTCTCCAGCTCCCCCTTCATCTCCGCCCTCATCGCCCTCAGCATCCCCATCAGCACTGTCAGACTCGCCAGCATCACCGTCAGCGTCTCTATCCTCGCCCGCGTCGCTTGCTCCCGAATCGCTCTCTTCGTTCTCCGATCCCGCCTCAGCTTCCCCATCCGCACCAGACGACGTATCGTCGCCGCTGTCATCGCTCTCATCCGATTCTCCCTTCTTACCCTTCTTGCCCTTCTCCCCTTTGCCACCCTTCTCACTCTTCTCGCCCTTCTCACCCTTCTCACCCTTCGAAGGTGGCGGGGGCTCGGACTTGGACAGCTTCTTGATCTTGGCCAACATCCGGTCGGCCAGGTCCAGCGCCGCCCTCGTGTCTGCCATCCCCGCCCGCGCATCCGCGATCTCGGGGGCCAGGGCCTTCAGCAGCGCCCCCATGTCGGGGTCGCTGTCAAAGTCCACCGTCACCTTGTCACCCCGCAGCTTGCATCCGATGGCGAACACCAGCTTGCCCAGCATGTCCGCCTTGGGCCAGTTTTCCTTCACCCACCACTCGACAAGGTACCGATTCATTGTCTTCAGGTTCTGGGCACAACCGATGTACTCACTGGAGGTCCGGGCTTCCGTCCGGAAGTCCTCCAGCAGGTTCCAGAAAGTATGCCGCGCCAGGCCCGAGGTCTCTTTGCCCTTCCCCGCCTCTTTGGAGACCTTCGGGTCCGTCCACAGCACATGCCCCGTCTCGTGGTCGCAGATCCCATCGAGGTACGGAGCCATGTGCTTGTACTGCTCATCAGTGACCTGGGGCAGCACCACCTCCAGCTTATCCAGGTCAACGTAAGCGGACCCACCCCGGAGCTTCACTGTCACACCCCGCCGGCGGGCGATGATTCTCGCCACCTTCTCTAGGGTGTTTTCTAAAAACGCGGGTCCAGTAGCCATGGGTCCCTCCATCCATCACCAATATACGGCACAATGGAGGCGCTTGTCAAGAAAAATCGTTCCAGAAACTCAACTTTTTTCCTTGTATGTTTTCGAGACCTTGCGCTGCAAACGCTTCAGGAAGTCATCCTCATCCTCAGCTTCCCCCTCCGGCGCCGCCGCCATCACCGACGCAGGGTCACCGCACCCGGAGCGGTACGGACAAGCCGGACACTCAGAGCGCCCCCGGCCGCCAGCAACCGATCCCTGGGGAACGGGGCTGTAGCACTGGGGGGCAACACTCTCGGCCGTCCGGTGCTTGATCGTGTCCAGGGTATCTACCGTCGGGTTCCAGCCCGGGAACTTCTTGGCCGCCAGATCCCGCACATACTTGACCACCGCACCCCCTGTTTTGAATACCCCAGCGTCCTGGAACTTGGCGGGTGCCCCAGAGATGGAGACACCGTGGTGGGAGATCCGAAGTTTGAACCCTTCATCTCCCACGCACTCGACCTCAGCCTCCCAGGTGGCATTGGCCAGGTCGTATTTCAGGATTGCTCTCATGGTGCCCTCCCCGTGCTAGGGGCTCCCGAAGTACCTCTGAATCACACCCTCCAGAACCTTGCAGTCCTCAGCGTTGAGCTTGTTCAGCACGCTCAGCCGGGCCGCCCGGAGGGGGTGGAAGGTCTTCATCGCCAGCGCCCACTGAATGCAACGCCTGGTCGAGAACGAACACGAAAGCTGGTCATCACGGAGCTGGTCCCGGACCTCTTTGGCGATCCTCACAATCGCCTTCACAAAGTCCCTGTCCAGCCCGGGGGCGTTCCGCGCCACCACCTCTTCCTCCAGCTTGGCATCCATCTCGGTGACGTGGATGACGGCATCGAACCGGTCCAGCGTCGCCTCATTCATCCGGTTGGTGCCGGCATACATCGTGCGGTGCCGGCCAGCGATCCCGATGCTGTTGCCCGTCGCAAAGAACATGAACCCCTTGGCCCGCTCGACCACGGTGGCCGCCGCATCCTCCAGCGTCAGCTTGCCGCCGCGCTCCAACATCTGTTGGAGAACCAGGAGCACCCCGGGCTGAGCGGCGTCCATCTCATCCAGAATGAACCAGCCGTAGGGCTGGGTCATCATCTTGGCCAGCGGACCCCAACGATAGGTCAGCATCCGGGTGCCGTCCACCTCAGCCGGCATATCCCGACCGATCAGAATGGCCGGGTCACTCTGTCCGTTGACGTTGATCCGGCAGCAAGGCCGGTTCAGGAACGCAGCGAGCTGGACGATCAACGAGGTCTTGCCATCACCAGTGTCCCCGACCAGCAGGCAGTTGGTGCCGTTGTTGATCGCGTAAGCGACCTCTTCACAGAGGTCCTGTCTGAACACATAGGTCGGATCCACCTTGGGGATCAGCGGGTGGGTGAAGCCCACCAACTTCTCCAGCTTGACGGTGGTACCGGGAATGGTAACCAGCTCGACCTTGATGGCGACGGGTTTCTTTTCCATGGGATCTCCCTTCTCTCACCTTCCAAAACCAGCATACGCCATTTTGCCGTAGGTGTCAAGGAAAAAACGCAATTTCTGGAAGATTTTTTTCACCAGCATTCCCGGTTACTTGGAGCCGAAAACCAGGTCTCGGCACACCGCGTTGAAGTCCAGGGTCAACTGAGCCGCCTTCGGGGCCGGAACTGGGGTGGGGTAGCTCGGGGGCTCATCGGTCAGCGTGATCCCGTCCGCCTCGGTCTCCAGCCGCGCCTCTTTGCACTCGGCCAGGTCCGCCGCCCGGGTCATCGCCGCATCCGCCGCCTCGACCAACGCCTTCCCCAGGAACCCCACCAGGACCTCCCCCTCCTTCTCAGGGGCGCACAGAATGAAGGTCTCGGCCTCCGTCGCCGGCGCACCCCTCAGCGCCGCTGCCTGCTCTCGCGTCCAGGCCAGCTCCAGCTCCCGCGCCTCGGCCTCCGGGTCGAACTCCGGGGTCGCGGGCTCATCGATGGGGGTGATGGTCTCGACCACCGGCGCCACCTCCGCCGCCTCGACCTTCGGGGCCTCCAGCGGCAGCTCCAGTGTACCCGCCGGTCTGACATCCGGCTTGACCTTGGGAGCCAGAGCCTCGGTCGTGACCCCAGCCGCCGCCATGGTCGCCTTGGTCTTGTCCGCCTTGCTCACCCACCGATCCAGGTGGGGGAGCGTCATCTTGCCGTCGTTGGCCCGGCAAAAGTTGACCAGCCGGCCCAGCTCATTCCACCGCAGCCCAGTGTTCAACCAGCCCGTCCGGTGGTAGAACCTCTCCAGCTTCCGAACGTCCCCCTTCATCCAGTACGTGCGGCGCCTGGCGCTCCACTCCAGATCCGGATCCGCGTGGATCCGGTCCATGGACTCGCGGAGCTTGTCGAACCAGTTCTCCTCGAACCCCGTCTCTTTGTGCCACGCCTCGATCAACAGCTTCCGGATGGCCTTCCGGATCTGGGACTCCAGAATCGCCTTGGCTGCCTCAGCCGTCTCAGCTCCCTTGACGCTAATGCCCCAGGTCACGATGCACTCGGAGCCACACTCGACCGCGCTGCCGCCCGCCTTGTTGGCGACACGGAACACCCAGCGGATGGGATTGTGACCACAAAGCGGGCAGGTCCCTGGACAGCCGGGACCCAGATCGATGAGGTAGTTGGGATCGGCCTCGAACTCGGCCTTGACCGCCGCCTCGAAGGCGTCATCGAAGGTGGCGTAAATCACCTCGACGTGGGCCTGGAGCACGTTGGCGAAATCCCAGCCCGCCTCTTTGGTGGCCTCCAAGGCCTCGACCAGGCCGGGCGTGTTTCTGGCCACAGCACTGTGCAAAGCCAGGTTCAGGGTAACTCTCTTGTCGTGGGCATTGAATCGGGGCATAGGCACCTCCAGGGTTTGTTTTCCCTCACTCACAAACCCAGTATACGGCAAGGTGCCGTACTTGTCAACAAAAAAAGACCGATTAGTGCCATTTATTTTTTGAGGCCCCCAACCCCTTAGTTGCTACGCTGTTTTTTCGGCTTCCGAGATGACTTTCTGGAGCAGATCCCCCAGCTCCCGCAGCAACTGAGCCCTCTTTTTGCCCGGATGTACCAGCGTGGCCAACGCCGCGATCAACTGGGCGACCCCCAGGGCGTAGAGCGCGTTTTGAGGCACCCCCAGCAGCTCGGACATCTCCCGGACCCGATGCACCAATGCCTGGGGCAACCTCATGTCAGTCTTCACCCGATCTGCGTGCGGACCCAACACAGCTTCCCGTACCATGACGCTCTCCTCTCCTGGCTCACAATCGAGCCGTCTGCGAAAACGAGGCAACCGATCTCCCTTGAGATCGGAAGTAAGCATTCTCGTGCCGCTGCCACGTCCCCGGATCCTTCTGGGGCACAAACACCAGGCGCGTATCGAACAACGTCGCCAGCGTCGGCGCCACCGCGAACATCTCCGGCCAGGCCCCGTGGGGCTCCCGCTCGCTCGGGCCGTCCCACATCAAATCCACCGCCTTCACCCCCGCCCGCAACAGCTTGGCGATCTGGGTTGCGGAGATTTTCTTGCCGAACGTGCAGACTGCATCCGGCCCGACATGCACCGCGTCGATGGGTCCCTCGGTGATCGCCACCCGAGGGTAGCGCCGGGCCAGGTCCAAGTTGAACAACACCTCGCTATTCACCGCCGCACCCTCTTCCTTGGCCGGGTTCAGCGACTTCAGAAACCCCGGCTCTTTCGACTCCCACATGGCCCTGCCCTGGTAGTAGACCAGGCGGCCATCCTCGTACACGGGGAAGATCAACCGCCCCTTGTACCGTCCGCCGTCGCAGTAGAACAGGCCGAACATCCGCACGTCCTCCATGCCTATCCCTCGTTGTATCATATACGGCAGGGTGCCGTCAATCTTTTTCGTACAGTCAGGATACGGCAGTGTCGGAAGCACCCGCAGCCCATCGACTTCCCGGGCTACGTTGGCTCGGAGGTCCCCATCGATGCGATCCAGTCGTGGGGCCTGGAGACTGGTCTGCGCCAAAATGAACTCGGCCGCTCGCTTGCGGTCCCACCGCTCGATGAACTGCACCAGATCGATAAGCCCGCCCGCGCCCTGGAGCACCTGGCGCTTCCCGGTGCGGGGGTCCGCTGGGCCGTACTGCTCGCACACCCAGCAGTGCCAAGCCCGCCGATTCAGATCCACCACCAGCTTCCGCTTCCCACAGGTCGGGCACATCAGCACCCACTGGTTGGTCTGCGCCTCTTCACCCCCGTGGTCCAGCACATAACTCAGCAGATCGAACAGCTCGACAGCTTGGTGGATGAGGGGGTTCACACCTGCATCCCGTCCGATTCGTTTCGTCCCCCAGCCTCTGCCTGCATCCGCAACTGATGCCGCTCTTGACGTTCCCGCTCGAACTCCTGCAACTGCTTCTGCCACGCCGCCTCACGCAGCAAATCCCGCTCCATCTGCAAGCGTTGAATCTCAGCGTCAATCGCAGCCAGAGTGACCTCGACTCGTGTCATTGTGCCCTCCATCATATTGGAGCCAGCGCCTGCCTGGGAAGCTGGCCTAGTTTGCTCGACTCCGCTCCGGGAGCTGACGGACTGGTCAGACCCGGCTCCTCTTTGACCAACATTCGGGAGAAGTCTGCCCGCACCACCACGGAGGTCTCGGCCTCGTTGTCCCGATAGTATTCGTACAGCAGCCGGGCCAACCCCAGGGTCTTTTCCTCCAAGGTCGCGTTGATGCTCCCCCCGAAATCGCTCACCCGGATCTTGTCGTAACAGTCCGCCACGTCCCGCGACCGCAGCCAGCGGGGCTTGTTCTCATCGCCCTCTTTCGGCCGCTTGGTCTGAGTAGCAGTCCAGACCGCATACCCCCGGTTGGCCAGGCTCTTGAGATCCCGGTAGGCCGCCCGCTGCTTTTCGGTCTCGGTGTTGTAGTGCTTCTCCCGGCCGCGCAGCAGGTCCCCGTAGTCCACGATGACCAGTTGGGGCTCCCAGCCGTGCTCACGCTTCAGGGCTCGGATCTCTTCGTGGACATCGACCACGCTATAGTCCCACCGCTCAGTGAATGCCCGGACCACCAACTTGTTGGCCAGCATCCGGTACTCGGACAGCAGCACTTCGTACTTCTTGTCTCCCATCTCGCCGGTCTTCACCTTGGCGTACAGCTCTTCGGAAAACGCCGCGTCGTACCGGTTCACCACCTGCTTGCGGCTCCCCTCGAAGACGCAGTGCAGGACGTTCTTGTAGGCCAGCCGGGCGCCGGCAATCCCATGGTTGACCAGGAAAGTAGTCTTGCCGGTCTTGGCCTCCGCCATCCAAATCGCCAGCTCCCCGATGTGCAGCCCGCCCTCCAGCACCTTGTCCAGCGACCGGAGCCCCGTCGTGATCACATCGCTCCGGCCATCCACCCCCAACCGCTCCGATTGCCGCGCCGGCAGGGTCGCGCACACCCACTCCCGGTCCACCTGCTCCAAGGTGGTGACCCGGATCTTCTCCATCCGCTCCATCATCAGGTCGTAAGCGTCGGTGGTCTTGCCAGAGTTGTAGAGGATCTTGGCGTCCGAAAAGGCCCGGACGAACACGTTTCGCCGGATGAACTCCACCACCTGGTCACGCAGCCACTGCTCTTCCCGCAAGCTGGCCACCGCCACCACCTCGATGGTAGCCGTGTAGAGGGGGCGGAGCCGGGCATCCACCGTCCGGGTCTGCTCCAGCAACAACCGCAGGGTGGGCATGGTGCCGTACTGGGCTTGATAACGCCGGCAGAAGGCCCAAGCCCACCCCAGGGGCTGGCTCTCGAAGTAGGTGGGCTCCAGGTGTTCGCTCACCGCATGTGCGAACCCGGAATCCTCCAACAACAGCCGCAACAGCGAAGCCTGGAACTCCGACCCAAAAGAGAAACGGTCGGAAGGGGCGTCGATGACCGGCTGCCAGGAGACTGGCTGCCGGTCAACGCCGCTCATAGAAGTGCTGCCGCTCCTGGACTACTGCCTGCTCCAGGGTGATCGTCCCTTGGCGCAGGGCCACTATGTCGAAGTTCGCCACCGCCCGCAGCTCCCGCTCGCATTCCCGCGCCCGGGGGCATCGAGCACAGACCGTGCTCAAGGGGTGATAGCCCATGGTTTCATCCCGCATCTGCGACTGACAACGACTTGATTCCTGGTAGTAGAGGTACCGGGCTTTGATGGCCTCGGTGACTGGAGACAGGTCCCGATTCACATCAAACGCCACTCCCCGCCGCACCTGGCCGGCAACCCGCTCGGCTTCGATCTTGGATTGGTAGGGCTTGCTGACGGGAAGGTTGGGGTACTTGGCGAGGTGCTTGGTTGAGGTCAACTGGTTCCACTGTGGCGGGAAGATCCATCGGCGGGACTCGAACAGACTTTGGAGCCAATGCCTGGGGTCCAGCTTTCGTTCCTGGCACCAGGCCGCCATGCGTTCCATGGCCTGGAGGCGCTCCGGGGTTATTCGCACCCCGGTGATGTAGCTCCCGCCAGCTTTCAGCCGCCTGATGTATGCTGTTTGGAGGAAGTAGTCATTGAAGTCCCTGAGTAGCACCTGCGCCAGTGGCATGCGCCGTCCCCTATCATAGTTGCGGGATCCCCTTCTGGTCTCCCGGTTCGATGGTTTTGATTGCGTCCTTGTAGACCATCACCTTGTACCCATTTTGGAGCCGCAGCCCAAGCGTGTACCTGTCCACCCACAGCAACGTAGCACGGATCCCGGCCTCCCCGTTTTTCCAGGAAATGCACACCATGCAACCCTTCATTTCATCGAACATTCGGCTCTCGGGGCCGTAGCCCCGGAGCTTGTTCACAGGGGCGGATTTTCCAGTTTCCATGTCGGATCCTTCTCCGTGACCTGGCCGATGAGGTAGCGGATCACTCGATCCAGCTCCTCAACCTCCAGCGTTTCTTCCTTCATCTGGGGCACTTTTACCCTCTCCTTGGTGACCGGGTTGAAGATCACCTCCAGTCGCCCACTAGGCTGCACCGCCCGATGGTCTCGATACGCCGCCACGATCTGAAGGAAGGCCTCGACACCCGCCGGCCAAGGCAACGCCTCGACCAGCGCCATGGCATCCAGGACCAACCAGCGCCGGCCGCTTGCCTCCAGCCACCGCTTCAGGTGCTCGGGGCTCTGCATGGCCACCCGCATCTGGGCCTCACTGCGCTCCTGCGAGGTCATCTTCCTCACGCTTGGCAATGTCACGTTGGGATCGGTGGCAGACATGGATCCTCCGGAAAAGAAGGCCCCCAGGCTCAGGGACATGAACCTGGGGGCGTAGGCGCCTGCTACTCAAGGCAAGCAGTATCCTCTTACCACAACAAAACCTCCAAGGAAACCCCTTGGTTCCAAGGTCCCCCTCCGAGGGCGGTCAAAGTGGGGGGAACTTTTCCCAGCCACCCGGAGGGGGACTATCGTGTGCCTCAACTATGATTACTCCGTTCCAGAGTTTTTGGTCCAAGATTTTTGAGCCACTGGGGGAACTGCTGGGGATCTTGCAGCACCTGCACCTCGAAACTAGGCTCCGCGTGGTAGATCCGCAGCCGCTCCAGTGCGTGCTTCAGCAATTTGCTGTGGTGCCGGTCTGCGAAGTCCACGATGATTGCCTCCCGCTTCCCCTCCGCCGCCGTCGCCACCCGGTAGGCGTTCTGAACCAGGGTGACCTCCGCCTTCTCGCCGCGAGCGTACACCAGGGCATCGGTCGTGGGAAGATCGACCCCCTCCCCCACGATGGAGGTGCCGATGAGCACCCTGACCCCCTGGCCGGCCACGAACGATTCCAGAATCCCGGCCTGCACCGGCTTGGGGGTGTCATGGCAAACGAACTCGACCGACCGGTGGGCGCACCCCTCGGGCGCCCGGGGGACCATGGTCCGGATGACCGTCTCCAGGTCCCGGCCCTGCTTCTTGGTCCCGACCAACACCAGGACCCGCCGGCCAGTGGTCTGGAGGTAGTGGGCGACGTGGGCCACCATCGACTGGCGGTAACCGTGCTCGTGGATGCCTGCCTTCCCGTGCCCCGTCGTGAACCCAGTCCCACACCCACGAACGTGCCCGAGCACCGGGATGAACACCACCTTCACCGGTACCAGGTACCCCCGGGCCAGCAGCTCCCGGCTCGTGATCGTGTAGATGGCGTTGCTCAGCAGGGCGTGCATGGCCAGCTCATCCAACCCCGACCGGAAGAATGTCCCCGTCATGCCGTAGCGGTAGTAGACGTGCCCGCAGTGGTCGAACACCTCCCGGTAGGTCTTGGCCGCCGCATGATGCCACTCATCCACTACCATCATCTGCCGGCTCTTCCAGAAGTCGGCCGGCAGGTTCCCGGCCGTCGCCGCCGTACAAACCACAATCCGCCGGCGGGCAGCCTGCTCCCAGTCCTTGGACCCCACCAGGACGGTGGCGTAGTGCTTCCCGAAGAAGCCCTCCAGGACCCCAGCCGTCTGCTCCACGATCCTGCTGGTTGGGGCCAACCAGGCAGTGGGCAGCGCCAGGCGCCGGTGGATCTCCGCCATCGTCCGGGTCTTGCCCGACCTGGGGGGCATGTCGAGCACCCCCCGGCCCGCCCTCAGGGCGGTCTCGACGGCAGCTTCCTGGTAGTCCCGGAGGGGGATCGTGGCAGTCTCTGGCACGTCGCCGGCGGGGCGGTTTCGGGTGTCGTGGATCCGGTACGAGAACCCGAACTTCTGGCAGAGCTGGGTCAGACGCCCCAGCAGGCCCGTAGGGGCTCTGGGGGCGGGGTTGGCCTGGGTGGGCTTCCGGATCAACCGGATCCAGCCATCCCAGCCGTCCTGAGCGACAAAGCCGGCCTCCATGGCCAGAGCGACCTGGGTCGGGTAGCGCAGCTCCTGGTCGAACACGTTCAGCAGGAATGGGGGTGGATGTAGGATATGGGTCCAGCCGTTCTCGACCTGGAACTCGACATCCTCTCCAGTCCCCAGGGAGTAAGTAGCAGGTGGGGCGAAGCCCTGCGGGTTGGGGGCGAAGCCCCCAAACCCGCTGATCTCCACCTTGTTTTCTTCAATCGCTTCAGCCATTTACCTATCCTTTTGCTTACCTCATCGATTTTCAATTTCTCCTGTAATATCAACTACTTGATTTTTTGCCCCGTGCTTTAGCTGATCTAGTTCTAAAAGATTAGTAAGATCAGCATATTGATCACCGTGGGTAGTGAAAAGTCAAAGTAGTCACCATCGTTCAAACTCCGACCTCGGTTCGCTGTCGGCGTTCGGTGGCCGCTGACGGCCTTTCGCCGCTTCGGAGGTCAACCTTTCACTGTGGGGGGACGTTGGAGGACGATCAAGTCCTCACTCTATATAACTCCGTTTGGACCCTTTTGGACCAACTTTTTTCGGGGGGCTACTTGATCCGGGTGGCCAGCTCGAAGATCCCGTAGGTCACCCCGAAGGTCCCAATGACCGTCACGGTAATCACGAAGGCGGGGTGGGTGTACCAGGGGGGTGGCTTCTTGGCTTCTTCCAGGCGGTCCATGAGCAGTTTCTTCTCCGCTTCCCAGGTCAGCTTCTCATTCCCCCGGAGCTGCTTTTCCAGGGTCAGGTCGATGGACAGCTTGGCCTCGGTGTGCTTCAGTTCCAGGCTCAGCCGTTCGTCACAGTAGCTGGCCTTCTGTCCCAGATCGATGGCCAGGTTGGGACTGAGCAACTGCCCCGAGAATGGGGCCTGCTGGCCCTTCTCCATAGGCTGGGCGCAGCGGGATGGGTCCCCGGGGGCACAGGTGGCTGGGAGAGGGTCCCCAGCCCTTCCTGGGGCTCCCCAGAGGGTCAGGCTACTGGCCAGAGCCAGCACGAACCAAAAACTTGGCCAATTCTGCCGGGTTATCCCGTAAGGCATCGGCTTGCTCCTTCTGGCTCTGATTCAGGGCCTGCAACTCGGACTGGTACTGGGCCTCCACCCAGGCTTTGGCCTTCTCTGCGCCAAGTTCCGCCTCTTTGAGCCGGGCCTGGCCGGCCGCGTCGATGGCTTGCAGCTCGACCTTGGTCTGGACGATAGGGGTTCCCTTCTCCCGGCGCTTCCGGAACAGCAGCCACCCCCCGATGATCCCCAAGATGATGAGGGGGACGGCCCAGTATTTCTTCAGCCACCCCCAGAAAGCCTTCAAGCGGGCGATCATGCTTTCCCCTCGGTGGACTCCAGAAGTTTCCCATCGGAGGAAACCGCCTCCGCTCGGGTTGCCCCCAACCGAGTGGCCAGGTCATTCAGGGACAGACCATCCGCCGGTGGCACCCCCTTTTCCTGGGACTGCTCATGGGTGTGAACGAGCAGTTGGCAGAACGCATCCTTCTTACCGACCAGTTGCTGGAACTGGCGCTCTGCCATCGTCAGCTCCGCCTTCAGCCGCTGGATCTGCTGGGCCTGGTTGGCGATCTCCTGGAGGGTCCCGCGCAACCCATCCAGCACCGTCTTGTCGTGCGGGTGCGTGAGCTGGATCTTGCCATCCAGCACTCCGCTCAGGAACTCCTGTTTGTCTTTCTCCGTCATTTTCGCTCTCCTCCTTTTACGGGGGGCTATCAGCCCACCATGGTATTGAAGAATGGGATGTACCTGGCAACCCCATTGACGTAGACCTTGATGAACCCCTGGGAGACGGTACCGCTACCAGTTCCAGAAACCCCATTGATCGTGAACGAGTCTCCACTGTTCCCCAGCGTATAGGCGCTGGTCAGCCCCAGGTGGCTGGGTGTGGTTGGCACAGCATCACCACCCACAGCCAAAGCCCCTGCAACAATCACCTCAGCGGTGGTAAGGGTGATGTCATCAGTGGAGCTGAGGTCTATTGTGGCAATATCATACTCACTCGATGCCCCACCTGCGGTTTGCACGATCAACCAGTCCCAACGGTTGGCATACGTGGCATCGAAGCACGCCCACCGCAGCCGATCAGTGTTGCCCGACCCCGGGTAGTTGAGGAAGAGCCCCCAGTTTCGGCAGTTCGCATCCACACCCGTATCGAGTTGGCGCATCCAGATCACCGGGTCAACGCCTTCGGCCAAGAGAGCGGCATCCCAGGAAGTAGTCAAGCCGCTGTCCTTCCGGGCATGCACCATCCCCTTCATCTCCAACAACCCGCCATAGGTACTCACCCCATCTCGGGAGATCGCCATCACCGGCACAGCACCGCCCTCGCTGTCATTCAGACCATTGAGCACAAAGCCGCTGGAGCCGAACCGGAACTCCCACCATTTTTCGTCAGTGCCCCCGGTACCGCTTTTGTACCGGGAGAAAACGTCGTTGGCTCCCTCGGGGGTTACTCGTAGTGCTGCGTCTGAACCACCGGCAGAAACGAAAACCGCGTTCCAACCCGAAACGGTGGACCCCAGGAAATAGGCGCCATCAGAGGCCGGGATGAGGTTACTATCCACACCACTGCCTGATCCTGTCCCCGACACGGCCA
>Ga0316617_100000272_pt1 | contig 12551 bp, 11 predicted proteins | sample OWC_Aug_M1_C1_D2_FD_207801 | JGI IMG/M metagenome (GOLD analysis project Ga0316617, IMG submission 207801) | Wetland soil microbial communities from Old Woman Creek delta, Ohio, United States - OWC_Aug_M1_C1_D2_B | ecosystem: Environmental > Terrestrial > Soil > Wetlands | place: USA: Ohio... | reverse complement strand
CTACGATGTTAAGAAGCGGTTGGAAAGCAACCAGATTTGACCCTACAAAGACAGTCGGGTTAAGCAAACTTGTATCGGACAGTTCTCCAGGCAGTACGTAACTGTTCGTGTCAGTGGTTATCATGAGTTCGCCAGTGGTGACCTGACGTATGTCTTCCACTGTTTCGTTATCCCGGGCCACAGGGAAACCGAGAACTACGTTTGCCGCGGACAGGACTAAATCAATGGTAGCGCCCTGAGTGAAATATGCCCAGATCGTGCGAAGCATGTCTTTGTAAGCTTGACTGCTATCACCAGTTATGCCGACAACGGATCCGTAATAGTTGTACAAGAATTGCTGGTCTTCATCTGAATTCAACGCCCATAAAGCTATTTCGCGGTCGGCTACGTTACCGTCCGTATCATAGATAATTCGGCTTGGTATCTTGCTGTTTTCGAACGGGTTGCTGTTCAGAATCAGATACTTGGTGTCGTAAACTATGAAATCGGCATTCTTGGTCAAAACAAGAGACGGATTGATCAATCTGTTGCTCAGGTAACTTTGAACATCCACCACACCTGTTGGTAAGGGCAGAGCCCAAACTTGATTCCTGTAGAAGCCACCGTAGACGTATTCTTTCCCAGGCTCGTAAGGAGTATCTGTGTCTTGTTCCCCGTACACGAATGCTTCAGGTGAATACGTGAAACCGATGTCATCTCGGTCAGCTATCTCGGATTCCAGGAAAGTAAGCAGACGCCATTTATCCCGATGGAACACCGGAATATCGTGTATGGACGTGGCCAAGACACGTTCCAGGAAATTGAAGTATTCCTGGTCGATGTCAATCTCGACACCTTCAGTGAAGCCCTGGATAAATTCACGCTGTTGAAATAACCGGGTCCAGAACGTTCCCAGCGCGTTCAACAACTCTTGACCGCGGTTATAGCCTTGAGTGCTCACAGGTTGACCTCAGTAAGTGTTATTGAATTCTGGTCTATGAAAAACGCCGTGTTCTTGGCGGACATACCCAACGTGAATTTGTCAGGTATCACCAAGCTGTCAGTACTACTTAAACTTATGGTACTGCCGTCCGGAGCCAGAATGCTTCCAGTCACTGTCAGTGGCAGCTTAACTTTAGACACGCCGGCGTTATGTGCCAGATCAACGATCTTTGACACGTACAACTCAGTACCCATCGGAATGCTGTTTACGTAATCCTGTATAGCCTGGATCAATGCAGCGGTGTCGATAACAGTCCCTGTGTTGTCCATAGCATATTGCAAAGGCACTGTGACAAAGCACGGGATAGGTGCCCGCACTAACTGGTCAGCTGCGATCACGCGATTAGTATCAGACACTACATAGTTGTAAACATCCAACACGCCAAACAGTCCGGACAGCACTATCGTCACGCTCTTATTCGCGTACGTCGCAACGTCAGTAGCCTGGATAGTAATTTGCTCGAGCGGCGAGAATGCAGTTGCCAGAGGAGCCAGTGACACGTCCGGCAGATTTGCGATCGTAAAGAAATCGTCCATCGGCTCGCGCGTCACGGTGAATTCATCGGTATCTAGAGTCACATCTGTATAGTTCAGGTACTTGTCAGCTTCACTGGTCAAGAACACGCCTTTGACCTGATATATCGGCGAAGGATCTGCGTTGGGGCCAAACGGGCTTAAGACTATTTTGCCGGAATTGTCAAATGTCCGGTCTATTATAGACACTGACGGATAAGTGCCCGTGCGTGGGAAAATATCTACTTTGCCGCCAAGATGCACGTTCAAGCCGGATGTCAGATCACGTAACTGTTCGCGATCGCCGTAACCGATCACGCCTATGTCGGTAATAGTCGCGAACTGGTCCTTCAGGTTTGCACTGATAGCTTTCTTACTGAGATTGTTACGGAGCGTGATCGCGTCTTTTGAACGGGCAATCAATGCTTCTGTAGTTTCAGGAGCGGCACCGCCGCTGAAATTGGAATAAGCCGTCGAGCTCACATACTTACTGTCAAACAATGCCGGCGTAGTCAACGATGTGCCTGATGAAATGTCGTTCAAACCTACGTTTAAAGCTACAACCGGAATGGTAAAGAAATACAAGCCATTGGCGGCGTCATAATCGCGCAAAGGAATACTTTCTTCAGGAGTCGCAGTTGTAGGATACTGGACCGTGAATGACGTCTCCGTTATGTAAGATACGCCTCCAAGAGTAACAAACTGAAAGTTCTTAGGCACATAATAAAGCTTGTTGTACGACACAATCACCTGTACAAGACCGCGGCTGTATCCTCCTTCTTTACGAGTAATGAACCAGTTCGAGAGAATCGCATCGATCACCGTAGGATCAATAGTAGTCCAGTCCACGTTAGCCTGTTGGGCGTTCATGAGCGATTGCGTAGTGGCAAATTCGGAAATACGTTGTTCAACCAGAGCCAAGCCAAGGGCTACGCCGTTAAGCAACAGGTCATTCATGGGCCCGCCTTTGCGCAGGTCCATCTTAGGAACACGCTCCTGCAGGATAGCTTTAACCTTGGCGCGAGCTTGTGTAATGACATCATCTGAGATTTGGACCGTAATCATCGCGTCTACCCCAATGCAGAAGGCGAAGGCAGGATAACAACCCGGGAAGTCCCCGCGGATGTCGTTAACCTGACCTTCAAGTTTACTGTATCTTGTACTGCACTTAAATCTACAATTTCCGCGTTAGTTAGTATCTCGTCGAAAGGTAACGCAACTCCTTCTATAACCATGGCTTCCTGCTCAGTTTTTATCGCAGCAAGCGTATCAAAAACTGCCAACTCAAATACTTGTTGTGTTTGTTCAGGGAGAACATTAGCTACCCCTATATCTCCTACGCCCTCAATGCCGTACGTTTTATCAGCCAGAATACTTCCTAGAATTGTGAAGAAGGTCGTGGCAAATATCTGTGAAACTTTTTGTACGCCCGTGCAGACCATGGGCGTATCTGAAAAAGACAAGGTTACTTTGCCGGTGGCGGTATCTGTCTGCATCAAGAGCAGATCTACCGTACGGCCTTTGTAATTAGTGCTGACAGGTAATGTGCTCATGCCATTTCCGCCATGTTCTTGAGCGCGTCAGAGATGAATTCCCAGTACGTTTTATCCATGGCTGACACGCAACTTTGTCGCGGGATGTTATCCAGACGTGCTTGTCTCCTGAACTTGTAAGCCCTATCAAAGGCAGCAACGGTATCTGCCGCACGTTTGACTGCCATTATCTGGCCACAACTCGGAGGTGAAGTAGCATCCACTTGCGTGAAGAAATCCCACAAGGACTCACGCTTGAATGAAAGTTCAGAGTCAGCATACCAGTAACAACACGCTTCGTTGGTGTTGCCTTTTTGGGTTTCTTCAACACGCTTCATTTCCGCTTTTGCGAAAGTCTTGAAGTCGCCGTTTATCGCGTTAGATCCTTTACTCATTTGCTTCTCCTCCAATACCGTAAGCGTCCTTTATTTTATTATGTATGTGGACCGATCGCTGAGTGATTACAGCAGGGCTTACTCCAAGAATCTTGGCTATCTCGGATTTCTTCTTGAGAGGCCTGCCTCCGAATCCAGTCAAATGCTCAAAGATAAGCTGGTCACGAGGAGCTAAATCATGGTACACGTAAACCAGCCTATCGTCCAAAGGCATTTTGGACTGAAGACCTGCCTCGTAGGATTGCGCGCCTTCAGGAAGCTCGGATACGAATTGTTTACGCAGCCTCTGCACTTTAGCGATCGGCCATTTCATCTTGTGTGATATCTCTGACACGGTAGGTTCCCTGCCAAGTTCTTCAGAAAGTTCGGAATACACGTCCTGGTAATTGCTGACCTGTTGCTGCAGTTCTTCAGGCATCCTGAATGCTCGAGCCCTGGATTGTGTGATTCGGTGCAGTCTCTGGAGATGGTTAACGATGTGTGTTTTCAGGGATGCGCCCGCTTGCGGGTTGTACGACTTGATCGCTTGGATTGCGAGCTTCTTGCCTTCTGACTCGAGCAGTTCAGGCGCCAGGGAACCTTTGTAAATCATGAGATTTTTGCGTATGTCAGGCAGATGCGCGTGTATGACACTGCCTAGAGTATCCGGATTCGGATTCTTTCGCCACGCATCGTACGCGATCATAGCGTTAGGCTTTACCAAAGGCTTGGTCAACGCTGTCGGTTTAGGTAACTCGAAAGGCATGGTCATCCCCTACTCGTTAGCCCCAATACCCGTGTCCTCACCAGTATCCCCGCCCCCTTCTTGTCCGCCAGGTAATGTACCTGTTGCTGAACCGGTCGCTTTTCCACGAGCAGCTGCCTCAAAGACAGATAATGCTGATTTCACGGATGCTTCATCATACATCGGGTTCTTGAGATTAACTTTTTCATCCAGGAACCGGGCATGCGAGAACTGCAGCATGGTGCTGGCTGCTTCAGGTGTCGTGGAGATTATATGCGTCACCGCCAGGACATAAGCGTCTATCGTAAATGCGTCCCAAGGAGCAATCACTCGACAAGGCAGGCCCGGCACGCAATCCAGCCGCAACCGGCATTGAACTGCGCCTGCTCTCTGAGCAAGGACTTCTTTGTAGTACCTGGACTGTAAGTACAGCCTTACAGTCTTATCCCAGGATTCTTGGTCTTCAATGATTAGCTGTGCAGCTTCAACACTATCATCGTTACGTTCATCAGGTTCCTGTGTCTGTGATCCTCCATTTTCGTAATTTACTTTACGCCCGAATTTGGACCAAGCTATAGATCCTAAGAGCCAGTATTCAGGCTGTACTATTTGAATGCGCGCTCCAGTCAAGCCTTCCTGTTGAGTTATGGTATTCAGGACGCCTGAAGAATCACCTTCACCACTCGGGAAACATTTGAACCCTGAAGAGTCGGTCATAGCTGCGCCCATCAAGTCTGCAGCATCCAAATTACCTTCGCTATTAGGGTTTATTCCGACCATGGTTCCTACACGTGTAGGCGCATCAAAAGGATTGATACCCGGTGCCACGCTGAGCAGATCTTCAGCATAGATTATGTTAGTTGCGGGGTTAACTGGATCATAAGGCTGGTTTCCGTTAGGAGGTTCATCGAGCCAGAAGGCCGGTGACAGAATTACGTTATCTCCAATAGTAACCAGTTGTGCCTGCTGTGTTATGCAGGACGCAGCGTACACTGTCCAGAAAGTCTCCTGAGGCTGACCCAACACGTTATTTATGAAGAAGTGCAACCACGAGAATCCCAGTTGTGAACCTTCAACACCTGCCAGCGCGAGAGGCTTCGGCCACATCATACCTGGTACTTTCTTGATCTTCTTCAAATCAGACTTGATCAGGTCAAATTTGACTCCTTTTATTTGACCATTTGCTCCTGCCAAAACAGGGAAGTTCTTGAAGTCCAAAGAGTACTTTTCAACGGCAGTCACCAATGAATTGAACAAGTCCACGATGTCCTGGTAACTGGCTGCGTCATTACCGATATGAGAACCTAAAAACTCGCCAGTCATGGCTCCGCCACCCATCATGCTTCCTGGAAAAAACCCAGGAGAATACAAGGATACCGTACTGCTATAGAACAATCCGCCTATGCCGTGAATTGTGAATTCGATAGCTCCCGGACTGAAAGACGGAGATATTCCGGTGAGAGTACCTGACCATATATTGTTGAATTGCTTTATCGTATTTAAAGGTCCTGACTTGATAGCTACGGAAATGGACATCTTGGTAAATGGTGAAGCTTTGGAAAGAGTAGGGAATATCTCTTTGAAAGCGACTACCTCACTTTTGTTACGAGCTATTACAGATGTGTCGCATCGCGAAAAGTCATTTACAGTATGCTGTATCTGTACTTTATGTGCGACGATATCCGGGAATCCCGCAATCGAAACGGTAAGGGCAACCGGAGTAATGGTATATCCGGCCATTATTTAACTCCCTCAACAAGACGGATGTACATGCAGTACAGCGTCGCTATGGCAGAGAAGCCCCATATCTTACTGACTGGATTGAATACGTTCTCTAGAAGCACCTTAGTATGTATAGGATCCGTGTACCGGTTGATTTCAGCAACCATCGTGCGTAAATCTTTGGAGTGATATTTAATCAAAGCATCATAGACTGCTATTACATCGAAAGTGAGCTTCTTATAGAAGTAATCGTACATGTTAATATCAAACTTGAGCTGGTCTCCTGTAACCATAGCGTACAGTGTCACGAACTCGGTTTCTTTTACGGCCTGTATTAAGCGTGTGCTTATGAAAGTATTGTACTCTTGCTCAATCTGATCTGCCGTGTATGAGTCAGGGAAAATTGCCTGTGTCAAAACAGGACCTTTATTGGTCGTGTAAATCAGCTGTCTTATTTTGTAAACAGCTGGTGGCAGTTGGAGCTCTGTAGTTAACAGATCGATCAACTGGTCTTCAGTAGAAGGCGGACAGGTAGCCACTGCAGATCTCCTATGTTTCCCAAGCAGCAGCTTGGCCTTTACTATCAAAACTGTACGTTCCCGAACCGGAATTTGCAGGAACCATACCGCTACTGAAATCGCCTCCAGCCCACACAGGGCTGTTACCTGCTGACGTAGTTAACTTGGAAACCGAGTTGCCTCCGGCATTTTGGCTGGCTTCATTTTCAGCCGAAGTCTGGGCATTCGAACTTTTGCCCTGCGTATTTTCACTGGAAGAAGAACTGCCGCTGCCCTGGGAAGTGCCTACGGATGATTCAGACGAACCGTCCAGGACAATGAACGACATGCCGAAATTCAATAGCCCGTCCTGGCCTCCCATGATCGAGAAGGATAAGTTAGCAGCAACACCTTTCAGGACGCCGATAGGCCCTACTATTCCGATCAAGCCACCCTGCTGTGCGGTTTTAAACGCACGAAGCTGTAACTGGTAAACTGCTTTCAATGGAACAGCCGACCCCGCAAAATCATCACCTATGTTCAGGCAGTGGCCTTGAATTTGAACTTGTGAAGCGGCGCGCCCGAATGCGTACAGATGTATGTATTCTTTGAACGCTTCAACTACCTGAATTTTTTCGGATGCACCATATTCAAAACGTGAAATGATCACTGGATACCCAGGATATCCCTGAACCTTGAAATAGGCTCGAGCACTAGAGCCTACAAGGCTGGCTCGCGCTACACGTTTAAAACTGTCTCTATATAACGAGGCCACGGTTTTGATCCTTTGCCTGGATGACCATGATGTTCTGCTTCACCGCTGCTCTGGCTTCTGGCATGAACCATCGCTTCTTAATCACAGTATCTGTTCGCGTAGTCTGTAGCGTGGTCTCGACCAAAAACGAGACAGTGACCGGTACAGTACGTGTTTCTAAGCTAGTAGCCATCCAAGCACCTCCTGCGTTCATTACTTCGTAGCACTGCGTGTCTTCTCTCCTGCAGGGCCCGCGTCAGCCTGACCTTGACCTTTCATATGACCTCGAGCATCTCTGAAGAACGATTTAAGCAGATGCACGATTTCAGTCAACATGTCAGGGCCTATGTCTTTGTAACCCTTGAGTTCCTTTTCAGTCGCGCCGTACTTCTTGAACTCGTCTTTCTGTTTATCAAATTCTTTCTTGGCCTTGGACACAGCATCAAAAGCCTTATCTATCTTATCGTCGTCTTTACCTTTCTCTGCGGCTTCAAGCGCTTCTTGTGCCTTTTTCAACTCGTCGTAAGATTCCCTAACTTTACCAGATACTAATTTGCGTTTTTCACGGTATCCAGCAGTAACTTCTTTATAAGCCGCGCTGCTCTTGTCTCTTTCAGCAACATACTGAGCCACGTTACCTATCTGGCCCTGAAGAGCTTGAATCTGTTCAGGAGTCAGATCCTTGTTCTCATCTATCATCTGGGTGATACCCGCGATGACTTCCTTCATTGACCCCTTACCTGCAAGACCTTTAATAGCATCATCCACATTTGTCTTGCCTGCAATAGTCTGCATAACTTTACGCATCTGAGAGTCGCGGTCCTGCCGCTCCTGATTCGTCATCTTACGATCAGCTTCTATCTGACGGCTGACGCCTATGGAAATATCCCCACCCATCTTGCCCGTGAAGTCTCTAAGCTCTTTGACAGCGTCTTTACGCTCTTCAGCTGTCTCTTCGTTGTATTTCTTACGGGCATCCTTGTAGTCTTTGAGAATAGTGCCTACTTCGGCTTTGTTAATCTTGGCCTCAAGATCCGCGGCGCCAGGAGCTTTAAGCACTCCTGAATATTGTGCTGCTACGCTCCTCATTGTACCTATCGAAGTATCTGAAGCTCCCAGGAACTTCAACACGTTGGCCATTTGTTTCGCATCAAGTTTCTTACCTGACAATTTCTCAATCTCACTGACAGTATCCCAATCCATGCCGCCCGCGTCTGCGTCACTAACAAGCTGCCGCATCCGGTCGATATTCTTGTTATCTCCAAGAATCTTTTCACCTTCGGCAGCAATACCCCCACCGAAGCTGCGGCCAATACCTCGCATGTACTGCAAACGTTCATAAGCTACTGTGCCTTTCCTACCGGCAGCGAATATGTCTTCGCCACCGGTAAGCATCCGGGAACCTCCAAGCAACGCATTAGCCCGTGCGGATTCAGCAGAAGTCAGGTCTGCATTACTGATTCTGCCTACTTGAGAAAGAAGCGCTTCAGAAACGTCTTCTTTGCCTAATCGCCCACCACGAGGCAGTATCGCTTCAAGCGCAGAGGCTGCAACGCCTTTACCGCTGCTTGTAGTGAACACATTCTGGAAACGTTCGAATACGGACCGGTCTTCCATATCGCGTATGCCTGTCATATTCTCGATTTGATGGGACATCTGCAATGTGGCAGCGTCCTGCATCTTACGACGCTCTTCGGCGGAGAACATGAACAGCTTTTTGGCACCGCGTCCTTGCAAGCCTTTACTCAGCATGTGCGCGATACCAAGCATGTTGCTCGGGTCCCCGCCTGCTTCTATCACGGCATTCGGATTGCGCATCATGGCTTCGTACAGCAAGCTCTCGCGCTCTTCCGGACGAGCACGCATAATACGCGCCCAGGAATACCCGCTCATATTTCCTCTAATAGCTCCTGCGATTGAAGACATCTGGCTTTCCATCATACCCGTCGGATCTTCTTGCATGTCTTCAAGCATTTTGCTTGTGCCTTCCATGCGCAAACGGGGATTGCGCCAGGTGGCAGCAATCATGTAAGCGTCACTGGTAGGTCTGCCCTGTCGGCGAGCCTCGGCAATAGCACGGCTCATGATCATGTTCTGCATCTGGAATTGATTCACGCCCTGATTCAACAGGCCCTGGGCCTGACCGGTAGACAGCATCCCGCCTCCGACCAAAGCACCCAGATCTTGCACATTAGCCCGTTGCATGAAGCCTGTGTTTATTCCAGCCATCATGCGAACGACCTGATTCTGACCGCCCAGGAAATTCATCATGCTCTGACTGACTAACGCATTTGGTCCAGATGTCGCGACGTTAGCGGTCACTACCGCTTGCATGGCCTGAACAGCGCCGACGTTGCCTCGGACATTCACGCGGCGAGCTATATCTGCACCTTCAGCGGCGATTTTCTGCATCAGATCGACGCTTAAGCCTGCTGTCCGGGCCATTGCATCTACGCGGTGCAGGAGTGTTTCGATAGACCCTGTTTGCTGCAGGCCGACAGTACCGCGGGTCAATTCCATGATGCGTTCAACGACTTTTTGTTTATCCATCTCGCCGTAAACACGCATGCCAAGATTAATTACTTTGGCAACATCCTTGGTGCGGCGGACCATCTCTTCCATGCCGCCCATCTGTCCACCACCGGCACCTTTGCCTGCGCCCAGATTCGCAAAACCGCCGTACGCTTGCGTGATAGACGCGATTTCCATCATGCCGCGCGCATCGAACGGTCCTTTTTGAAATACGCCTGAAGCGCCGCGGGTAGCTTCGTATAACTTCGTAGCGAACTGCCTGGACTGGTTATACGTGAACCCCATCTGAGCCTGACCGCCCGGTCCCATGCCTGCTATGGATGTTCCTGCGAATTGACGGTATGCTTCTGACGCCATCATAGGTATCTGTGAGTACTGATCTGTGTACGGGCTGGCGAACATGTTCCAGCCATATGACCCGGCTGACCGGATCATGCGTAACATGCTGTTGCCTTGAATAAGCTGCTTGGATGCCTCGAATGACCGGCCTGTCATTCGCCCTACGCCTTGCGTCATTATGTATTCAAACGTGGGACTACGTTCCAGCATCTCACGGTTCATGGCACGGAACCGGTTCTGCATATCCATCTGCATCCGGTAACGGCCAGGCATTTCCAATTGAGGCGTAGGCAACTGTCTGCCCAGCATCTGGGCGCCCATTTCCAGAAAACCATATTGCGGCTGTTTGAAGTAACCTTCATATCCGCCGCCTACACCTGTAGGACGACCGAATTCCGTACCGATACCCATGTACGGAACTCCCGGCTGAACGCCAGGTAATATCATGGCTAGTATGCGCCGAATGGCATCCAGCCCGCCCCCACCCATTTCTTCATAAGGATTCGCCATTACTTCTGTTCCTCAGCAAGGAGCGGGTCCTGCCATTTATCAAACACTTCATTGACGGACACGTCCCTCTTCATGCCGTCTATTGTACCGGATTTCTGCATTTCTTGGTACCTACGAACTGCCTCTTCACGCTCAGCATCCTTATCAAGTTCGGGATCGGGCTTATCCCACGGGAAACACAGAGCTATCAACCGCTTGTGCAGGTCTAATACGGCATCACTCTTGTGCAGGAGAAGCATAGTGATGCACGATCCGACATATTGCGTTTTATAAAAATCGAGCTCACGCTCGTTTTCAATAACGTCCCGTAGCCACTTATTGCGTATGAGCGCTTCCACGCTGGTTTCAGCCTGGAATGCTCCGTAAACGCAACTTAACGTGTCTAGGTAGCGTCTACGGGTATTCAAAAATTTGGCTTGAGCGCCTCGTCCCTGAGACGTTGCATCTTGTCGTCGAAGCGCTTCAGCATCTCTATCAAAATGATGAAAAGCTGGTTGTCCAGAGCCACGATACGTTTGAGCCGTTCTTCTATCGTTCCCGAATCCACGTTTCGGTCATTCAAGGAAGTGACGGCAAACGCGATGTGCCCCATGATGTGTTTGTTCTGGAAGTCAGGGTAGAAGTCTATCTCTTTGCTGGATACCAACCTGTTCAGGTACTTCAAGACATCTTCCGATTCCTTGACAGTACGTGTACGCATCCCGACTTTCAGTTTGCCTCCAAATGCGGATAACACTTCATGAAACGGCTGATTCGAGATGATGCATGAAAAATATTTGTCCTTGTCGGCATCCGTTATGGGCAGTTTGACATCCGGCTCAAACTCCACTTTAGGAACAAGAGGCTGTTGCTCATCTGGAGGAACTGTAGCTTCAGGCGTCTCCTGCGTCTTGAAATCACTGATGTCCGGACCGGACGAATCAGGAACGATCATCTTCTCTTTTTCCATGTTCTAACCCTCCCAAGTTAGGAACCTGAACTAAGCATCTTCTGAGTATTCGAGACTCAGATCGACCATCGGGTATTCGGGACCCTTGTCCTCGAAAGAACCCTTATCGTATTTATCATCATCCGGCTTATCCGCAATCGTAAGAGTGCCAGCTGTGTACTTCGTGAATTTGAAGTCCTTGCCTGGGTACACGTTTTCCACTACTTCATCACTCGACTTCTGTTTCCAAACTTTACCGCTGTCCTTCATGAACTGCCAGTACGTGTAATATATCTTCTTGCTCGGATCATACTCGCGGTAATCAAATTCGAATTCATTGAGGACCAAGTCCAAAGCCAACGGCGTTGCTTTATCCAGAGAAGGAACATTTGGACTGACACTCATGACGTGCCTGTGACGAATATCTGCTTGATGAGAGTGCGGATGTACTCCGGCTATTTCAGTCCGTATATATGCCGGAGAAGTGCTGTTCATTAAATGCGTATGTCTAACTACAGCATCACTGTCTGAGTTACCTGCTCCGATATGTACTTTATCGCCGTACGCTTCTATATTCTTAGCAGATATACCGCATGTCTGGGATGCAATATTCAAGATATGTCTTCCTGATTCAAAAATAATATCTTTCTCGGTAGTGAACATTTGGATTTGATCTTTGGATTCCAAATGAATTACGCTGTCTGAATCCCGGTTCATCAACAAAATATCTGATTTAGTCGACTCTGTATTTAACAGGATAGGTGACTTTGTTTCATCCGTCTGGATAGTGATAGGACACTGTTCTTTATCTGTATGGATCTCTATCGCAGCGTTCTTTTCACGCAGGTGTAACCGTATACCACAGAACTGTTTAGAATCATTTTTGCCTGCAGAGGAACCGTCAGAAGACCCATAAGTATATTTGCAATCAGTTCCTGTCGCTTCAACGCCTTTAACAGGACCTGTATAACTCGGATCTTTATCTTCCTCTTCAGGTTTCTTGTCTTTGCTGGATGACGTCTCTATTAAAATACCAGAATATTTAGAATACAAATACATGGCAAGCTGTGCTTTTATTCGAACATCTTTCTCAGAAGAAGTGATATCCACGAATTTCTTGGCTC
>Ga0316617_100000266_pt1 | contig 12612 bp, 11 predicted proteins | sample OWC_Aug_M1_C1_D2_FD_207801 | JGI IMG/M metagenome (GOLD analysis project Ga0316617, IMG submission 207801) | Wetland soil microbial communities from Old Woman Creek delta, Ohio, United States - OWC_Aug_M1_C1_D2_B | ecosystem: Environmental > Terrestrial > Soil > Wetlands | place: USA: Ohio... | reverse complement strand
TGTGGGCAGAGGCTGCTTGAGCAGGAGCACAAAGCAGAGATAGATGCCCAGCGCGGTGAAGACCGCGACCAGCACGATCTGTTTCCAGCTCCTGAGCCCCGCGATGACCATGAGGAGGAGGGAAAGGAAAAAGAAGGTGAGCAGGTACCCAATCTTCTCAAAAAAGAGACCGGCCATGAGGAGCACGAGGATTGTGCCGAGGACTTTCTTCCAGTGCCCGGAGGTCAGGGACACGGTCTTCCTGGCCCCCTGGTCACGTGACTTGGACGTCGAGACGATCAGCACCAATGAAAAGAGTGTAACGAGCCCGCCGAGTGCGAGCGGGAGAAAGCCCGGCCCTGGCTGGGTCAGGGTTCCTATCTGGTACGTCCATGACCAGATGGAGAGCAAGATACCGATGCCCAGCCAGAAGAGCCCGCTGATCAAATCACGTTGCATCACGATTCCCTTGTAGCGCGTCTTTCACAGGAGGCCCAGCTCCTTGAGGAGCTTGCCGAACGCGTCATAGTTGCGCGCCACGTACTCGGTCAATTCTTTGCTGTCACGATAGTGGATCGTGAGACGCAGGTCTTTCATGCCATTGATGAATGCAGGCTGGCGCATGGCCTGGCTGAATGCATCTTCCAGCTTCTTGATGATTTCGTCCGGCGTTCCTTTCGGTGCCATGATACTCAGGAACACAGGGCATGGAACGTCATAACCCAGTTCTTTCAGTGTGGGGATCTGCGTATAGATGGCAGAGCGCTTATCCGAGGAGAAAGCAAGGAGCCGTACCTGCCCGGAATCTACCAGCGAGTAATTGAAATCCCCCAGGGCAAAGAGGATGTGGCCTCCCAGCAGGGCAGCCTGGTACTCAGGGCTTGATTTGAAGGGGATGTGTTTGGTCTGGATTTTTTCTTTCCGTGCAACCTGTTCCACGATCAGGTTTGAGATGCTGTTCGGCGCGTTGGTGCCGTATATCATCTTTCCCGGATTCTGCCTGCCATACTCGATAAGGTCTTTCAGGGTCTTGAAAGGTGCGTCGTTCTTGACAAGGATGGCGAAGTTGAGTTCTACGAACTGCATGATATACCTGATGTCCTTAATGGGATCGTAGGGCAGCTTCTCGAGAAAAGGCATGATGAAGAGAGGCGCGCCGCCGGGGCTCTGTCCGATGGTATAGCCGTCCGGTTTTGCCACCACCACGGCAGAGACACCCACGGAACCGCCGCCGCCCGGCTTATTGGTCACAACAATCGGCTGCCCGAGAAAGCGTTCCGCTTCTTTTGCAATGAGGCGGACAGCGAGGTCAGTGCTTCCGCCCGGGGAGAAGGGGACAACGAACGTGATCGGCCGTGACGGATACTTAGTGCTCTCCTGCTGGGCCACTGCGGGAACCGTAACGGTCAGCACCAGAAGCAGCACCGCGAGAACGACTACCTTATCTATCCTTTTCGACCTATTCATCCTGCCTCTCCTTCACCTGCAATTGTCCGACGGGTATCCACGGGACCCCGGCCCCAGGACCCTTGTCCCTGCTATTTAATCAGCCCCTGTTCCTTCAGCATTTTGGCAAACGCATCAAAGTTGGCCGCCACATACTCGTCAAGCTCTTTGCCGTTTCTGTACAAGACCGTGAAGCGGAAGTCCTGCATACCCTTGATGAACCCCGGTTCCTTCATTGCCCTGGAGAATGCGTCATCCAGCTTCTTGACGATCTCATCGGGCAGGCCTTTGGGCCCCGCGATGTTAAGGAACGTGGGCGCGGGCACGTCATACCCAAGGTCTTTCAGAATCGGTGTGTTCGGGTAATAGGGTGAATGCTTTTCGGCGACGAGGAAGACGAGCTTGATCTGTCCTGACTCCAGAAGCGAATAGGTGAAATCGCCTGTCCCGACCTGGATGTGACCGCCCAGTAAAGCTGCCTGCGTCTCAGGGGATCCCTTGAACGGGATATGAGCGAACTGCACCTTCTCCCGCCTTGCGATCTGTTCGAGCGCCAGGTGGCCGAAGCTGCCCACTCCGGCGCTGCCATACGCCAGTTTTTTGGGGTTCTGGCGAGCGTATGCAACGATGTCCTTCCAATTTGCGAACGGCGAATCTCCCTTGACGGTGACCGCGATATTTATGATCCCGAACTGCATGATCTCCCGCAAGTCTTTGACGGGATGGTACGGGACCTTTTCGGTCAAGGGCGCGACAAACATGCCTGGATGACCTGCGTAGCCGATGGTGTAGCCATCAGGTTTGGCAGAGGCAATGGCCGCTATGCCTACGGTGAAGGAAGCGCCCGGCTTGTTCACGACGACGATCGGTTGGCCGAGGAATTTTTCAGCCTCCTTGCAGATCATGCGGTACGCAAGGTCGCTGCTCGCGCCTGCTGCCACAGGATTGATGAACGTTATGGGGCGCGACGGATACTTACTGCTCTCCTGCTGTGCTAATGCGGTACCCGTAAGGGCCAGAATCAAAATCATCACCGCGAGAACGATCATCTGACCCATTGACACAGTGGTTCGGGTAGTGATTTTTTTTTGTGAATTCATGCTGCCCTCCATCGCCCTGCCTTTGTGTAAGCAAGCATTTCGGGACCCCGGTCCCCGGCCCCTGTCTCTACTTGATGAGTCCTTCTTCCTTGAGCAGTTTGGCAAACGCATCAAAGTTGGCTGCCACGTAACTGTCCAGGTCTTTGCCGTTCCTGTAAAACATTGTGAAACGGAGCTCTTTCATCCCTTTGATAAATGCCGGATCCTTCATGGTCTTGCTAAACGCATCGTCAAGTTTTTTTACGACGTTGTCGGACAACCCTTTTGGTCCGGCAATATTGAAAAATGTTGGAGCGGGTATGTCATAGCCCAGGTCCTTCATGATCGGGACGTCCGGGTAGTATGGTGAACGACTTTCGGCGATGAGGAGAAGGAGCCTGATCTGCCCTGATTCGAGGAGAGGGTAGTTGAAGTCGCCGGTGCCGACCAGGATATGGCCACCGATAAGGGCTGCCTGAGTTTCAGGAGACCCCTTGAAGGGAATATGGGTAATCTGGACTTTCTCTCTCCTTGCCATCTGTGATAAACCGAGGTGCCCGAAACTTCCGACACCCGCGCTCCCGTATGAAAGCTTTTTTGGGTTCTGCCGCGCAAATTCAATGATGTCTTTGAAGTTCTTGAATGGAGAATCGCCTTTAACCGTAACCGAAATGTTAATGAGGCCGAATTGCATAATCTGCCTCAGATCCTTGACGGGATGATAAGGCACCTTTTCGACAAGGGGAGCGACAAACATGCCTGGATGACCTGCGTAGCCGATCGTGTAACCATCCGGCTTCGAAGAGGCAATAGCAGCAATACCGATCGTGAAGGAAGCGCCTGGTTTATTGAGTGTGACAATAGGTTGACCGAGATATTTTTCTGCCTCCTTGGCGATGAGACGGTAGACAAGGTCGGTGCCCCCGCCCGGAGGTTGAGGGACAATTAGTGTAATGGGCCGGGTAGGATAATCGGAATCTGCCTGCTGCGACCACGCATGCTGAGAAAGAACGAAGAAAACGACAAGAAGAACACCGATACAGATCGATGGCGTCCGTGCACGTCTCATGTGGTTACCCCCTTTACACAAGTATACTGACCGGTACATACGCTACCGAGAACGGACGAAGTTGTCAACACTTTTTGCCCATCGCATCCTGACATTAGGAATATTACAGGTAACACACGTGAAGATGTTCCGTATGTTGCAGGCACCCAGAGGGAAGTAATCAAGAGGCTTGACAGGCCAAGTCGAGGCGGGTAACGTGTAAGAGCACATGTTTGAAGCCTTTGTTCAGGGCCTGCTTCACTATACTCACCTCGTGCCACTCGGGTTCCTGATCTTGGGAGTTTGCATTGGCATCTTCATAGGCATTCTTCCCGCGATCGGAGGCCTGACGGCCATGGCCCTTCTCCTGCCGTTGACCTTTGGGCTCGACAAGGTGGCCGGGCTCTCGCTTCTGATGGCGATCACGGCGATCGCGTCGACAGGAGGCTCAATAACCTCCATCCTGATGAATATCCCGGGGGAGGCCACGAGCGTTGCCACGATGATCGACGGTTTTCCCATGACGCAGAAGGGAGAGGCAGGCAGGGCGCTCGGGGCTATGCTCATGGCGGCCTCCATGGGCGCCATTCTGGGCGTTCTCCTCGCCCTTGCCATGATCCCGGCGATCAGGCCAGTTGTCATGTCGATCGGCAAGCCGGAGCTTTGTCTTATCATCCTCCTCGGCCTCAGCTTTCTTGCCGTTCTTGGCAGAGAGTCTCCGGTCAAAGGCTTGATCTCCGGTTTTGTCGGTATTTTCATCTCCCTCGTTGGGTTTCAGGAGAGCACGGGTGTGGCCCGTCTCACCTTTGGAAGTTCTGCCCTGTTTAATCGTCTGGACCTTATCCCGGTCACCATGGGCCTATTTGCGGGAGCAGAACTGCTCGAACTGGGAGCGGCCGGCGAGTCGATCGCACCAACCGAACGAGCGCGACCGGGCAAAGAACTCCGAGCCCAAATCCACCGCGGCATGAAAGACGTCTTCGCCAACATCGGCCTCTGGTTCAGAAGCACCATGACTGGCTATATTACCGGGTGCATCCCGGGTATCGGCGGTCCGGCCGCCACATTTGTCGCATACGGCTTGGCCAAGCAGAGTTCCAAGCACCCGGAGAAATTCGGAACGGGCTGCGTGGAGGGTGTCATCGCGCCTGAGAGCGCGAGCAACGCAAAGGAGGGTGCAGCCCTGCTGACAACTCTGGCCCTCGGGCTGCCGGGAAGCGCCAGCATGGCTTTTATCATCGGGGCGTTGCTCATGCACGGGATCATTCCCGGCCCAGCAATGCTCAATGCTGAGCTTGAGCTTTCTTTTACGCTCTTTTGGGGCCTGGCGATCGCCAACATCATTGGAGGTATCCTTTGCTACATCATCGCCGGTTACTGCAACTTGAGCAGGATCGTGGCGCTTCCTGCCCGTTACTTGGTGCCGACGATTCTCGCTTTCGTCTATCTTGGCTCCTTTACAGCCAGCGAACACATGAGCGACATCCTCGTCACTCTTGTCTTTACCGCCATCGGGGTGTTGATGAAAAGGTTCGGGTACAACAGGGCATCGTTCCTGCTCGGATTCATCCTTGGGATCCACTTCGAAGAGTTCTTCTGGATCGCGCTCCAGTCTCGGGGACCGTTCTTCTTCTTGCGTCCGGGATGCCTCGTTATCATCGGTATCATGATAGTTCTTTACAGTCTTGAGCCAACGAGACTATTTCTTGTCCGGCGCAGGCAAAAGAGGGCATCAGCATGAAAGGCGGAATCTCCATCCTCATAGTCCTTATCGTAGTTGCGGCTGTTTCAACGGGCATTGCCGCCGGGTATCCCTACCTGCAGGCGAAAATTGTTCCGATGCTGGTGGGTGGCGCGATCCTTCTCCTGTCGGTTGTGCAGTTGGCAAAAGAGCTTCGTGGAAATACAAGGTCCGAATCCGCGATGAAGCTGAAGGCGGAAGAAGAGGAAGAGAAGAGGGTGGAGATTACTCCCCGGTCCTTTGTTCTGGAGGGCAGCTGGATGGTGGGTTTCTTTTTTATCATTTACATCCTCGGCTTCATCGGTGGGATCGGCGTTTTCACCGCCTTGTATGCGGGGATGAGGGGGGCTAGGTGGTCGATCGCCGTGAGCCTTGGGCTTTTCATGGCCGTGCTCTCATATGTGCTCTTCTCCTATGCCGCTGACGCCGAACTCTTCCCCGGCATCATTCTTCGCTACGTCGGGGTGACAGGCTGACGTAATGAATAGACAACCTAAGAAAGGAGGAACCGGGTCGATGACAATGAGGAACGTCGCCATAGTAATGCTCGTTAGTCTATTCGTTCTCGGTGCGGGACTGCCAGTAGCGTACGCCCAGACGTCGGGAGGGGACAAAGTGGAGGGGTTCTACCGGGGTAAAACAATCACCTGTGTGGTCTCCTCTGAACCTGGCGGCGGAAACGATATGGTGGCGCGCATTCTCGTCCCCCACCTGGCGCGCCAGACGGGGACCAAGATCATCGTGAAGAATATGGCGGGAGGCAGCCTGGAGGGCGACAACTGGGTATACAATGAAGCCAAACGAGACGGACTCACGATACTTGCCGAAGGTACCATGCCGCTGCTCCTGAATGATCTTCTCAGGTCTCCGGGCGTCCAATATGTGACAGAAAAACTTATTTTCCTAGGAGGTGCTTTGCCTGAGATGACGGTATGTGCGGTTTCGGGCAAACTTGCCGACAAAACCCTGGACGGCCTGCGCAAGGCCAAGGGATTCCGGGTGGGTGCATCCTCCGCCAGAGGATACGTTGCCACTTCCGGAGCGATTACGAGCGCGATTTTGGGGCTCGACGCGAGGCTTATTACCGGTTACAAAGGCCTGAAATCAGTGCTCCTCGCGGTAGCTCAGGGAGAGATGGATATGGTGGTGGCGTCTGAACCTGACATAGCTATCGCAGCGAAGGGAGGCGACGTCATTCCTTTATTCATAGTGGGAGAGGAAAGAAGCCCTCTCTATCCTAACCTGCCGACCCTGCGGGAGCTCGGTGTCACCATTCCCAAGGAATTGACTGAAGCCTACAAGACCATAACGACCAACAGCCGTGCCATGGCCCTGCCTCCCGGCGTCAGCGACGACAAAGTGAATTACTTGAGGGACGCATTCAAAAAGATTGATGAGACCAAGGAACTTCAGGCGGATATCATTCGTTGGGCCGGGGTCTTTCGTCCTTTTATCCCAGGCGTCAAGCTACAGGAGGACATCAACCACATAAAGGCCAATAAGGCGCTGGCAGCTCAGATAGAGGGAATCTTAAAGAAATACGCGGCGACAAAGTAGCGCTTGAGTCACGTCAGACAAGAACGGAGGAGGCAGACGATCATGAATATAGATCAATTCCTGGAGCTGGCCAAGAAAAGAAGAAGCATCAGGCAGTTCAAACCCGATCCCGTTCCCGATGAGTATATTCACAAAATCCTTGAAGCTGCGCGCTGGGCCATGTCAGGGGCGAACGGGCAGCCGTGGGAATTCATTGTGATCAGAGACAAGGAGATCATACAGAGACTCTACGAGGCAGGCAGTGAATCAGAGAAACAGACAGCGGCCTTGGAAACGAGCCGGACCCGCGAGATGCAGCAGCCATGGTACCGGAATCTTCCTGACTCGATTCCTCCGTCACGGTTCAGCCCGGCACCTGCTATCATCGCTGTCTTGGGTGATCCAAGGACCGCTCAAGCCAGCGTACTCAACCGGCTCTGCGATCGGCGATGGGTTGTCGACGAGAATATCGCAGCTTGTACGCAGATCATCCACCTTGCCGCTGCTGCCTGCGGTCTGGGCTCTCAGTGGGTGACGGTGGACCGCTATTACGAGGAGTTGATAAAGCCGATCCTCGGTGTCCCGCCCATCCTCAGGATCTTCAGCTTGGTGCCTGTCGGGTATCCGGCCATGGAGCCGAAGAAGCCCTTTCGGAGGGATCTCGCGGAGATCGTGCATTACGAGCGTTATGACATGGCCAAGTACCGGCCGCACGCCGCGGTCCAGGAGTTCATCCTGAAGCTCAGGGGGCACTCGAAGCGAGCCTATCCGTTGAAAAAGAGTTGAGAAGGGATCACTGCCCGGAGATGCGTGTGTCCTTCAGTTTCATGCGGTGGAGACAGAACGGGCACATCACTTCAGCTTCAGGGATTTTTTCAAAATAGATATCGCAGTATGCCTCTTTGCCGCACTTGATGCACTTGAACCAGATCTCTTTCGCCATCTCGATCCCCCCAAACCTCTAGCAAGGCCGTTTAATGTGGTCCGGACGCTGGGTTCAGTTTTTCACTGCTCACTGCTCACGGCTCACTGTTTCTACTCCGTAACTCACACCTTCTTCCTCTCTTTCAGTATCTTCTCGCCTGTTTTGTAGTGCTCCCCTTTTAGCGCAAGCTCTGCTTCTTCTTCATCCTCCGCAGTCCAGTAGCCGAGAGAGTAGCCGTGCCACGGCACCTTTGGAGCAAGCGGCGGAAGGCCTTCTTCCTCCCACATCTTGCGTGCACGTTCCATGAACTCCTTCTTGGGAAGTGACGTAGGTGGGTAGGCCCACTTGCGCGTCGCATCGATGAGGATGCCGGAGGTTGGAGGATAGCCCTGCAACTTTGCCTCTTCTTCCGGCGGAACAGCCGACGGGTCGAGTTGCGCAGCCTTGCCTTTCACGATCTGCACATCGCGGTCAGGCTGCATGCGCCAGCAGAGCGCCCAGATGAAGGAATCGGGATCGTGCGGGTCGATATCCTCGTCGACCGCGATCACCCACTTGTTGTAGCCCGGGTGCGCTGAAGATATGCCGTACAGTGCCTTCCAGGGCAGGGTGTGATCGGTCCTCTTCAGACTTATCACGCAGAACTGCTGCGTGCCGCTCTCGCCGTGCAATGCCACGTCTACAAGGCTCGCTATGCCAAGGTCGTGCTTGAGGAGCTTGTAGTAGGCTGCTTCGTTGCCCACTCCCTTGATGACGCTCGACTCGCTGGGTGGGAACTGGCTGATGAAGGTGTTCCAGACAGGATTCCTGCGGTGCGTGATACATTTGATGTTCATGAAGAGGTTCTCGGTCTTCATGCCCATGTAGCCCGTGTACTCACCGAACGGCCCTTCGGTCTCGAGCGCATCCGTAGGGATTTCGCCCTCTATGATCACCTCCGACGTGGCCGGCACATCGAGATCCACGGTCTTGCACCGCACCAGCTCGACAGGGGAGCCTGCGATCCCTCCTGCCACCTCGTACTCATCTGTGCCATACGCAAACTTGGTCACCGCAACCATACCGAGGTTGGGAGTTGCGCCCACGAACAGAGCAACAGGCATGAAAGGCAAGCCCTTTGCCTTGTACTTCTGCCAGTTCTGACGCATGTGCTGGGGCATCCTGCAATCGCAGCCCACTCTCAGCTTCTCCTTCACCATGCCCCTGTAATTGCCCACGTTGATTTTGCCCGTATCCGGGTCTCGCGATACCCAGTTCGCTGCGGTGAAGTAGGGCGCATTGTCGAGTCCCGGTGTTGCGATGGGTATGGGAAATTCCTCGATACCGCCGTGCTCCAGAAGTTTCTCTCCCATGTGGACTTCTTCCTGGCAGGACCCCGAGGAAACGATCACAGGTGGAATCGGATGGAGCTGCGCCTCGGTCCACCGTGCCATGATTTCCTGCAGCGTGCACCCCATTGCAAGCGCATAGATGAGGCGCGACGCGGCATGGGCGCCCACCAGCACGCTCCCCCGATACGTGCGCCCTTTGACGTCAGTGATGTTGTCAAAGAGGAAGGCCTTCCGCTCTTTTTCGGGCAGGCCCCTGAACTGCCAGCGTGTGAGCGCCTGGAGCTCCGTGTCCTTGTTGATGGTGCGGCTGATCCTGAAAAGCATCCCCTGCTGCTCGAGGACCGAGATATACTCCCTCAAGTCTCTATAGTAAGCCATCACTCCTCCCTGGCCATCCCTGGCCATTACTGCTTTGCGAGCCCCATCTCCTTCAGCAACTGGCCGAACACCTCATAATTCCGGTTCACGTAGTCGGTCAGATCCTTGCTGTTCCGGTAGATCAGGTTAAAGCGAAACTCCCTGAGCCCCTTCGCGATGGAGGGCTCCCTCGCTGCCTTGGTAAACGCATCTTCCAGCTTCTTCACGACAGGTTCAGGAAGGCCCGCCGGTCCCATGATCCCCAAGAAGACAGGGCAGGGGATATCATAGCCGAGATCTCTGAGCGTAGGGATCTGCGCGTATTCGGGTGGAGATTTCTCAGAGAAGAAGACAAGCGGTTTCAGTTTGCCCGATTCAATCAAGGCGTGGTTGAAGTCGCCGGCTGAGAAGAGGATGTGGTCGCCCAATACAGCCGCCTGGTATTCAGGGCTCGACTTGAACGGGATGTGGGTGAGCTGTATCTTTTCCTTCTTAGCCACCTGTTCCATCACCAGGTTGGCGATGCTGTTCGGTGCATTGGTGCCGTATGTGATCTTACCCGGGTTCTGACGCACGTGTGCGATGAGGTCCTTGAAGCTGTTCAGGGGCGAGTCGCCCTTGACCACGACGCCGAACGTAAAATCAGCGAACTGGACGATGTAACGCAAGCCCTTGGTGGGATGGTATGGGAGTTTTTCCAGGAATGGCAGAATGAATAAGGGTGAACCTCCAGGGCTCTGACCTATCGTATATCCGTCGGGCTTCGCCACTGCGACCGCGGAGACGCCGACGGAGCCACCGCCACCCGGCCTGTTCACCACCACGAGCGGCTGTCCGATGTTCTTCTCCACTTCCTTTGAGAGCAGGCGCAAGGCGAGGTCAGCGCTGCCGCCCGGCGAGAACGGGACGATGCAGTTGATCGGTCGCGTCGGGTACTTGGAAACGTCTTCTTGGGCCTGCTGGGCCTGCGCGAGCCCGGCAATGCAGAACAAGCACGCGATGAGTAAGGCGAGCATCTGTTTATTCAACGGATTCTTCATGCGTCCCCTCCTATTCGTTATCAGCCGGAGATATTCCTGCGGATATCAACCATCTCCGGTGAATGGTCCATTCATCTTCCATTCACTTCCGTCAGCGATCGACCGTTGTGGGCGCCCCGTCAATCTTGCTCTTGTCGATAAAATCCGTGAGACGAATCCTGCTCATAACTTCCTCAGGCACATGGAGCTTCTCAGAGAAACGTGCCGGCGGAGCAGGTTTTGTAGCGTCTATCCCGCCTTTTGTGGTGGTCACCCCGTCGATAGAGGGGTCGAGCTTTCCGCCTCTGCAGCCTGGCACCACCACGAGGTCCCGGTCCCACTGGCTTCGGGTGGCCACCGCCCAGAGCACCCAGCGGTCATCGTAGATGTCGATATCTTCATCGACCACGACCACGTGCTTTGTCATTTCGGAGGTTGTCAGCGCGGCCATGATCGCCTCTTTGCCTTGGCCCTCCATTGTCTTTCTGATCTGTATGTACGCGTGAAACCGGCCGGAGCCCGAGACCGGGCAGTAGACCCTCTGCACCTGGGGCACGACCTTCTTCACGAACGAATAAATGGTGCCCTCTTCCTGCGTGCCACCGAAGTTGTTGTTGATGCCGACCATGAGTGAGTGCCACATGGCATCTCTTCTGTGCGTGAGGGCGGTCACCTCGAACACAGGGCTCATCTGCTGCGGGCCGGAGTACCGCGTGTATTCACCAAACGGACCTTCCAGGTCCCTTCTTCCGGGCTGGATGATGCCCTCTATCACGAACTCCGCATCGGCCGGTACGAGGAAGTCGTCCCCGAGCGTCTCGGATGGAACGAGTCTCAGCGCTTCCTGGGCGACCCCGCCTGCAGCAGCGTAGTGACTCTCCGGGTAGCCCATGCGCGTCTGCGCGCCCATGAGCACGGCAGGGTGATGACCTACCCAGTAGGCCACCTTCATCGGCAGGCCCCTCTCTTCGTGCTTCTTCAGGTTGTACGCCCCGTGAGTGAACGGGGTGAGCAGGCAACGGATTTCTCTCGGCCCTGCCACGAAACCGCGATGCAGGCCCGTGTTGTCGATGTGTGTGTCAGGCTCGTAGCACGTAAACATGCCGGCGGTGATGTAGTGGCCCGGGTCCATTTCGTGGTGCTTGAGCATGGGGAGCTTCAAGAGGTTTATCTTTTCCCCGAGCAATACTCTCTCCTTGCACGGCGCCTCCTCCTTGGATACTACCACCGGGGGTATCCTGCTCTCGTCCGCGCGCCTGCGCCATTCGATGGCCACGTCCTCGAAGGTAGAGTCGATGGCGTACGCAAGCTTTCTGCGATCGCCCAGCACATTGATGACGCACGGGAATACCGATTTCTCGCGGCTTGCCGTGAGCACGTCATAGAAGAGAATGAGGGGGAACTTGTTGAGCGTCTCGAAGTGACGGGCAATGGCCGTACACTCGTAGACCGAATCGATCTTCTTCTCTATGCGGATCACGTCTTCGGGGTGTGCCTTCTCGTAGGCTGAAAGGAATGTTCGCAAGTCCTTAGGCATGGAGCCCTCCTCCTGAGGCATTACCGGCGTATTTGACACGCTCTATACCGACCGGTACATCTAGTATCTGTAGCTGTATCTCCAAGGCTTGTCAAGCTTTTTTGGAGAGACCCCCGGCCAGGCCACGTCTTCCTTAGGGCTTGGGAAAAAGCGTCATTTTTCATTGTGTAAATGTCTAAAATGATTGCTAATATGTGCGTAAAATGCTATAAGATTAGCTTCGCTTTACGGGACTGAGGAGTTCGGATTCAGGACATAAGCAGGACATACGTATGAAGATAGAAGAGTTTGATTATCATCTGCCAAAAGAGATGATAGCACAGGAGCCTGCTCAGGACAGGAGCGCCTCGCGCATGCTCGTGCTCCGCAGGGGAGACGGCACCATCGAGCACCGCCTGTTCGGGGACGTCGCCGAGTACCTGCGGGCAGGCGACGTGCTCGTCCTGAACGACACGAAGGTACTGCCGGCACGCCTTAAGGCAAGGAAACCAACCGGCGGGGCCGTGAACATACTGCTTGTGGAGCCCCTCGACGGATCGAGATGGAACTGTCTTGCAGATGGTGCGAACAAGGGATCGAATGAATTCGAAGTGACGGTCGGGGAGGAGAAGGCG
>Ga0316617_100000265_pt1 | contig 12620 bp, 11 predicted proteins | sample OWC_Aug_M1_C1_D2_FD_207801 | JGI IMG/M metagenome (GOLD analysis project Ga0316617, IMG submission 207801) | Wetland soil microbial communities from Old Woman Creek delta, Ohio, United States - OWC_Aug_M1_C1_D2_B | ecosystem: Environmental > Terrestrial > Soil > Wetlands | place: USA: Ohio... | reverse complement strand
CTATTTTCAAGGATGCAGTGGTGGAGTTGGATAAGTATGGGTTGTTGCCGAAGGGGATGAGTGTAAATCAAGCTTTCAGATTATTGACAAAGATTAATGACCAACGATTGAAAGGTTTGGATTCTCTTGGCTTTGACTCTGATGCGAATTACATTTGTTTAGTGTCTGGAGTAACAACTAACACATGGTCTTTTGGTCCGTTAAACAATTTGGTACAAATGTCAATACATTTATTTGAAGATTTTGAAATAAACCATAGAGATTTAGTAATTCGACTAATTGACCTTTCAGAAAAAATACATCAAAAAATTATTAATTTATCTACCTGGCTACAAAACCATAACATGGTAATCCTTCGTACTTTGATATGGTTACTATTAATACCCATACCGATATCTGCGATGATTATTTTTTATCAAGTATTATTCGCAGGCTACCTTACCTATTTATTCCCCTTTGGATTGTTATCTGTTCTTACTTTCGGTCTTTTATCAGAATACAATGATTTTTCTTCTTCTGGTTGGATGTTTTCAATTGGATTGAATGGTGTAAAAAAATATGAAGGGAATGAATTGTGGGGAACAGCAAGGGAAGAAGGTATTGGAACCGCATTTCAGTATTGTTTTCCTGGTGCATTGGGATTCACTGGATTACAAATTGGGGGATTATTATTTCAAAAAACATTTTTCCTTGGCTCAGCACTAAAAGTAAAACTCAGCCCGGATAAACCTCCAGACCCATACTAATATCAAATCATGTCTGAAATTGTCAAATAAATAAGAGGAATATCATATGAAAAGGAAATGGTTGACTATTGGAATCATTCTCTTGTTTGTTGGTGTGACCATAGCACCAGCGATTGCACAGGAAACAGAGAAAACACAATCAACATCCAGAGGAAACTGGTTATATGTCGGTGGAAGTGGACCAGGGAACTATACGAAGATTCAAGATGCGATTGATAATGCAAGTGAGGGGGATACTGTATTTGTTTATGATGATTCCTCACCGTATCCTGAGAAACTCATCATCGATAAAAGCATCGTCTTGAATGGTGAAGATCAGGATACCACAGTCCTAGCTGGAGTAGATGGAGCAATAACCATCAATATTACTGCAGAAAGTGTCTATATATCAGGATTTACCATAAAGCAGATTACCAGTGGACTTTTCGGTGTTGCTATCCACGCAGATTCGGTTTGGATTGAGTCAAATCGATTCATTAGTGAAAACCCAGAACCACATACTACAAAGAATGGGATCTTCGCTCAAAACGTCAACAACCTCACCATCATAAACAATGAATTTAAAGAAATCGTTACTGCAATCAGAATCAAAAAATCCAATTCATCTATGATAAAAAACAATAATTTCACAGGTGGATGGATTGCTATAGATATTGATCGCTGTTATAAGACTATTATCACGAATAACTGGATAAACGACAGTGGCGCCTGCATCTCCCTTGATGGTGGTTCCCATAGCATTATCAGTAATAACACCATCAATCTTGGGAAAGTCACTGGTGAATGGTGGAGGCTTCTCCATATTAATGTGAGCAGCGAATTCGGCATCTGTTTATCCGAATCAGACAGCATCGTCACGGACAATCTTATCAACGACTGCGAAAAAGGAATAGTCACTGACAGGGCAGTATCATGTTACATCGCACGCAATCAAATCACACAGTGTTACTGTGGTCTTGATAATCTCTATACACAACAATGCATTTTCATCGACAATGATTTCAAACAAAACGTCCTCAAACAAATAAGCGATACATGTTTCCTAAACCGCTATATCCACAACTATTGGGGACGACCACGACTTCTACCAAAACCATTAATCAACGTCTTGCCCCTCCCCATAGGTCCTGGCGTGGATCCTGGATTTATTTTTATACCAATTCCAACTTTAGACTTCCGACCTGCATTGTTTCCAAACAACTGAAATTGTCTGAAATGATTTTGATAAAAAAGAATTAAAACAAAAAATAAGATCAATTTCGATTGAAGCAAAATAATTCTACCTCGGTTCTATCTGTTTTTTTCTTTAGTAATGCGGATATCAAAACATATTGTGATCGAAGGAATTAAAAAAATAATGGAGAAAGCCTGGTTCTATTATTGTTTCAGGCTGCAATTCATACCCAGCCGCACTCTCTTCAGTTTTTATTTAGTGAAGAGAAGATACAAAGTTCAAGAACCAGAACAATAATGGAAATTGGTGTTGCAACCATTGCCACCCAGAAGTATCAGAAAATATCTTCGGTATGCGAACAGATAGTGTCCCCCATTCGCTCTCTTTTCCGATACTATCAACTGCTTTTGCTTTTATTAGATAGATACCTTTCTTTGCCCATATGTGACTGACCACAACAGATTCACCGGATGAAACAAAACCGGTTTCTTCCTGATTTCCATCAGCCCAATCGATGATATATTTTATGTTCTCACCATCAGGTTCTATCGTTGTGAATGTATAGTTATAGGAAACCTCTGGTACTCCTGTCACACCACCGGTTATAGTGGGTTTTTCTGGTGGGTCATTTTCAATTCCGTATGTTTTAAACCCCATATCGACATCAGCGCTTTGTATCCAGTCAGGATCATCCTCTTCGATATAATATGCCATGCCATTTGCGTACGGATTTGTATCTGCGCCGCCCCAGAGATACATTCCCCCGTTTGGATTGCTATCGGCATATCCGACAATGAAATATGTTTCTCCTACATCAACGGGTATATCTGGTACATCAAACGTTATCCAAGCAAAATCATAGATCGGGACACTAGTAGGATTTACGCTGATTTCTGTTAATGTCGAACCCGTTAATGTTTCTCGTATCGCTAGTTGGAATGGCACAGATGCAGGAACAACCTCCCATCGTGAAATATAAAGTTCTACATGGGTAAGAATCCCTTTCTGTGGAATAAATGATTGAGCACCTTGTCTATTGGCAGGATCATATCTTCCAATCCAAAGGATATTAGTTCCAACCATGGTTTGTGATTGGTCTAGCTCGTCAGATGACACCGTACTTTTCTCAATATGATTGCTTAATGAGGCGGTAGCGGTCCCACATAACAGGAGGCTCATCAATAATAGGCAGATACTTTTTTTCATTTTATCTTCTCCCTTTGATAATTATTTTTATATCTGATATCGATATTTAAAGATATCATTTTCTTAGTTCTATTGAAAATAGTGTTATCGTAATTTTTTAGAGGATTTGACTTTGTTCATCCTTGGTTGTTTGATTCTGTTCCTTATATGGGTGGGAAAACAGGGCATTAGCATTTTCATCCAATGGTGAATAAACCTATTTATAGGAGAATAATCATTTAAAATACTGTATAGGGGCAGGAAAGAGTATGGATAAGAAACCTCTGATGGTGGTAAGTCTCTGTGTTGTGGTTCTTCTTGTTCTGTGTTCGTTGAGTAATGTGGTGGGGTATCAATCGGTGAAATCAACTGTAAATGATTCTCCGTTATTCCAGACAAGGACACAAAGAGCAACGAACCAACAACCTGACCTCTTCACTTCTCAATATATTGGAATGGGTAAAGGAAATCCATTACAATTCCCGTTTAGAGATAATAGGACTGAACAATTGAAAAAAGTTATTGACATCATCTGTAAAATGGATGATAAGACATTTACACGATTCACAGAGTTATGTATCCAAAAAATGAGACAAGACAATTCCTTTGATAATACAAATAATGAGATTATTCAGATGCTTCAATTATTAAGAAAACAGTCAAAAACAATTATATTCTCTGTTATAAACAAAAATAATCAAGAAATCTTACCAACATATGATTCTACATTATGCATCCTTCCTGGATGTTGGATTATCGTAATTGTCGCAATTGTCCTCGCCTTAATTTTTGCCCCTATGTTAATTATTATGAGATTATTAACTCTCTATGAGTGTCCATCCTGAATTAATATTGATATTTACTTTCAAAACAATAAACTACCCTTTAAATGAGAGGTAATATCATATGATAAGGAAATGGTTGGCAATAGGAATCATTCTTTTGTTCGTTGGTGTGACCATAGCACCAACTATCAACTTCCAGGTTGTCAAAGCATCCACTGATGATGACCTGGTGGAAGTCACCACACAAGCATGTGGTATTCAAGGATATGGGAATTCTACGGTGAAACTCACCAGGGAACAATACCAGAACCTGGAACAGTATCTGGTAGAGTTCAGAGCAAGGTTGAACCAGACATCAACAAGGGAGGAGGCAATCCCTCTCTTCAAGGATGCTGTGGTGGAGTTGGATAAGTATGGGTTGTTGCCGAAGGGGATGAGTTATAGACAAGCTCAGAAATTAGTGGTTGGTCCGTTTAACAATTTCATCTCTAAAAATTTGATGAAAAAGGTACCAAAGAATAATGCTGTCAATGGTGTCTTAAACTTTTTTTGTTTAGTTATTGGGAATACCAACCATACATATCCTCTGAATATTTTTGGTATTCTCCCTTTTCATTTCCTTGGTAGATCCATAAATATTTTACCATTTCGACTCTTTGGTCCTGTTATATTTGGTAAAACACTATATGATTTTGATGGAAAAATTGCTGATCATTTCTCTCAGGGTTGGATTGCTGCTGTTGGTTTAAATGGTTTAACACAGAATTCAGGTTCATGCCCTTTCAAAGGTGCATTATACTCTTTTGATGGTTTGTCTTTATTAAATTTTTTTCGGTATCATGTAGGAATGATTTTTTTTTCAGGAATTACATTAAAAAACGGTGGTTCCACATTTTTATTAGGTTTTACTCCATGTATTGCATTAATTGAAAATTCTCCTTAGGATATCCCTTTTTCCTAGTCCTTATAGAAAATAATCTGAAATTGTCTGAAATGAATGTCCGAATCGAAATTATTCAAAGGGGCTTGAAAATAAGACTCGTAGAGGCTCAAAGACCCTTCGGGTAATAGTTTGGGTCGTTAAGACTCCTTCGGGTTCCTATAACCTTTCTTGTTATGCTATTTCTGAACTCAAGGTCCGGTATAATCTTTTTATAGGAGAATATTCTTATAAAATATGAATAGGGGCAGGAAAGTATGAATAAGAAACCTCTTTTTTGCTCTACTATAGATATAAATTTAAATACATGATAATAATTATCATACCATATGGAGGAATTGTAAATATGAAATATAAGGGGTATAGAAAAATTTTCATTATTGGTATGAGCATTATTTTTCTTTGCTCAGGAATAATATCTTGTAGTGCTCAAATACAAGAAGATAATACCTCTAATCCTGTAATGGAACCTACAAGTAATCTTAGTAGTGGAGTGCATAGATATCTATTTACTAAGATGGGTTGGAATACCACCTCAACAAAATTAGAGATTATTGACAGTGTGGGAATTATTGGAAAACTGTTTCATTTTGGTGGAATTAGCGGTAGTACATTTGAAATCTCTTTTGGAATGAAATTAAAAGTAATGGAAGGAATGTTGACACTTTCACCTCTTGTTGGACCGATAGTGAATCTTCGTCCTGGAGACACTTTTCAATTTCATCTGTTACTTGATAACATAAACAATAATGAAGAAGATTGGATTTCTTATAGTTTGTTCATTGTCACAGTAGAAACATCTTAAGGTTTAATCAAATAGCAATTCGAAAAACTTCATTTATTTGAAATATGATGAAAGGGGCAGGAAAGTATGGATAAGAAACCTCTGATTAGTAAATGGTTGGCGATTGGAATCATTCTCTTGTTCGTTGGAACCTTTAGTTATCCAACATTTGCACAAGATACACAAACGTCATTACTCGTCTCAAGAGGGGACTGGTTGTATGTTGGTGGGAGTGGACCTGGGAACTATACAAGGATTCAGGATGCGATTGACAATGCAAGTGATGGGGATACCGTGTTTGTTTACAGTGGAATCTACCCAGCAGAATGGATAACAATCGATAAAGCTCTCATATTAATTGGTGAGAATAAAAACACAACAATTTTGGATGGGCAATCAAGCGACAATATGATTCTTCTCGTAGAATCCTCTGATGTTACCATTCGTGAGTTTACCCTAAAAAATTGTAAGGACAACGGTATGAACCAGGCGATCTACATCTGGGGTCATCCTTACGTACAACATATCAATATCTCCAATTTAATCATGATCAACAACGATAAAGGCATCTTTTTTATCAACACATCAGACATATCGATTTCTTCTTGTGATATCCACTATAACGACGCACAAGGTATATGGGGGTTGTACTCATCATTCATTAATGTAGATAACTGTAGTCTTCATAACAATGGAAGATATTTGGAAGGCACTAAGTTTGTATCTGGTGGTATTACAATAAATGACATGAAAGAAGCACGATCCACATATACGGATGTGACCATTACTAATTGCAATCTTTACGCTAACCAGGGAAGGAGCATCGATGTCGAAAAGATACGGAATGTTACCATCCATAACAATAACATTACCTCAAACTTATACGGAATCCATTTTGATGGGATTATTCATCTGAACATAGATGATAATTTTCTTTCAATGAATAAGCGGTGGGGCATTGAATGTTTTGGCTTTCTTCCATCATCTGATGTTGTGATTCAAAGAAACAACATCTCTCATAGTGGCGAAGACTATGGGGGTCTCTATCTCCAGGGTTGTCCTGACATTCGTGTTGTTAACAATTCGTTTTATTATAATGATATCGGCGTTTTTTCTATCGGTTCTCAAAACACGTCTATTAGTAATAATAACTTTATAGCCAATAACAAAAGTATTTACATTTCGGCTTCTTCGCAGTGCGTTGTTCACGATAATTTGTTGTATCACAACCGAGATGCAGGGATCTATATCCAGACGGGGTCCCCCGGTGTGACCATTGAAAGGAATATTATTCAAGGGGGCATGAAAGGTATCTATATTGGTGGTGCGTCAGATGGATCACATGTTTTTTTCAATACTATAACAGATAATGAAATTGGAATTAGCATGTACTTCTCTAACAAACATAATATTTCAAGTAACACTATCCTAAATAGCAGTGAACGGGCGCTCTTCCTTAATTACAGTTGCGATAATGTCCTGTATCACAACAACTTCATCAATTGTTCAGAAGATCCATATCTATACTATAACACGGGCCCGAAGAATCGTTGGATGGGTAATTATTGGGATCGACCAAGGCTTTTACCGAAAATTCTTATCGGGACGCGAATATATAGTGGATATTACTTAAATTTGAAATTAATAGTGTTTGAGATTGATTGGCATCCCGCACAAGGACCTTATGACATCCCTGGGATGAGCTGATGGAACTGAAGAAACTCCTTGCATTAGGTATCATCTTTCTTTTTATCGGTGTCTCAGTTGCACCAAGCATCAACCAGAGTGTTGTCAAAGCATCCAATGATAACGACCTTGTGGAAGTCACCACTCAAGCATGTGGCATTCAGGGTTATGGGAATACCACGGTGAAACTCACCAGGGAACAATACCAGAACCTGGAGGAGTATCTGGTTGAGTTCCGAGCAAGGTTGAATCAGACATCAACAAGGGAGGAAGCAGTTCCTATCTTCAAGGATGCTGTGGTGGAGTTGGATAAGTATGGGTTGTTGCCGAAGGGGATGAGTGTTAATCAAACCTACAGATTAATGATGAAACCAATCGAACAACGATTACCACTCTTTGATGCAAATTATTTCTGTTTGGTGTCTGGAATTACATCTAACACAGGCACCTATGGTCCATTTGCTATTTTTGCAGAACATATTATTCATACTATTCTATCAGGAATAATGAATCCATCAAAAACAAGTTATTTCCCTGGGACTCTATTTGAAAATTTTATTGAATGGTTGTTAAACTTTATCTATGTGTTGACAGGTGCTATAGTGACAGGTGTTGCAGCACTTTTTTTTATTATGTGTTTTACTGGTGGTTTCTTTGGTATTATTTCGCCAGTTGGGTTGTTGTCCCTTCTTACTTTTGGAATAGTCGAGGGTTGGGGTGGCGATATTCATGAAGTCCCTTCATCAGGTTGGGTTTATTCAATCGGATTAACAGGGGTAAAAAAATACGAAGGTAATGAATTATGGGGCACAGCGAGAAAAAAACCTTATTATTCAGCCCCAATTTGGGTTTCTTATCCTGGTGTGTTAGGTTTCTCAGGACTCAAGGTGGGTGATCCTTTTGAAAATACTTTTTTTCTTGGCTCGGCATTGAAAGTCAACCTGTCAACTGATTTTCCAGGAATTTACTGGACCAAATAGGACTATCTGAAATTGTCTGAAATGAATGTCTGAATCTATCTTCTGAATGGATCAGAGTTTCTTCTATAATAACTCCTGAAACTACCAAGACCATTATTTTTTATCTATAGTGGAAGTAGTTCTGTGGTTGTTAAAAAAACATAGTAGAAGTATATCAATTTCAGAGTAAAAAGGTTCAGAAGTAAATACATTGTATAGAATGTGTCCATTTTCCCCTACTTTTTTAGTGTATGTATAGAAGATAGCATATTTTGCTCTGAATTTATGTATTAGTGCATATATTTTCATTCATTGTTAGTTGTAACCTATTTATAGGAGAACATTGATGTAAAATATGGTTACGGGGGAAAGCAAGGTGAATAAGAAACGTCTGATTCTGATCAATATCTATGCTGTAATGTTGCTTGTTCTGGGATTGTTAAATAACGTGGTAGGACAGACTATTTATGTCGATGTCAATAATGTAGATGGACCTTGGGATGGTACAATAGAGCATCCCTTTCGTTCTATTTCAAAGGCTTATTTATACGTGAATGATGCCGATACAATTTTTGTCTTTCAAGGTTATTATTCTACGGGAGATTTTGAATTAGATAAATCTATTATTTTAACAGGAGAAGACCGCAACACGACAATTTTAGGGGCGGTATTTTATCTCAATGTCGATGGTATAACGATATGTAATTTTACATTTGGTCATGGATATATCAGTAAATATTCACCAGGTATAGCGATAAATTCTAATAATAATACAATTCGAAATAACATCATTACAGGACGGTATTTCGGTATTGTTTTTTGGGGAGGAGATTCTAATCTCATTGAAGGAAATATTATTGAAAATTGTTATAATATAAGTAGTAATGGCGGCGTTGGTATCAGCGTATGGGCGGGTAATAATTTTAATATAATTAGAAAAAATATAATACGGGATAACAATCGTACAGGAATCCGTTTAGTCGGTTCTCATCAGGGTAACCTTATTTCTGATAATACAATCATTCGAAATGAAGATGGCATCGTCTTTTGGGATGATTTGACCCAGGATCATATTTTCAACAATACGATAGAAAATAACTCCAACTGTGGAATATCGATAGGGAGTGAAGAAAACATTATTTATGGGAATACCCTGAAAAATAATAAATATGAGATTTTTTTAACCATTGGAAATAATATTATCAAACATAACAATTTTATGGGCAATCATTCAAATGTGTCATTTCAATATAGTGAACGTCCCTATAGGAATCTTTGGGAAAGAAATTATTGGGGCCAACCATGTTTTCTCCTTAAACCTATACAAGGAACGCTTATATTTTATCCACCTTTCGAAAAACCTTATACAAGACCTTGGTTGAATTTTGATTTATTTCCCCGGTTAAAACCATAGAAAATGATCACCGTATTCTCCTTTTCATCAATTTCTTTCTGATGATATTCTTTTTATAGGATAACATTCATTTAAAATACTGTGTAGGGGCAGGAAAGTATGGATAAGAAACCTCTGATTGGAGTCTGTATCCTAGCTGTGGTTCTTCTTGTTCTTGGTTCGTTGAGTAATGTGGTGGGGTATCAAACCGTCAAATCATCGCAACACCAAACCATTAGGGAAGCAGTCAATCAGAGAAAATTGATAATCCCGACCATCGAACCGACGACCTTTATTAAACAACAACTGAAGCAGATGCATCATGTCAGAGTCATTCTTTCAAAGATTATCAGTCAACCAGGGATACAAACAAAAGTCCAGCATGATCAACTGATGAATCCATCAGTGCTTCGTGACATTACTCCGATTCTGAAAGAAGATTCGACACTCTATCGACAACTTTCTCAGTTCTCTTTGTTGAATCCTCGTCTGAATCTTACCCTCTTTCAGATTTTATATCTGATTTTTCTGTTGATTTTCTATCTTCTTATGGTGCCTGTCTCTTTTGCTCTTTTATTACTCGCCTTACTCTCTGGAGTTTCATTTTTTGTCGCTTTTACTATTTTTTTACCTGCATTCATCATTGAAAAATATACTGGTGTGAGGATTCTTGGTGATATTCTGACCTATGCTATCGCTCTGTGGGCGCTTACTTCCTCAACTATTTTTGGATTATGTTATGTTATTTTGTTTGCTATCTGGATTTTACCATTTTATACACCGTATGCATTCAAGGGGGGAACTCAATGATAAGGAAATGGTTGGCAATAGGAATTATTCTCTTGTTCGTTGGTGTGACCATAGCACCAGCGATGGCACAGAACACCGAGAAATCTCAGTCAATATCAAGAGGTAACTGGTTGTATGTCGGAGGGAGTGGACCTGGGAACTATACAAGGATTCAGGATGCGATTAATCATTCAGGTGCAGGGGATACTGTATTCGTGTTTGATGATTCTTCTCCGTATTATGAAAATATCAACATAACCAAGGAAATCACACTAAAAGGGCAGAACCAACAGACCACAATTATTGATGGCAGAGGCATAACAGATACCGTATACATCACCGCAGATTCGTCTACTATCACAGGTTTCTCTATCAGAAATGGAGAAAATCCCCTGTTAGAAAACACTTTTGCAGGTATAAAAGTATACGCAAAATATGTTTGGGTTAAAAATAATATTATCACAAATAACTACTTTGGTATAACAATTGAAGTTTCTCTTTTAACAGCTAAATCATACTTATCTGTTATAGACAATACCATCAGTTATAATCTGGATGCAGGAATATTCCTTCCGACACGGTATAATACGGTTTCTGGGAATGTTATTTCCCATAATAGTTGGGGTATTCATCTCTTACAAGAAAGTGACTATAATACAATAACGTTGAATACGATCATAGACAATAGTAATGGTCTTCTCCTTGAAGAATCCGCATTCAATAGCATACAAAATAATATCATTACTAATAATAGCGAGTATGGTATTCTCCTCCGATACAGGGATGTTGTTGGCGAAGGAAAAAGTTATCGTGATACCGCAAATCAAAACAATATCTCAAAAAACATCATCAGTGGCCATACGTATGGTATTTTCATACAGCTGGAATGCAATTGGAATAGTATTTATCGTAATACCATCAGTAGAAACACGTGGGGATTGTATTCGGATATCTCGATGAATTCAGTTGAGGAGAATAATTTTCTTGAAAATAATCGAAATGCCTTTTTTAAAAAATTCCGATCCTATACGATTCAATTTAACCATAATTACTGGGATGATTGGCAAGGTGAAAACTGGATGATTATACCGGGGAAATTAGCATTATTTCACTACTTTTCATTCTCTCATCACTTTGAGTACTTCTGGTTTTTCCTCCCCTGTAAAGGTTACGATAAGTATCCTATGCAAGAACCCTTTGATATAAGAGGCTGATGAATGAAAAAGAAATTGTTAGCGATTGGAATCAGCACTGTTTCAGTGATTATCCTTATACTTACATCTTTTACTAATGTCGTTGGGTATCAATCGGTTCAGTCCTCACAACAGAACCTCATCAATGAAAGAATCAACCAGAGGGAGTTGTTGTTCCAGACTATTGTTGATATTGCCAATAACAAGGAGATTCAACGAATCATCCTCAAATCTCAGATGAGTAGAGGGATATTCCCACAATCAGAGATTCCTGTTGTGACAAAGAACCAACTCAGAAAGATGTATTTCATAGGATTGATACTTACCAAGATAATCGATAAGTCTCAGTTATTCTCTTTGATGAAACAACATCAGAAGACATCTTCTTTAGATTTACAAACACAAATCACGGTCATAATTGAAAAGGATACAACACTAAATGGAGAAATATCACAACTATCAAATTCGAACTGCCAATGCGAAAATCAAAATACAAAAAATCAAGTTCCATTACTTATTTGTGGTATTTTATTTATTCTTCTCTGTGTTGCAGGCTTTTTTATGGCAATATTTTCTGTGCCGGGAATTCTTTTATTAAAAATAAGTGAATATTACCAGAATGCTGTGGTGGATATACTGATGCTATTTTATGGATTCATACCAATTTTTTGGTTTGTTGTTGTCTGTCTTATTGGAGCAGTGATGTTTGTATTGGGATGTTTAGGACCTAGTTATCCACCCTTGGATTATAATCATTCGAGGTAAAATCAATGAAAAGGAAATGGTTGGCGGTTGGAATTATTCTCTTGTTCGTTGGTGTGACTATAGTACCGACTATCAACTTCAACACTGTGAAAGCATCCACTGATGATGACCTTGTAGAAGTCACCACTCAAGCATGTGGCATTCAGGGTTATGGGAATACCACGGTGAAACTCACCAGGGAACAATACCAGAACCTGGAGGAGTATCTGGTTGAGTTCCGA
>Ga0316617_100000264_pt1 | contig 12642 bp, 10 predicted proteins | sample OWC_Aug_M1_C1_D2_FD_207801 | JGI IMG/M metagenome (GOLD analysis project Ga0316617, IMG submission 207801) | Wetland soil microbial communities from Old Woman Creek delta, Ohio, United States - OWC_Aug_M1_C1_D2_B | ecosystem: Environmental > Terrestrial > Soil > Wetlands | place: USA: Ohio... | reverse complement strand
GACGAACACGGGGATACGTATTTCATTCGGCACGAAATGGCGCACGGAGGACACCGCGCCGCTGGAGGCCGCCATCACCAGCATGGTCGCGATGCCCAGCGACAAGGCGTTGATTACGTTGTTGCTGATCGCCAGCAAGGGACACAGCCCCAGCAGTTGCACCAACCCGGTGTTCTGCTTGATGAGTCCGTTGTGGAACAGGCTGCGGAATTCGGTCAGGGAAATCATGCTTGAGGCTCCTTGGCGGGGGGCGCGTTGAATTCCGCGCGGTGCTGGGCAAAATATTCGAGCGCGCCTTTTACCGCTCTGACCACGGCGCGCGGGGTGATGGTGGCACCGGCGCGGGCGTCGAACGTGCCACCGTCCTTGACGACTTTCCAGTGTTTGGGCGGCGGATTGGTGAGCGATTTGCCGGCAAACTGGTCGATCCAGGCGCTTTTTGCTCGATCGATGTAGTCGCCCAGCCCCGGGGTTTCGCGGTGGGCGGTGACGCGCACGCCGGTGATCTTGCCGCTGGCATCGATGCCGATCAACAGTGCGATTTCACCACTGTAGCCATCGGGCGCGATCGCTTCCAGCACCACACCGCTGAACTGGCCATTGCGCTGTGCAAGCCAGAGAGAAGAATCTTGTTGGGTGCCCAGCAGATCGTCGGGCGCTAAACTTTTTTTGCTGCCCAGAAGGTCGTTGTCATACAGCGTGGCGGGCAAGACCTGACTCAGCAGCGCGAGTTTTGCGGCCTGCTGGCCGCGGGCGATGGTGGGTTCGGTGGACTGGTGGGTGAACGCCAGAATGGCGGTACCGACGAAGGCGAATACCAGCAGAATGATGCCGGTGCGCAGCGCGTTGCGGCTGGCTGCGGTGGCGCTCACGCGCGCGGCTCCTTGCGTGCGCCGCCGTAAATGCGCGGCTGGGTATATTGGTCGATCAGCGGCACGCATAGATTCATCAGCAGAATGGCGAACGCCACGCCGTCCGGGAAGCCGCCCCAGGTGCGGATGACGATAGTGAGGAAGCCTGCGCCGAGGCCAAAGACCAGCTTGCCGCGCGGGGTGGTCGCACCCGACACCGGATCGGTGGCAATGAAAAAGGCACACAACATGACCGACGGCGAAATCAGATGGAACCACGGCGCGCCATAGCGGCCGGCATCAAAGAAATGCAGAAAGCCGGCGGTGAGCCAGATGCCAGCCAGGAACGCCAGCGGCACCTGCCAGCTGATGATGCGCAAGGCCCACAACAGCAAACCGCCCAGCAGAAACGCAGCCGCCAGCCACTCGAATCCGACGCCGCCGTAATGGCCAAAAATCGGCTGTGTCATCACTTCGTCAACCGTCAGTTGCTGGTACAACCCGGTTCGCAACACATCCAGTGGCGTGGCCATGGTGATGGCGTCGAGCGTGGCCTTGGGCAGGTCGCCACCGAAAATGACTGCTGCGCTCTGTGCCAGGGTGAGATGCACTGCGCCGGGTTCAAGCGTGGTCAATTCGAGCGGCCCCGCCCATTGCGTCATCTGTACCGGAAACGACACGATCAACACGGCGTAGCCGACCATCGCCGGATTGAAAATGTTCTGCCCCAGCCCGCCATACAAATGCTTGGCCACCACGATGGCGAACAGCGTGCCGGTGATGATCAGCCACCATGGTGCCAGCGACGGCAACGACAGTGCCAGCAGCCAGGCGGTGACGATGGCCGACAGATCAGTGAGGAATGGCTTGGCCGGGTAGCCGCGCGCTTTCAGCATCGCCGCCTCGGCTAGCAGTGCGGTGACCGTGGCGAGCGATAGCGTGACGAGAATCCCCGGGCCGAACAGCCAGACATATGCCGCAATGCCGGGCAGCAGGGCAGCCAGCACCCAGGCCATGATCTGGGTGACGCTGCTGCGATCAAGTATGAACGGGGAGGGCATCAGGTCTTCTCTTTGGACTCCAGCGGTTGCCGCGCCTGTTCACGGATTTTAGCCCGGCGCGCTTCGATCTCTGCGATCTCAAGCTGGGTGTCGGGCGACAGGTTGTCGGTGTTTTTGGGGGCGGCCTCGGCTTTTTTCGCTTGTGCACGAGCCAGTGCAGCGGCGATCAGCGCTTTCTTGGCGTCGGCTTCGCTGGGGGTGGCGCTGCCCGGTTCTGCCTTGTCGGCAGGCGCGGCAGCGAGCTCGGCGCGCTTGGCTTGCGCCTTGGCGGCAAGCTTTTCTGCTTTTTCTGCTTTTTCGCGTTCCTGACGGAACAGGCGGAATTCGTGGCGTTCGCGCGCCAGGTCGGACGCCTGTTTGTCCTTTTCGTGCGCCCAGATTTCGCTTTTGGCGTAGCGATAAAAATCGACCAGCGGGATATGGCTGGGGCAGACGTAGCTGCAGCAGCCGCATTCGATGCAGTCGAACAGGTGGTATTCCTGCGCGCGGCCAAAATCCCCCGCCTTGGCAAAGCGGAACAGCTCCTGTGGCTGCAGTGCGGCTGGACAGGCGTCGGCACAGCGGGTGCAGCGGATGCATGGCAGCGCACGCGGCAACGGCGGGAATAGTTCGGCGGATTTGACCAGGATGCAATTAGTGGCTTTGACCACCGGTACATCCAGATTCGGCACCGGCATGCCCATCATCGGGCCGCCCATCAGCACGCCGGTGCTGTGTTCAAGGTCGCCCGCCAACTGGATCAGCGTGTCGAACGGGGTGCCGATCAGCACCTCGATGTTTTGCGGGCGAACCACGTGGCCGGTGACGGTGACCAGCCGCGAAATCAGCGGCTCGCCGTGATGCACTGCGCGGGCGAGCGCATACGCGGTGCCGACGTTGAACACCTGCAAGCCGACGTCGGTCGAGCGCTTGCCCGACGGCACCTGTTTGCCGGTGAGTACTTCGGCCAGTTGCTTGGCGCCGCCGCCGGGGTAGATCGTCGGCACGCTGACCACTTCCACTGCAAAGTCCATTTTGGCTGCAGCGGCCTGCATCGCAGCGATGGCTTCGGGTTTGTTGTCTTCGATGCCAACCAGAGTTTCTGTGCTGCCCAGCAGATGCCGCATCACCGCCACGCCCTGCAAAATTTCGTCGGCGTGGGTGCGCATCAGCACATCATCGCAGGTGATCCATGGCTCGCATTCGCCACCGTTGATGATGAGTGTGGGGCAGGGGTAGGCCGCGCCAGGGTCGAGCTTGGTCGCACTGGGAAACACTGCGCCGCCAAGGCCGACCAGCCCCAGGTCGCGCAGTTGCACGCGCAGTTCGGCCGGCGTCATTGCCTGGTAATCGAGCGGGGCGTGGGCGATCCATTCGTCGCGGCCGTCGGTTTCAATCGTGATGCACAGATCAGGCAGACCGGAAATATGCGGCACGGGTTGCATGTCAATGGCGCGGACGATGCCCGAGCTGGACGCATGTACCGCCGCCGAGACAGTGCCGCTGGCAGCCGCGATCATCTGGCCTTTCAATACCCGGTCGCCCACGTCGACGATGGGTTTGGCGGTTTGGCCGATATGCTGGTGCAGCGGGATAACCAGTTTTTTGGGCAGCGGCGCAGCGTGGATCGGGCGGCCGGTCGATTCTTCTTTATGCCCGGGCGGGTGAACGCCACCCTTGAATTTGAACAGCTCGCGGCTCATGCGACACGCTTCAATTCAATGACCGGATGCTTCCATTTCCAGTGCGGCAAGTCCTCGGCAATCGGCACCATGGAGATGCAATCGACCGGGCACGGCGGCAAACAGAGTTCGCATCCAGTGCATTCAGCCGCGATGATGGTGTGCATCTGTTTGGCCGCGCCGGCAATCGCATCCACCGGGCAGGCCTGGATGCACAGCGTGCAGCCGATGCAGGTCTGCTCGTCGATAAAGGCAACCGATTTGGGCTTGGGTGTGCCGTGGGTTTCGTCCAGCGATTTGGGTTCGACGCCCAATAAATCGGCCAGCTTTTTCACGCCTTCTTCGCCACCGGGCGGACACTGGTTGATGTCGGCTTCGCCTTTGGCGATGGCTTCGGCATAGGGCCGGCAACCGGGAAAGCCGCACTGGCCGCACTGCGTCTGCGGCAGGATGGCGTCGATTTTTTCCGCCAGTGGATTGCCTTCCACCTTGAAGCGAATCGCCGACCAGCCGAGCACCAGCCCGGTTACGACAGCGATGCCGACCATCACCAGAATCGCAGTGAACATTACTTGACCAACCCGGAAAAGCCCATGAAGGCGAGCGACATCAGTCCTGCGGTAATCATCGCAATGCTGGTGCCCTTGAACGGCGCGGGCACGTCGCAGGTTTCCAGCCGTTCACGAATCCCTGCGAACAGGATCAGCACCAGCGTGAAGCCGAGTGCCCCGCCGGCGCCAAAAAACAGTGACTCGATGAAACCGTGCTGTTCCTGTGCGTTCAGCAGCGGAATGCCCAGCACCGCACAGTTGGTGGTGATCAGTGGCAGGTAGATGCCCAGCACCTGATACAGGACCGGGCTGGATTTGTGGATGAACATTTCGGTGAACTGCACGATCCCGGCGATCACCACGATGAACGACAGCGTGCGCAGATAAATGAGGTCGGTGCCAAGCAGATATTCGCTGACCAGATAGCTCGCACCGGAGGCCAGCGTCAGCACGAAAGTCGTCGCCAGCCCCATGCCAATCGCCGCTTCCAGCTTTTTCGATACGCCCATGAACGGGCACAGACCCAGAATCTTGGCCATCACGATGTTGTTCACAAACACCGTGGAAATGAGGATGAGGAGGTAGGTTTCCAAAGCAGGCGATCCGGAGGAATGGCGCATTATCCGCTGATGTGGCGGGTGGGTTCAACCCTGTCCGCGTAACGAGTTTGACGGAGATCAAGTCGACACCGGGATTGCCGGACGCAGCATCGAGCACGTCCGGCAACCCTTTTCAGGTCAAATCTCGATCTGCGTGCCCAACTCGACCACCCGGTTGGTCGGCAGTTTGAAAAACCGCATGGCCGATTCGGCGTTTTGCGCCATGGTCGCGAAAACGTTTTCGCGCCATAACGCCATGCCCGGCATCTTGGTGGGGATCAGGGTTTCGCGCGACAGGAAGAAGCTGGTTTCCATCATCTCGAAATGCAGCCCCAAGGCATCGCACAGTTGGAGTGCCCTGGGAATGTCCGGCTCCTCACGGAAACCGAAGCGGATTTCCATCCGGTAAAAACCGCCGCCGAGTTCGGTCAGGCGGATACGCTCCGCGTCACGGATGGTCGGCACCTCTTCGGTGATGGCGCGCAGAATGACCACGCGTTCGTGCAGCACCTTGTTGTGCGACAGGTTGTGCAGCAGGGCATGCGGCACACCCTTGCCGGTGGCGTGCAGAAAGATGGCGGTGCCCGGCACGCGATGATGCTCGAAGGCAGCTACGCCCTCGATGAAGCTGTCCAAGTCGATGTCATCGCTTTGCATCCGCTGAAACAGCAGTTCGCGGCCGCGTTTCCAGGTGGTGAGCAGGGTAAACACCAGCAGCCCGATGACCAGCGGGAACCAGCCGCCATGAACGATCTTGGGCACGTTAGCGCCAAAGAAGGCGAGGTCAATCACGAGGAAAAAAGCCGCGCCGCCGATGGCGGTTGGAAGCGACCATTTCCATAAGGCCCATGCCACGGTGAAAGCCAGAATGGTGTCGATTGCCATGGTGCCGGTCACGGCAATGCCATAGGCCGAGGCCAGGTTGCTGGATGAACGGAAACCCAGGATCAGGATTGCAACGCCCGTCAGCAGCGTCCAGTTGATGAAGGGAATGTAGATTTGCCCGATGGCCTGATCCGAGGTGTGGCGCACCTGCATGCGCGGAAGATAACCCAGCAGATTCGCTTGACGGGTGACGGAAAACGCGCCGGAGATCACTGCTTGTGAAGCGATAACAGTGGACAGCGTCGCCAGCGCGATCAGCGGATACAAGGCCCATTCCGGCGCCAGCAGATAAAACGGATTTTTGGCGGCGGAGGCGTCGCGCAGCAGCAGGGCGCCCTGCCCCAAATAGTTGAGCACCAGCGCAGGAAAAACGAAGCCGAGCCAGGCATACCGAATGGGGCGTTTGCCGAAGTGCCCCATGTCGGCATACAGCGCTTCGCCGCCGGTGACGGCCAACACCACTGCGCCAAGGATGATCAGGCCGGTAATGCCGTGTGTTTGAAAATACGCGGCCCCGTACAGTGGATTGAATGCAACCAGTACAGTGGGCGTCTGAGCGATGCTCAGCACGCCCAGCAGCCCCAACACGCAGAACCAGAGCACCATGACCGGCCCGAACAGTTTCCCAACCGACGCGGTGCCCTGGCTCTGGATGAGGAACAGCGCCACCAGCACGCCCAAAGCAATAGGAATGACGTAGCGATGCAAGGCAGGCGCGGCGACTTCCAGGCCTTCCACAGCGGATAGCACCGAAATGGCGGGGGTGATCATGCTGTCGCCATAGAACAACGCGGCGCCGAACAGCCCCAGCGTGAGCAGCACCCATTTGCGCCGCGAATTCGCGCGGAATACCCGCTGGGTCAGCGCAATCAGCGCCATGATGCCGCCTTCGCCCTTGTTGTCGGCGCGCATGATGAAGATCACATATTTCAGCGACACCACCAGGATCAATGCCCACAGCATGAGCGACAGCACCCCGAGAATGTTGCCGGGATTGATGTCTGCGCCATGCGGGCCATTGAAGGCTTCCTTCAGCGCATACAGTGGGCTGGTACCGATGTCGCCAAACACCACGCCGATTGCGCCAAGGGCCAGGGCGTGCAGTTTGTTGCTGTGGGAATCGGTGTTCAGGGAAGAAGTGTCGCTCATCGATTTTGCTTGTCGCGGCAGGAAGACCCGGTTGGGCGGTGGGTCATTCTAGACAGAATGGCTGCGGAGAGGGGAACCGTTTGGCCGTTTGGACGGCCTGGTATCCATCCTCAGCCAAGCGCCTTGCCGCTGGCCCAGAAGTCGTAGCCTTTGCTCAGAAATTCGTCCCACGGCAGGTAGTGCGAGCCGTCACAGGAGAAGGTGAGGCCGACGACGCCATTGAAGATGTTGAGGGTGCCGCTGCGCAGGTAGAACATTTCGTCCATGAAGCGCAGCTCGCGCAGGCCTTTGAGCACCGGGCGGATCTGGTCGCGCGGAATCAGGGCATCGTCGGGATAGCTGCGTTTAGGATAGGCGAGGCAGGTGTTGGGGTCGGTCAGTGCTTCGATGTCGAGCAGGCGATAGCGGTAGGGGTCGTCAAACAGCCAGATGACGGCGCGGCTGCTGGAAAAATGCAGGATGACGTGGAACACGCCACGTTCGGTCATCAATTCTTCGAGCACGCCCAGCACGGTGTCGAGATGGATGTCCATCTGGCTATCGCTGCGGGTCTGGTGGAATACGGTGCCGCGGATGGCGGGGTCGCCCTTGATTTGCCGCCAGTGGGTGGGTTCGTCGTAGAGTTGGTTGGTGAGCGGCAGGTTGCGCAGGTCAAAGTCGGCGCCGACAAAGCCGAGCACGCGACCCTGTGCGTCGCGCACGATCTGGATGGCGGTGAGCGAGGGGCGTTTGGCGCGCTGGCTGATGTAAGCCTGCGACAGCAGAAAGCCTGCGCTGGGGACGCGTTCGTTCATATAGGGGCGGTCGGCGCGGTTGCGTCCGACGTCGATTGCCACGGTGCCGTCGCGGCTGATGGTGTCGCTGATCTGGATGGCCTGGGTGTCCATGGCATACAGGTATTTGCCGATGGGGAATTGCGCCCATGCCTGAGCGAGGGCGGCATTCAGACGTTCGCGGTCGCCCCAGACCTGGCTGCATGCCTGGGCGGCTTGCGCCAGGGGTTCGCGCAGCAGGGTTTTCAGGGCTTCGCGCTGGCGGCTGATGCTGTCTGCAAGAGTGTCGGAAGTTGGGGGCATGGGGAAAAAGTAGCGTTGCTTTTCAGATTGCTTGATGTGGGTATTGTGCTGATGATGGAACGTGAGTCCTGACGGGTCAAACGGTAGCTTGCTTTGATTACAAGGGCAAGCTGGAAGGGGTGGCACGATAGTGCCGCAGAGAGTCGATGCGCTTTGCCGACAATCTGAACGCCCAGATCACATAAAAAAGCCCGGCTTGCGCCGGGCTGAATGTGGAGCTTGTAAACGGCTTGATTACAGTGCCGGGCAGGTCTCTGCCGAGGCGCCTTTCAGCGGTTGAATCATCTTGAAGTTATAGCCGGGGGGGTTGATGGTCGGCAGCCGTTTCACGTTGAGACGGTGAATCGGCAGATTGGCTTCGGTCACCGTTCCACCCAGGTTTACACGCAGGTATTGAACAACCGCCTCGCTGATATCCATCAACTCTTCGCTTGGGGGCAGCGTGGCGGGTGCACCTGGTCCTGCGACCTGCACCACCGAACCATCTGTCTTGACGACCTGAACCTGGCGGCCACGGCAGGGGTTGCAGTTGTTGATAGTGGTCTTGTCGTCCGCATACCAGTAGCCAGCGACCTTGTAGCCGTCGTAGGCCGGTCCGCCAGTCGAACTCAAGCACTGCTGGTAGGTCGGGTTGGGACTGGAGACTCCATCTACGGTAATGGTGGCACGGCTGTCGTAGATGTCCATGTCGTTGAGCGGCACGCCGTTCACCTTGATGTTGCTGCCACGGTTTGTGCCCCAGGGCCGGGTAGGCAGAGCGAGGGTCGGTCCGTTGACAGGCACCGGCGTCGCGCCCAGGAGGCCGTCGCAGGCATCAAGATCGAAGCTCACGCCGTTGTAGCCGAACATCCAGCCACCGGCCCAGAGGGTGGGATCGGATGCAAACGTTCCCTGCGTAGACTGCTCAATCGCGAACTTCAGATCGGCGCCGCACGCCTTGGTGGTCCGTCCCAGTTTGGCCGCGATGGGCACATAGTGGTAAATGTCCTCCATGGTGATGGGCCAGCCTGCCGGGACGTGGGTGCCGTAGCGGAAACCGCGGATGGAGGAGCTTTCGGCTCCGGACACAGCGGTCATGGCATCGGCGATCAGGTTATGCGAGGTGCCCTCGACTACCCCGGGCATGTCCTCATCCACGAAGTTGGAGCGGTGCAGATCCACCTCTGTGAAGGCGATGGTCTCATCCACCGGGCGCAACAGTACCGTGGTGTTGCCACCGATCGTCACCTTCTGGCCGGGCACAAAGGTTTTCGCCACAAAGGGTGCGCGGGCCTTGGCAACCTTGGCGGCAATCGTCTTGTCCGCCGGGATCCCTTCGGCCACAACAATCTGTTTGTAGTTCCAGCCAGTGACCTTGCCGTTCTTGACCGTCAGTTTGAGGTTTCCAACCACGGTGCCATCCTGCCCCTGCTCCACGATCAGCGTCTTGGTGCCGTCGGCGTGGTCAACGACGATTGGGGCAGTGGTGCGCTCATGCATGTCCGAGTTCAGGATCACGTCCGGGCTGGGGGAGATTGTCTCGGCGATCTGGATGTCGCGTGCCATTTCCATCTCGGACATCATCACGACCATGTCGACCTTTTCAACGTTGCGCAGCTTGTCGACGAAGCAGGGCACTTCGGACTTACCGTCAGTGAACATGTAATTATTGGTGACCGAGGTGCCGACGGCAGCAATGGCGCGCGCCGTGGTGAAGCCAACGATGCCGACCTTCACATTGCCGACCTTCTTGATGATGTAGGTCGGCAGCACGCGCTTGAGCGGACGCACGGTGCCGGTGGCAGGATCCGTTGCTGTCCTTCCGCATATGGCGGTGTCGTCAAACTGGTTGGTGTAATAGAGGTTGGATCCCAGGGCATTCCAGTTTGCCAGCGGCGGAACAGCCGGGGTCGTCGCGGTAGCCGGGGTACCTTTGAAGGTTTCCTCGAAGCGGGCCGTGCCGTACAGGAAGTCCCAGTTGCCGGGGGCATGAGCCACAAAACCAAACGAATTCAACACATCGATCATGGCCTGACCGCGGCTGAACAGGGCTTCGCCTGACCCCTGCAGGGTGTCGCCGGTATTGAGCAGGAGTGAACGGTTTACCCCGTCTTTCGTTGCCAGGGCGCGGAGAGCCCTGACGACGGTGTACATGCGTGCCACGCCACCTTCCATGCTGACGCTTTTGTAGCCCAGGGCGTCGCTGCGCAAATTAGGCCGGGGAACCAGGTGGCCGTGGATGTCGCCGGTCTGGATCAAGGTTACTTCGCCAGACCCGCCAGTTGTTGTCGTGGTAGTCGTGCTCCCGGCTAGTGCTGATGCAGAAATCAGGCTTGCGGAGGCAAGCCCCATCACCGCGCACAGCGCCTTGACGCGCGTGTTGTGGGCACTGGATTGCTTGACCAGCCCCTCCCTTGCATTGTGCTTCTTCATTATGCATCCCCTCCGTTACGGTTATCGAACCCCCGGACGGGATTCGTATTTGTAAGGACGAGCGATAAACGCGGTTTATTCCGCTTTTGAATAAATGTGGTAGGAATTGACCATTCAGAAACCGGGGGCTGCAAAACGATCACAGGAGAGTGAGTCGCCGGATCCGCTGGGCAGGATTACGTTCCCCGCAGCGAAATCACCGGCCAGCCCTTTCCCAGTGCGTGGGCGTGAAGCGTCGTGTCGGGATCGACCGCGATGGGGTGCTGGACTTTTTCCAGCAGCGGCAGGTCATTGTGCGAGTCGCTGTAGAACCAGCTGCTGCCGAGGCAATCCAGCCGGGTGCCCTGGGTTTCGAGGAAATGTTCGAGGCGGGTGACCTTGCCTTCGCGGAAGCAGGGCGTGCCGGCGACTTCGCCGGTGAAATGGCCGTTGATTTCCTCGGGGTCGGTGGCGATCAGGTGGGGGATGCCGAATTCCTTCGCAATCGGGCCGGTGACGAAGCTGTTGGTGGCGGTGATGACGGCAACCAGATCGGCATCTTTCAGGCGCTGGTTGACCAGGTCGCGCGCGGCCTGGGTAATCATCGGCTTGATCCGCGTTTCCATGTATTCAGCATGCCAGGAATCGAGTTGCGCGCGGGGATGGGTGGCCAGCGGACGCAAGGCAAACGCGAGAAAGGCATAAATATCCAGCCGCCCGGCCTTGTAGTCTTCGTAAAAAGCCTTGTTTTTGGCTTCGTAATGCGCGCCATCAACTGCGCCTTTGGCAATGAGGAATTGCCCCCACTCGTAGTCGGAGTCACCAGCCAGCAGCGTGTTGTCGAGGTCGAAGAGGACAAGGTTCATGTTTAGCGGAGTGGAAAAGAGTTGGTAAGCGGTGCGCTGCTTCATGTCGCGGCTGCTGATTGTAGAACACCTCGATGCACACATACATTGCGATGGGCTTCCCCTCACGAGCGGTGTCATCGGAAGCCTGCCTTGAGTGCAGTTCGGTGCCTGTGGTCCGGATAGGCTCACCCGGTGAGATAGATTAGAATGCCGAGCTTGGTTTTACTCTGCCGAATGAACGGCGTGAACCTGAAAACAGCGGTGGAAACACGATGGCAGAAACAAATATGATCAGAGGCAGCCTGGTTGCGATGGTCACCCCCATGTCGGACGATGGCGCGCTCGATCTCGATGCGCTGCGCCGTCTGGTGGACTGGCACATTGCAGAAGGCACGGACGGCATTGTGATCGTCGGCACCACCGGCGAATCGCCGACGGTCACGTTTGACGAGCATTGCCTGTTGATCCGCACGACGGTTGAACAGGTAGCCGGCCGGGTGCCGGTGATTGCGGGAACCGGCGCAAACTCGACCGCCGAGGCGATCGAGTTGACCGAGTGCGCCAAGCGCGCGGGTGCGCAGGCCGGGTTGTCCGTGGTGCCGTACTACAACAAGCCGACGCAGGAAGGTCTCTATCAGCATTACAAGAAAATCGCCGAAGCAGTCGATTTGCCGCTCATCCTTTATAACGTTCCGGGGCGCACGGTCGCGGATCTGTCCAACGAAACAGCGTTGCGCCTGGCAAATGTACCCGGCATCATCGGTTTGAAAGACGCGACCGGCAGCATGGAACGCGCAGGCGACTTTCTGCGTCTGGCGCCAAAAGACTTTGCGCTCTACAGCGGCGACGACGCGTCGGCGATGCCGTTCATGTTGCTGGGCGGACATGGCGTGATTTCGGTGACGGCCAACGTTGCGCCGAAACTGATGCACGCGATGTGTGTGGCCGCGTTCGAAGGGAACCTGCCGCGTGCGCGTGAACTCAATAATGCGTTGCTGCCTTTGCATAGCAAGCTGTTTGTTGAGGCGAACCCCATTCCGGTCAAATGGGCCTGCGCTGAACTGGGCTTGATTCCGCCGGGTTTGCGCTTGCCGCTCACCCCCTTGTCAGCCGGGCTGCATGACACCCTGCGTAGCGCCATGCGCCACGCAAAACTAATCTAGCGTAGCGCGATGCGCCACGCAGTGAATTTGCTTTAGGACTCTTTATGCGTTTACTGCCTCTTTTTTTACTTGTTAGCCTCGCTGTGTCGGGTTGCAGCATGGAATCGAAAAAAATCGATTACAAATCGGCCGAAAAATTGCCGACGCTGGAAATACCGCCTGACCTGACCGCGCCGACAGGCGATAACCGCTATGCGATTCCCGATGCTCAGGGCGGCACCGCCACGCTGTCGACCTACAGCCAGGAACGCAAGACCGCGCCGACCTCTGCAGGCACCCTGTTGCCCACGCAGGACAAGGTGCGCATTGAGAAGTCGGGTTCCCAGCGCTGGTTGGTGGTGCAAGCGACCCCGCAACAGGTGTGGCCGGTGGTCAAGGATTTCTGGCAGGAAACCGGTTTTATCATC
>Ga0316617_100000263_pt1 | contig 12654 bp, 9 predicted proteins | sample OWC_Aug_M1_C1_D2_FD_207801 | JGI IMG/M metagenome (GOLD analysis project Ga0316617, IMG submission 207801) | Wetland soil microbial communities from Old Woman Creek delta, Ohio, United States - OWC_Aug_M1_C1_D2_B | ecosystem: Environmental > Terrestrial > Soil > Wetlands | place: USA: Ohio... | reverse complement strand
ATCGTGCACGAGGCAGCGGAGGTGCGGCGGCTGGCCGGCCTGACCGTGGACTGGATGCGGGCGACCTACGCCTCTCAGCCCCCCGCGGCACAACGGAACGTCCGGCGCTTCATCGGCGGATGGGATTCCGGTCTCGACATGGTCTGCCGGGGCGCACCCCATCTCCTCATCGCGTGCGCCCCCGCCGACTACGCCTGGTCGGCGGCGGATTGCGCCATCGCCCTGACCTATCTGGAGCTGGCCGCGCCCTCGTTCGGCCTCGGTGCCTGCTGGGGCGGCATCTTCACCAACGCCGCGCGCAAGTGGCAACCAGTGAAGGAGGCCTTGCCGCTTCCGGAAGGCCTCGCCGTCTTCGGCGCCATGCTGATCGGACACCCCCGCTACCGATACCACCGGCTGCCCGAACGAAACGAGGCCCGGATCGTCTGGCACCAGCCGCCGCACCAAGCCTAGCAGACCGCACGAATACCAAGCGGGGCAGGAGACGTCTTCCGTTCCTGCCCCGCTGATCGTTCTGTTCGCCCCGGCCCGGCGCCCGTCACGACCTCGGATAGGCGTACCCCGCGAAGGTCCGCAGCATGGCCTCCGCATTGGCCAGGGGGACGTCCGCACCGATTTCCCCCCCACCGATGTAGCCGCCATTCGCTCGACCGAAGGTGTCCGCCAGCGCAAAGCAGTGCACCTCGACCTCCCGCGGCGTCCCGAAGGGCAGCCAGTGCTGCCGATCGGCTCCGGCCACAAAACAGAGCCGGTTGCCGAATCGCCGGGCGAGTTCGGCCGCATTCATGCATGGAATCTGGGCGTTCAAGGCGTCCACCCCAATCTCGATCAGGTCGGGGATGATGTCCTGGATCACCCCGTCACTGTGGAAGAAGACGTGCTTGCCCCCCGCGTGAACCGCGTCGAACAGTCGCCGGTAGGACGGCTTGAAGAACTCCCGCCACAGCGCCGGCCGGATCATCAGCTCTTCCTGGGTTCCCCAGTCGTCCCGGAAGAAAAGGCCGTCCACACCGTAGGTGAGCCACATCTCGATCCGCTTCAGCAGGAACTCCACGATCCGGTCCCGCAGGAAGATCACCTCGGCGGACTGCTCCGCCAGATCCACAAGGAGATTCTCGAACCCCCGCAGGTAGAACATGCGCTGGAAGAGGGTGTCACCGTCCACCAGCAGGTACTTGCGGCCCGGGTTGGTCCGGATGGTTTCAATGACTCGACTGAAATCGCCCACCCGGGTCGGGTCGGGAAACGCATAGGACCTCAGCGCCGACCAGTCCGCCAGCGGATGGATCGTCACCAGCCCCTTGTAGTCGTCGCTCGCGCGTGTCCAGACCGCGCCCCAGGCATCCGCGTGCCCCACGCCGACCGCCGGGCCGTATTCCGAATCCCCGTAGTATCCGGCGTCGCTGAAGTCGCTCGGATAGCGTCGGAGTAACTCCGCCAGCTTCGGCCCGTACGTGAGTTGCGCTCCCGGCAAGAGCTGCTGGAAGATCGGCAGCCGATCCGGTCCCGTCCGCTCCAATGCCCGAAATACTCGCTCCCGACTGTCCACGGCTCTCCTTACCCTCCATGTATGCCACCGGCCCTTCGTGATCGCCCTCCAGTGGGCACGACTCAGCCTGGGGCACACTGGTATCACGCATCTTCAGTCCCGTCAACTCGCCCCACCCGTCTCGCCCGGTTGGAAAACTGCCCGCCGTTCCACCTCTCGCAACTCTCGCAATTCGGGTTGACGAATCGAAGTCTCCCTGGCTAAGATCGCCTCGCGTTCGTTCCCGAGCAATCCGCTCTTCACGCCACGAAAGGAGAATGTAATGAAGCGTATCGTCCTGTTGGCCTTCCTCCTCGTCTTCGCCGTCTCGGTCGCCCATGCAGCCTCGGTCAAGAGTTATCAGGTCACGGGCCCGGTCCTCGAACTGAAGGACGACATGATCATCGTTCAGAAGGGCACGGAAAAATGGGAGATCTCCCGCGACAAGGCCACCAAGGTGACGGGGGACCTCAAGGTCGGATCCAAGGTGACCATCCAGTATCAGATGAGCGCGCAGGAGATCGAGGTGAAGGACGCACCGAAGAAGGAGGCCCCCGCGAAGGCCCCCGCCAAGAAGTAACGCACCGCTTCCCTGAATATACCGCGGCGGCACCTGAACGTTTCGGGTGCCGCCGTTCCCGTTCAGGCGTTCCTATTGCTGACTGCGGAAGGCAGTTTCCCCGCCCACGATCGTCATCTCGACCGCGGCGGATGCCAGCGTGTCGGGCGTCATGGCGAAGAGGTCCTCCGCGAACACGGTGAGGTCGGCGATCTTTCCGGGGGCGAGACTGCCGAGCTGGGTCTCTCGTCGTGACACCCAGGCGGGGACGGCGGTGAAGGCGTGGATCGCCTCCTTCAGACTCAGCCGCTCGGCGGGGAACCAACCGTCCGCGGGCTCGCCCTGAAGACTCTGGCGATTCACCGCGGCGTGGAAGCTGAGCATCGGATTGATGTGTTCGACCGGCGCGTCCGAGCCGAACTGCACCCGGATCCCTTCCCGAAGCATGGACTTCCAGGCGTAGCCGTACCGGCAGCGGTCCATTCCCCACTTCTGTTCCGCCACGCGCATGTCGGTGTGCAGATGGACCGGCTGGCACGACGCCACCACATCCATGGCCCGGAACCGGGCGAAGTCGTTGGGGTGTAAGAGCTGCACGTGCTCGACCCGGTCCCGCCTCGGCCCGGGGAATCGCTTCCGCGCCCCCTCGATGGCGTTGAGGACATTGGTCGTGGCCAGATCGCCGATGGCGTGCACGGCCACATCGCCGCCGTGCCGGTAGGCCAGCTCGATCCGCTCCTGCATCTCGGCGACCGTGAGACACTCCAGACCCGTCTTGGAGGCGTCGTCGGTATAGGGGGCATGGAGCAGGGCCGTGCTGGAGCCCAGCGTTCCGTCGGCGAAGAGCTTCACCTGGCCGAACCACAGCCGGTCGCTCCCCTTCGTCAGCTCGATGCCCCGCGTCTTCGCCTTCTCCACCTCCTCGGGCGGCAGCGTGTGGTGGACGCGGATCCTGAGCTTCCCTTCTGCCTCCAGCGCCGCCAGCGCATCCCACTCGGCCAGCGTCTCGCAGGTGTGGACGCCGGTCACCCCATACCGCAGGGCCTCGGCCTGGGCCCGCAAACCGGCCGCCTTTCGCTCCTCCAGGGTCGGCGGCGGGATCACCTTCTCGATGATCTTGCGGTACTCGCGGCACAGGCCGATCGGGCGGCCGTTCGCATCCCGCTCGATCCGGGCGCCGGGGGCGTCCACGCTTTCCTTCGTGATCCCCGCCAGCTTCATGGCCATGGCGTTGATCCAGACTGTGTGACCGCAGCACCGCACCAGCATCACCGGATGATCGGGCGCGAGGTCGTCGAGGTCGCGGGCGCTCGGCTCGCGCCGGTCGGTCCAGATGTGCTCGTTCCAGCCTCGGCCGATGATCCATTCGCCCGGGGTCTTCTTCGCCACGGCCGCCTTGACTCGCTCCCGGCAAGCCGCGATGGAGGTGAGGTCGCGCAGGTCCACCCGTTCCAGATACAGACCGAAACTCACGAAATGCAGGTGAGCGTCCACGATGCCTGGGACGACCAACCGCCCCGGCAGTTCGAAGACCTGGGCGTTCGCGCCGCAGGCCTGCTTGACGTCGGCGTTGCTCCCCACCGCCACGACCCGGCCGTCCCGCATAGCGACGGCCTCGGCCCACGGTTTTGCGGGGTCGCCCTGGTAGACTCGGCTCGAAAGAATCGCAGTATCCATACTTCCTCCGCTTCTCGATTGGTAAAGCCACCAGGCACTGGCTGAAGGCCCTCTGCCACAAGACGCACAAGATGCACATGGCAAACGGAACGTACCGCCATGAACCCTCCCGCAGACATCTGGCCCTGTGCTCCCTTGTGCTTCTTTGTGGCTACTGCCCCCCAGTTCCTCCGCGCCTCTGCGGCTCCTCGCTCTACCGCCGCGTCCGGATCGTATGCGGGTCCAGGACGTCACGCAAGCCGTCGCCCAGCAAATTCAACCCCAGCACGGTGACGAAGATCGCCAGGCCCGGGAAGATGGAGATCCAGGGCGCCGTGAAGAGCTGCTCCCTCGCCGTGGAGAGCATCCCACCCCAGCTGGGTGTGGGTGGCTGGGCACCCAGGCCGAGAAACGATAGGGACGCCTCGGTGAGAATGGCATAGGCGACGCCCAGCGTGGCGATGACCAGGATCGGCCCCACGATGTTGGGCAGGATCTGCCGGAGCATGATCCGGATCCGGCCCTGGCCCAGTGCCCGGGCGGCCTGTACGTAGTCCAGAGATCGCGCTGCCAGCACCTGGGAACGTGTCACCCGGCAACTGTAGGACCAGTTGGTGAAGCCGAGAGCCAGGAAGACGTTGAAGAGTCCGGGGCCGAGGACCGCCATGATCGCCAGCGCCAGCACCAGGGCGGGGATCGAGAGCATGATGTTGGTCAGGCCCATCACCAGGTCGTCCCACCACCGGCCCAGGAAGCCGGCGGTGAGGCCCAGCAGCACCCCGATCACGCTGTTCAGGAACTGCGTGATGAGCCCGATGGCCAGCGACACCCGGGCGCCGTAGATCACCCGCGAGAGGATGTCCCGTCCCTGCGTGTCGGTCCCGAAGAGGAACGTCCGGCTGGGAGGCTCCTCGGAGCGCAGCAGGTCGGCCTGAGTGATCGGATCGTAGGGCGCGAGCAGTGGGGCAAAGAGTGCCATCAAGACGATCACCAGCGTGATCGCTCCGCCGATCATCAGGTTCTTCTGCCGCTTCAGCGTCCGCAGCGCCCCGTTCATCGATACTCGATCCGCGGGTCGATCGCCGCATAGAGAAGATCCACGGCCAGATTGACGCACAGGAAGACTAGGATGATCAGCAGGATACACCCCTGCACCACCGGGATGTCGCGTTGGAAGATCGTGTCCACCAGGAGCGATCCGATGCCGGGCCACGAGAAGAGCTTCTCCACGATGACCGTCTGGCCGATGAGCGAGCCGAACTGCAGCCCCGCCGTGGTGAGGACCAGAATCAGGGCGTTTCGGAAGACGTGCTTCCCGTTGATCGCCAGACGCGACAGCCCCTTGGCCGCAGCCGTCCGCACGTAGTCCGCGCTGAGGATCTCCATGACGGCGGCCCGCGTCGTCCGCGCCAGGAGCGCCATGTAACCCACCCCCAGCGTGAGGGCGGGCAGCACCAGGTGGCTGAAGCTCCCATCCCCGTACCCCGAGGTGGGGAGGAGCCGGAGCTTCACGGACATCAGGAACATGAGGAGGAGGCCAAGCCAGAATTGGGGCAGCGAGACACCCGACACCGCCCCGATCATCGAACAGGCGTCCAGCCACGAGCCGTGTCGCAGCGCCGAGAGGAACCCCAGCGGCACCCCCACCGCGATGGCGATTGCCATGGCCACCAGGGCCAGTTTCAATGTGGGCCAGAACCGCGCCAAGAGTACCTGCCGGACATCCTCACCCCGCAAGAACGAGAGACCCAGGTCGCCGCGCGCCAGGTTTGTGACGTAGTTCCAGTACCGGACGTGGAGCGGTTTGTCCAGGTCCCATTTCTTCAGCATCTGCTCGACGTATTTCGCGTCCATCCCTCGGTCCTGCACCCCGGCAGCCATCAGGGCGGCGTTGCCCGGCAGCACGTTGAGCAGGAAAAACATGATCAACGAGATCACCAGGATCGTCGGCACGAATTGCAGGATACGTCGGAACGCGTATGCGAGCATCACGAACTCATTCTGGAACTATGAGAAAACAGCCCGATCCCAGACGCCAACGAGGCCACCTAAGATCGGGCTAAGAACCCGCGCTGCACCGCGGCACCTTAAGTTGGCGCTGAGCTGCGCCCCCGTCGAGGCTGCTCAAGGGGGTCCATATGCAAGGCGGGGCACCGCAGGCCGAGTGAGGCGTACTGGAGGTACGCCGCAGCGAGTGCCGAGGTGCACCAACGCCGCAGATGGGCCCTCTTCAGCAGCCTGCTACTTCTCCTTTGCCCGCGGGGACGACTCGTCGACCCAGAGATCCACCAGGTCCTGGTACATCAGTTCGATGGCAACCGGCTTGATGCCCTTGACCCACGGCTGGTGGGCGATCACCGCCTTGTTGTAATTGAAGAACCAGATCGGCGCATCGTCCTTGAACGTGGCGTCCGCCTTGCGGAGGATGTCATTCCGCTTGGCGATGTCCCGCTCCTTCCGCGCCGCTTCCAAAAGCTTGTCGAACTCCGGGCTGTTGTAGGTCACGAAGTTGCCGGCGGTCGGCGGGTTCTTCGACTCCCATCGGGCCAGGGCCTGCAGCGAGTCGCCGCCCGCGCCGCTGGACACCGACCAGATGAACGCCTGGTAGTCCAGCTTCTGGAGCCGCGGCGCCAGCGCTGCGCCCTCGACCTGCTGCGGCTTCACCGTGATGTTGATCGCCCGGAGGAACGGCATGAGCGCCTCGACCACCGGGATGCCCCAGGACTCGTTGCTCGTGCCGAGGCACTCGAAGGTGAAACCCTTCTCGTACCCCGCCTCTTTCATTAACGCCTTGGCTTTCTCGACGTTGTACTCGTACCCCGTGGCCTTGGGGTCGAATGCCGGCGAGGTGTTGGGGAGATAGCCCACCGCCGGGTAGGCCTTGTCCTTCAACAGGCGCGAGATGATCAGCTTGGAGTCGATGGCGTGGTTGATCGCCTGCCGAACCAGCTTGTTCTTGAACGGCTCGTAGTTCGGGTTGAACCCGATCAGGCGGGTGAACAGCTCGGCCACCTCGACCATGTTCTTGGAAATCTGGGGGTCCGCCTTGTACACGGGATACTGTGCCGAGCCGACCACCGTCGCGTCCAGTTCTTTGGCCCGGAACGCGGCATCGCGCGCGGCGCCCTCGGGCATGATCTTGTACACGACCTTGTCCAGGTAGGGCTTCCCCTTCTCAAAGTAGTCGGCGTTCTTCGTCACCACGACCTCGCTACCCTTGACCCACTTGGAGAACTTGAAGGGGCCGAGGCCCACCGGCTCCGCCCCGAAGGCGTCGCCTTTCTTCTCCACCTCTTCCTTGGGCAGGATGGCGGTGCCCCCCTCGTAGAGCGAGTAGGCGGGATCGACCGGTCGATCCATGACGATCTCGAGAGTGAAGTCGTCAACCTTGCGAAGGCCGGCGATCTTGGGCGCCTTGCCTTCTTCGAAGTCCTTGGCGCCCTTGATGATCCGGACGTATCGGGCCGCCGGGGACGCCGTCTTGGCGTTCATCACCCGCTCGTAGCTCCAGATGATGTCATCCGCGGTCATCTGGCGCCCGTTGTGGAACTTGACCCCTTTTCGCAGGGCGATCTTGTAGGTCAGGCCGTCGGCCGAGACGTCGACCTTCTCGCCCAGCTCCAGCTTCGGCCGGTTGGCGTTTTCATCCCAGCTGTAGAGGCTTCGGTTGATGTTGATGGTGACGATCTGGTCGTTGGTGTTGGGGGTCTTGTGCGCGTCCAGCGTCAGCACATCGCCGCCGTACGGCAGGACAAAGTTGAACGTCCCACCCGACCGCGCAGCGGACGCGACGCCCGCCATCAGGCCGAGAACCAGGAGCGCCGCCGCGCAGGCCACATACAGTCTTCTCATCGAAACAACCCTCCTCTGTGCTCCGAAGTGATCAATCTCGAGCCGCTGTCTATCGACCGGGTTTCGTCGTACGCCGGGTCAGGTCGGGCCACCTGTCGCAGATTCCACCGCAGGCGGCGAAACCTTCCCGATGGCTGATGGGAGTGCCCTCTTGGGGTGGGGCGACCTGGAGAAGTCCGCGGAGCGTCGGGCGGCCTCGCCGCCGACACGCCGGGCGTCCGGAGTCAAGGCGCCACGCCGCGGGGACCTGGAAAACCGGAACAGGATCGCGCAGACTGCCGACCGTGTCAAGAATGAAAACGAAAGCCGGCGGCGAGGCGATCCGACGCCGGATGCGCCGGGAAATCTCGGCTGGCTAGGGCTCCCGGGGAGACCTCGACCCCAGTCGAACGACCGCATCCCGAAGCCGTCCATGCCGCTGCAGCAGCCGGAGATAATCGGATTCCGCCGCTCCCGCCTTGGCCCGGACGATCCGGATCAGATCGCGCTTCTCCACCGCCGTCCAGCGCCCGAGGCCCGGCACCAACGCCAGGACCGGCGCAAGCTCCTCGAATGCCTTCCGGGCCGCTCCGCGCAGGGTGCCGATCTGCACGCCGAGCGCCCGCGCCACGGCGGCAGCCGATCCCGCCCGGAACCGGGCGGCGTCCCCGCCGTACCGTGTCGCCATCAATCGCTGGACCGCGAACCCGATGTTCCGAACCCCGAACCGGTCCCAGACGCCCTGCTCGGTCCCGGGCAACTCGAGGAACAGGTGGCCGGTCGCCAGCCGCCGCAGGGTGCGCGCCGACGTCCGGTATCCGGGCGTCGCGGCGATCTTGCGCTCCTCCCGCTCCGCGATCCGCAGCAGTTCCGGCCGGCCGGGGCGAAAGCCGAGCTTCCGGTAGAACCAGAAGGCGCCCGACTCGATCGCTTCCTCGTTGTCCAGCCCGATCTGGTACGGGTACACCGAGACGCAGGTCACCCCGAGCACCGCGTGCAGCATCCGGAGCGCCTGGGCGTAATTCCAGGCCGACTCGCCGTCGCGGAACGTGTAGAACGTGTTGAAGCCGACCTCCAGCCACTCGAACAGCCCGATGGCCTCGATGTAGTTGATCGGAACCCCGTTCTTGAGGCTGAACCCCGCGACGTAGGCCCGGAGCGGTAGACGGCGTGCCGGCGGCAGCCCCCAGAGGTAGATCTCCAGCCCTCGCCCCACGTCGGCCCGGAGAACGGAAGCGGGATCGCCGTACGTGGTACCCCAGAGTTCCCGGCGGCGCACGGTCATGATCTCCCGCATCAGGTCCAGCGCCTTCTCGCCATCCCGACGCGCGAGTCGCGCCACCCGAAGCGGCGCGCGCATCTCCTTGACCAGATCAACCTCGCCCCGACGGATGAACGGCCCGGGGTGGTAGAACACCCGCCGAACGCTCCGCCAGTTCCGGGTGCGGCTCGCGCGGAGATTGTCCAGATCCCACCGGACGGTCAGCTCCAGCGAGTCGAAGAGTTCTGCCCGCTCTCGTTCGGACCGCGGCAGCCGCTCGAAACGGGACACGAGCCAGCCCAGGTCCCGACCGGCGCCGCCCCTCGCAGAGCGCAGCCACCTCAGGTAGGGTACGTCGGCCTCGACATAGGCGTCGTCATCGAGCAGCGGCAGGAACCGGGGCAGGGTCTCGCCCAGACGCGTCTGCTTGTCGTAACCGTCCCACGCCACGTCCACGCGCCCCGGGAAGCGCCTGAGGAGCCAGCGCGATACGTCGTAGTTCAGGCTGTCCTCGATGGCGGTGCCCGCGATGCCGGACACCTCCATCGGGTCAAGCGGCGACAGGTCCGCACCCGCCGCGCGCAGCGCCGCCACCCGCTGGTGGAACGCGGAGAGCAGCGCCTCCGTCTGTCTGAGGACTTTTGGGCTGGGCGGGAAGGCCCGCAGAAACAGCAGCGTTTCATGGAGGCGAATCAACGATTCGGCATCGCGCACCTGCATGCGACCGGCGCGAACAAGGAGCGTTTCCAGCCGCGCCGCGTTGACCGCACCGAACGCCCCCCTTGCCGCTTCAAGCCGATCCAACACTCCTCTCCCAGTATCGGCAGCCATCCCCCCCTCCCTCTAGCAGAACGCTGAAGGACCCGCTTCCACTCAGGCTGCTCAAAAAGGTCCAGATGCAAGGCGGTTTGGCGCAGGCCGGGGTACCCAGCCCGGCTGGGTCCAGGCGTACTGGAGGTACGTCGCAGCGAGTGCCGAGCCGAACGGGGTACCCGGCCGAAGGCTGGGTCACCGCAGATGAACCTTTTTCAGCAGCCGCCCTTCGCCCTGAGGACTGATCTCGCCACCGCGCAGACCGCCTCGGCCGTGAGGCCGTAGTGCGGGAACAGCTCCTCCAGGGGGCCCGAGGTGCCGAACTCGTCGCGGATCCCGACCCGCCGGAGCGGCACCGGGCAGGCGTCGCCCAGGACCTCGGCCACCGCCCCGCCCAGGCCGCCCAGGACGGTGTGATTCTCCGCCGTCACCACCGCACCCGTGCGACGGGCGCGCGCCACGATCAGGTCCGCGTCTAACGGTTTGATCGTCGAGAGATTGATCACATCCGCCGCGATGCCGTCCGCCGCCAGAATCTCGGCCGCCTGGAGGCAGCGCGAGACCATCAAGCCGGAGCCAATCAGCGTGACGTCCGTCCCATCGCGAAGAAGGGCGGCCTTGCCAAGCCGGAACTCATAACCCTCCGGTGTCACGCGGGGACACGGTCCGCCAATGTCGCCCCGGACCAAACGGAAGTACACCGGGCCGCGGTGCAGGATGACCGCAGCCAGCGCCTGGCTCATCTCCAGGGCGTCGGCTGGCTCCACGACCGTCAGGTTGGGAATGGAGCGCATGATCGCCAGATCCGAGATCATCTGGTGGGTGGCGCCCGTGTTCGGACTGGTGAGACCCGCGTAGAGGCCGCACACCTTGACGTTCAACCCCGCGTAGGCCGCCTGGATGGTCACCTGGTCCAGGGCGCGGCGAGAGGAGAAACAGGCGAAGAGGGGAACGATGGGAATGAAGCCCATCCGCGCGAGGCCGGCGGCGACGCTCACGGCGTTCTGTTCCGCGATTCCCAGATCGATGAAGCGCTCCGGAAACGCCTTCGCGAAGGCCACCGCGGCGGTCGGCATGGCCGTCTGGCAGTCCACGACGACCACGTTGGGGTTCGTCTGTCCGAGGGCGACCAAAGCTTCCCCGAAGAGCTGCCGAATGTTCCCTTGGGCGACGCCATACTGGGCGAGGTTGGCGGTGCTCATCGCGTCACCTCCGCCATCGCCGCCTGGTACTGCTCGGCGGTCAGGTGCCCGGCGTGCCAGCCGTCGCTGGCCTCCATGAAGGAGACCCCCTTCCCCTTGACGGTGCGCGCCAGGACCAGCCGGGGCTTTCCGGGGGCGGTCTCTGGACGCCGCGCCGTCGCCAGCGTCTGGATCAGGGCCGGCAGGTCATGGCCGTCCACCTCCAGCACGTGCCAGCCGAAGGCCGCCCACTTGGCCCCGAACGGATCGAGGGTCATCACGGCGTTACGCGGACCGGTGACAAAGCGGTTGTTGTCGTCCACGACCGCCACCAGGTTTTCGAGGCCGAGGTGTGCGGCGGACATCGCGGCCTCCCAGGTCTGACCCGCGGTGCACTCCCCGTCGGAGAGGACGGCGAAGACGCCGACCGGCGACGCACCCTCGTGCTGGGTCCGATACCGGCCACCCCACGCCATCCCGACCCCCGCCGACAGCCCCATCCCCAGCGAGCCGGTCGGAATCTCCGCCCCGGGGGTATCCATGTTGACGTGCTCCTGCAGGATGCTGTGCGGCCGGTTGAACGAATCGAACAGCCGTTCTCGCGGAAAGAACCCCCGCCAGGCCATGGCGACATACATGGCCGCCGAGGCGTGGCCCTTGGACAGAATGAAGCGATCGCGTGCCGGCCACTCGAGGTTCCGCGGATCCAGCCGGAGCGAATGAAAGAAGAGGACCGCCAGGATCTCCACCAGCGAGAGCTCGCCGCCGATATGACTGGAGCCGGTGCCCGAACGCATGGTCAGATCCAGCAGATCCTTGCGAAACTCCCGGCAGAGCAGACGGAGGGTCTCCACGTCTGCCGGCACCGGAATCGCGCCGGGTTCGAGGCCTGCGCTGGGATGGGGATGCGGCACTGGCGGTTCCTTTCCTGGCGTGCTCCGGGTGTGTAAGGTCGGCGTCCGCTTATTCCACCGTCACGCTCTTGGCGAGGTTGCGAGGCTGGTCCACGTCGCAGCCTCTGCGCACGGCCACGTGGTAGGCCAGGAGCTGCATGGGAATGGTCAGGAGCACCGGCGTCAGCAGGTGCGAGGTGATGGGCACGGCCAGGCAATGGTCCGCCTTGCGGGGCAGTTCCGTATCCCCCTCCGAGCAGACCGCGATCACGATGCCGTCGCGCGCCTTGACCTCCTGGATGTTGCCCAGGATCTTCTCGTAGACCCGGTCCTGCGGCGCCAGGATCACCACCGGCATCTCCTCGGTGATGAGCGCGATGGGACCGTGCTTCATCTCGCCGGCGGGATACCCCTCGGCGTGGATGTAGGAGATCTCCTTCAGCTTGAGCGCCCCCTCCAGCGCGATCGGGTAGTTGATTCCGCGCGCCAGGTAGAGAAAGTCGGTCTTGGCATGGAACCGGTGCGCCAACCGCTCCAGCTCCGCGTCCAGGTGAAGCACCGTCTCGATCTGTTGGGGCAGCCGCACCAGGTCCCCGAGGAGCTTGCGCACCCGCTCCGCATCGAGGGTGCCTCGCTTGCGCCCGCAGTAGAGCGCGAAGAGGTACAGGGCCACCACCTGGGAAGTGAAGGTCTTGCTGGCGGCGACGCCGATCTCGGGGCCGGCATGGGTGTACAAGACCCCGTCCACCTCGCGCGTGAGCGAGCTGCCGACCACGTTGCAGACGGCAAAGGTGCGGCATCCGGAAGCCCGCGCCGCCTTGATGCCGGCCAGCGTGTCCAGCGTCTCCCCCGACTGGCTGATGGCCATGACCAGCGTGCCGTCGTCGACGACGGGGTCGCGGTAGCGGAACTCCGAGCTGTAATCCACCTCC
>Ga0316617_100000261_pt1 | contig 12690 bp, 13 predicted proteins | sample OWC_Aug_M1_C1_D2_FD_207801 | JGI IMG/M metagenome (GOLD analysis project Ga0316617, IMG submission 207801) | Wetland soil microbial communities from Old Woman Creek delta, Ohio, United States - OWC_Aug_M1_C1_D2_B | ecosystem: Environmental > Terrestrial > Soil > Wetlands | place: USA: Ohio... | reverse complement strand
CGTCGGTATGCTTGCCGGGCGCAAGAAAAGTGTAAAGAGCGCCCTGTTGGGCGCTACTGCCGGTATTGTTGCGGGCTCTGTTGCTGCAGCGGCCTATGAGTACGTTATCTCAAAGGAAAAGTTCCCATATTACTCGGAGTTCTCTTCTTTGTACGACGAGATATAACCCGGATAATGCATTCAGGGTGGATCTGTGCCCTTTTGTAAGACTGCTATGACTCAAAGGACCAGATATTATACGCAGACCCTTATATGTATGAGCCGGTAATATAATCCTTCAGATAATGTATTTCAGAATGTAGATTGCCTACCTGGGTCTGTATAACGTCACGGATCGACAGCATCCCGACGACAACAGCACATTCCACTACAGGCAAATGCCTGATGTTTTTTTCGACCATGACAGACATGATATCTTTAAGATCGTCATCCATCTGCGCAACGATCAGGTTTGTGGTCATAGCATCTTTCACGGGGATGTTTTTGAAGCTTTTGCCTTCAGACATAAGATAGCACTTAACTACGTCTCTCTCAGTGAAAATTCCTACGCTCCTGGTCTGGTCCGTTACCATCAGCGCGCTTATCTTCTTGCTGCCCATCTCCTTTAAGGCATCTTCCACAGATCTGTCCGCCTCAATCGATACAACCATTTTCCCCTTAGACTCTAAAAGTTGCTTTACTTTCATAATGTTATCTCCTTCCGTTTTTACTGTCTGCCTTGTGATGGCCCTTTAATATAGTTATTATTTAAAAAAAGAATTTCCTCTTTGGTAAGTCTACCTTAATATTTGTTCAAAATCAAAAAAAAAATACTGCAGAACCAGGTCCATATGATACCGGCAAAAAGGAATATCGGAATTTCGATAGCGCAATATCTTTGTGCTGCTTTATCGGCCTTGATTAAGGTATAGTAAAAAGAATGAGATTTGAAGATCTGGATATCCCGGAGCTGGTGCTTAAGGGAATAAAAGACGCAGGATTTAATGAATGCACGCCTGTCCAGGCCCAGACCTTGCCCGTGGCGCTCCAGGGCAGGGACATTGCTGCCCAGGCACAGACAGGCACTGGCAAGACAGCGGCCTTTCTCATTGCGGTATTCTCGCGTATGCTGGCGCTGCCTGATCCTGGACGAGGTTCGTCACCCAGGGTCCTCATCATCGCGCCGACCCGTGAACTCGCGATACAGATAGATGCCGAGGCCAAACTGCTGGGTGGTCCGGCGGGCTTCAAGATCCTCCCTGTGTTCGGCGGTATCGACTATCTGAAGCAGCGTGAGGAGATATCTAAGGGCGTCGACGTGCTCATAGGCACACCAGGCAGACTCATCGATTATCTCAAGCAAAGGGTCTACAGCCTGAAGAAGACCCAGTTTCTTGTGATTGACGAGGCTGACCGGCTTTTTGATATGGGTTTCATCAGTGACCTCAGGTTCCTGCTCAGGAGGATGTCTCCATTCGACAAGAGGCAGTCCATGCTTTTTTCCGCTACCCTGTCAAACCGTGTGCTTGAACTCTGCTATGAACATATGAATATGCCGGTGCGGTTTTCGGTGACGCCTGAGAAATTGACGGTGGAACAGATCGAACAGGAGATTTATCATGTCGGGATGTCGGAGAAGATCGGAGTACTTCTAGGGGTACTCAAACGAGAGCCAAACGGAAGATATCTGGTTTTTTGCAACACCAAGGCAGCAGCAGAACGGCTGGACCTTGTCCTGAACGCCAATGGTTACGCAACTGCCTCAATCACCGGAGACCTTGACCAGAAGAGACGGCTGAAGGTCCTATCCAGGTTCAGGGACGGCACTCTGGCGATCCTCGTGGCAACGGATGTGGCAAGCCGTGGACTCCATATCGACGGAGTGACCCATGTGATTAACTATGACCTTCCACAGGACGCTGAGGACTATGTGCACCGCATCGGCAGGACAGCCAGGGCCGGCGCCGGTGGCCGGGCGATAAGTCTGGCATGTGAGGAGTACGTTCATTCACTTCCTGATATCGAGGAATTCATCAAGCAGAAGATACCGGTCATGCCTTTGACAGAGGAAATGGTCGTAACCGGCTACCGCAGGGCTGCCGGGTATGCCGGGAAGAAGGGTATCGTTCCGCAAAGAAAAGAGTCCAGTGGGACACAACGTAAAGGAAGACCATCCCGGGCAGGAAATACCTCCCGAAGACCTGAGAAGACAAGACGGAAGCCTTAATAGTCCTGAAACGCGGCAATTCTAAAGCCTGGAAGTGCTCAAGTTCGACAGTATGAATAACTCAAAACATCAAAGATCCTGCCTTATTTTACCTCTAATATCTCAACTTCATAGCTGAGGGAACTCTACTCAGCATTGCAGCAAAACACTCCCCTCATGAACTCTGTTATAATTGATTTGTAACTACTCAGGTGGATAGCCCGAAGGTTGCCAAAAGTAGGCGCTTTAAGCGAAGGCTTTTAGGTAATTACACAACACTTCGGCGTTTGAGATGGCTCCGTAAACTGATTGATATACTTTGGCCTTCAGTCTTCAGCCTGAACACCCGAGCAGTTATAATTGATTTCATATAATTTTACAAGGAGCAAAAATAAATGGCAAATGAAGACCTCTCGCAATTAAAGATCGATAAATCTGTTGCCGGCCTTTCACGCGGGGGGCGTAAGAAAGCAGTCTATATATCACTGGTATTCCTTTGCATAATCATCCTGGCGACAGTATTTCTCCGTGGGATGCTTCTGCCGGCTGTCGAAGTTGAAGTCACAACGGCCGGACAAATATATCCTTCACAGGCTTTGACACTCCTGAACGCCAGCGGTTATGTTGTGGCCCAGCGTAAGGCCGCGGTCGCCTCAAAGGTGACAGGACGTCTTATCTCAATATCTGTGGAGGAAGGCGACGCGGTAAAAAGCGGGGACGTGATAGCGCGCCTTGAAAGTGAAGACGTCGCAGCAACACAGAAACAGGCGTCAGCGAACCTGGAGGCCTCCCGAGCCGAACTCGAAAGCGCGAAGGCGGAGCTTCAGGATGCAATAACGAACCTGGAGCGGCAGAAGGAGCTCGTCGCAAAAGACTTTGTATCTCGGATCGAATATGACACAGCAAATGCGCGATATAAAAAGGCGTCAGCGGCTGTGGCAAGCTCTGAGGCAGCGATCAGGGCCTTCGCCGCTGCCCTTCATGGGGCGGATGTGGCCGTCGGATACACTTATATACGCGCCCCCTTCGATGCCGTTGTGCTCACGAAAGACGCGGACGTCGGCGACATTGTCACACCTATCGGCGCTGCGGCCGAGGCAAAGGCAGCGGTCGTTACCATAGCCGACATGAACTCTCTCCTTGTGGAGGCGGATGTCTCGGAATCGAACCTAAAGCAGGTGAAAGCGGGAGAACCCTGTGAGATACAACTGGATGCATTCCCTGACCTCCGTTTCCGCGGCCAGGTGCATATGATCGTCCCAACAGCTGACCGCACCAAGGCGACGGTGATGGTCAAAGTTAAATTTCTCGATAAGGACAAACGGGTTCTCCCGGAGATGTCTGCCAAGGTGGCCTTTCTCGAACGGCCCATGAAGCCTGAGGAGTTGAAGCCCCGCATAGCGGTCAATGCCTCCTCTGTCGTGACACAAGACAGCCGGAAGTACGTATTCCTCGTAAAAGGTGATTCAGCGATTGAAACACCTGTAAAAACCGGCGAGCAGTTCGGTGAGATGGTAGAGGTCCTGGACGGTGTAAAGGCAGGTGACAGGGTAATTCTAAAGCCTGCAGATAAGGTCAGGAATAATACCAGAATAAAGACCGCTGAAAAGTAGATGGAAAACATGAATCCTCTTGTCGTTATCAAAGATGTCTGCAAGACCTATAGAAGGGGCAGTCAGACCATTCCTGTTCTTCAGGACATCAACCTGGATATCCTTGAGGGAGACTTCCTTGCACTCATGGGCCCGTCCGGGTCAGGAAAAAGCACGCTTCTGAATCTGATCGCTGGCATCGACAAGACAGACTGCGGGACGATAACCATAGGTGGAGTGGATATTACGACCCTTTCCGAGACAGAACTTGCCCACTGGCGCGGTCTGCATGTAGGCTTCGTTTTCCAGTTCTATAACCTGATACCTGTACTGACAGCGTATGAGAACATCGAGCTTCCCCTCCTTTTGACAAACCTTTCGAAAAAGGAGAGGGGACAGCACGTCTGGAACGCCCTTGAACTGGTGAGTCTCACGGACAGGAGTGATCATTTCCCTTCCGAACTCTCCGGCGGTCAGCAACAGCGGGTGGCCATAGCCCGTGCGGTAGTAACCGACCCGACTATCCTCGTAGCTGATGAGCCTACAGGGGACCTCGACCGCGTATCTGCAGCCGAGATCCTCGGTCTGATGGAGAGGCTGAACACCCAATTGGGAAAGACGATCATCATGGTGACTCACGACCCCAGGGCAGCTGAAAAGGCCCATATCATCAGGCACCTGGACAAAGGGTATCTCAATGTTCATCAAGCTGCTTTATAGAAACAGCCTGCGACACAAGCTGCGCACCTTTCTGACCATCCTCGGGCTGACCGTTGCCATTCTCGCTTTTGGTCTGCTCAGGACCGTTGTCAGCGCCTGGTACGCAGGAGTTGAAGCGTCCTCAGCAAGCAGGCTCATCACAAGGAACGCCATCTCCCTGGTCTTTACCTTGCCCGCTTCCTACAGGGAAAAGATCCGCCAGATAGATGGCGTGAAGACTGTCTCCTGGGGGAACTGGTTCGGGGGAATATATATCGATGAAAAGAATTTTTTCCCGAACTTTGCGGTTGATCCGAAAACCTATCTGGAACTCTATCCTGAGTTTTCTCTCCCCCCAGAGCAGCAAAAAGCCTTCTTCCTTGATCGCAGGGGCGCTGTTGCAGGCCGGAAGGTGGCCGAAAGGTTCCACTGGAAGATCGGGGACATTATCACTCTTCGGGGGACCATCTTTCCGGGGAACTGGGATTTCGTGCTGCGTGGGATTTATAAAGGCAGATATCCCACGACTGACGAAACCCAGTTTTTCTTTAACTGGGAATATCTCAATGAGGCCATTAAGAAGATTACACCGCGAAGGGCGGACCAGATAGGGTTTTATATCGAAGGGCTGAAAGACCCTGACCGTGCAGCCGAGGTCGCCGCTGCCATAGACGCCACATTCAGGAACTCGATGACTGAAACCCTGACAGAGACTGAAAAGGCCTTTCAACTCGGTTTTGTCTCCATGACAGAGGCGATCGTCATAGCGATCCAGCTCGTCTCCTTTGTGGTGATCATTATCATCATGGTGGTCGTCGCGAATACGATGGCTATGTCGGCCCGCGAGCGGACAGGGGAATACGCTGTATTTAAAACAATCGGCTTCGGGAAATGGCATATAGCAGGGCTTATCTTCGGTGAATCTTTTTTCATTACCCTGACCGGCTGTGCTCTCGGCGTCTTTGCCACCTTTCCGGCCGCAAGGGCCTTCGGTGACGCCATGAGCGCCTATCTCCCCATCTTTCATGTCTCAAGGCAGACCATCTATCTCGATGTCGTAGCAGCTGTTGTCGTAGCGGTAGTCGCAGCCGTCATACCCACCTTCCGTTCAGTAAATATCCGCATCGCTGAAGGGCTCAGGAAGATCACATAAGATGAAGATCCCGGTCTCATACAGTTTCCGCAACCTTTGGACACGCCGCCTTACAACAGCCTTTACAGCCTCGGGCATGGCGCTGGTGGTATTCGTCTTCGCCTCGATACTGATGCTCTCCGAAGGACTCAAAAAAACCCTCGTCACAACAGGCTCCTACAATAACATCGTGGTTATCCGGAAAGGCGCGGGCGCGGAGGTCCAAAGCGGCATTGACCGTTATCCGGCTTCTATTGTGGAGACCCAGGATGAAATCGCCATAGGGCCGGATGGACAGAGATTGCTCGCCAAAGAACTGGTGGTACTGATCAACCTGCAAAAGAGGGGAAGCACCAAGCCTGGACAGGTGGTCATCAGGGGCGTCACTGGAAACTCTTTTATCCTAAGACCGCAGGTCAAACTGGTAAGAGGCCGTCTGCCGAGGCCGGGATCGTCCGAACTCATTGCCGGGCTGAGCATCGCAAAACGCTTCCAGGGGGCCGGCCTCGGCGAAACACTGCATTTCAGCATGCGCGACTGGAACATCGTCGGAGTTTTCGACGCAGGCAATACCGGCTTCACCTCGGAGATATGGGGGGACGTTGATCAGCTCATGCAGTCCTTTCGCCGGCCTGTCTATTCATCCGTCATATTTCAATTAAGAAACTCCCAGGACTTCGGCAAGGTAAAGGAGCGTCTGGAAAATGATCCCCGCCTTACCCTTGAGGCAAAGCGGGAGACAAAATATTATGCTGACCAGTCTGAGATGATGGCGAAATTTCTAAGGATCCTCGGTATGTCTTTAACACTTATCTTCTCGATCGGCGCAATCATCGGAGCAATGATCACCATGTATTCGTCAGTGGCGAACCGCGTCTCAGAGATAGGCACTCTCCGCGCAATCGGCTTCCAGAGGAGAAACATCCTCTACTCCTTCATGATGGAGGCGATGCTCCTGGGTCTGGTGGGAGGATGCATAGGACTATTCTTCGCTTCTTTTCTGCAGCTCTTCACTATATCCACTCTGAATTTTCAGACTTTTTCGGAGCTGGCCTTTTCCTTCACCCTCACCTTTGAGATCGCCTGGAAGTCTCTGCTCTTTTCACTCATCATGGGACTTGTCGGCGGTGTGCTACCTGCCTTCAGGGCAGCCAGGATGAATATAGTAGAAGCTTTGAGGGCAGGGTGACAATTATGATCCCTAATGTCCCCGGAAGTGTTGCGTTGGTTCTCGCTTGCTTTTTAAATGGACTGGTCTATATACTAGTCTATAAGAAATTTACATTGTGAGGGAAACTTATGAAGATCGAAATTGGCTCGTATGAAGCGAAAACAAAGCTCCCTGAATTGCTGCGGCAGGTGAAAACCGGCAAAAGCTTTACCATCACCAACCGTGGGGAGGCCGTTGCGGATTTGGTGCCCTGTTCGGGCGTGAGGACGAAGGACAAAGTTGCGGCAGCAGAAAAACTTAAGGCATTCATGCTGGCCGACCCGGTGCGTGGTGTAAACATTAAGGCACTCATCGAGGAGGGGCGTGCATGAGCTTCGTCCTTGATAACTCGGTGACCATGCGTTGGTTTTTTGGCGATGGCAGACCGCAAGAACTTGCCTATGCGGTCAAGGTGCTTGATGCGATGAAAGAGGCTAACGCACTTGTTCCCGCGACATGGGGACTGGAGGTGGCAAACGTCATTGCCAGGGCGGAAGCAAAAGGCTTGGTGACAGAAGCGCGGAGCGGGGCATTTCTTGAGATGCTGGAAGGTGTGGATATTGAGGTGGATGCGGCCACATTCACACACTCGCTGTCTGATACCCTTCAACTGGCGCGGCGCTACAAGCTGTCCGCTTACGATGCATCCTATCTTGAGCTGGCCCTGCGACTGGGCATACCATTGGCCACGCTCGACGAAGATTTGCGGACGGCGGCGAAGAAAGCGGGCGTGAAAAAGTTTGCTTGAAATACCAAACGGACTGCACCGCAATAAAACAGCTGGCAGCTGTCTTTCGTTAAAGACAAAAGAAAGGGAGGCCCTGGGAAACCTGGGCCTGGAATACTGACGGAGAAAGACCTCGAAAGATATCTCAGGCCTTATACTATTTCTCTTTAAGCAAAAGCTTCATGGTTTCTTCATAAATGGTCTTTCGGGGACCAACAGCTATGACTTCAACCACTTCTTGTTTTGTTGTTCTATAGATAATCCTGAATTTAGAGATCTTAAAACTTCTCAGTCCCAGGAGTTCATCTTTAAGGACCTTGCCTGAAAGTGGATCATCCAGAATCAACTTAAAAGCTGCCTTTATTTTACGCTTCAGGTGAGGGTGCAAAGAGCGAAGCAAGTCTGTGATTTCGTCCGGCAGCTTCAATTTGCGACGGGTTGAACTCATCTACCTGAAAAGCTCCTCAAGGGTATAGAGTTTTGTTTTGCCTTTTTTAAACGCAGTCATGCCTATTTTGATCTCATCCATAAAAGCAGAGTCAGACCGGATAGCGACCGTCTCTTTCCAGCCCTCAAACTCATCAGGACTTACCAGCACAGCGGCAGGGGAGCCATTTTTTGTTATGACAATCTCCTCATCAGTTGTGTAAACCCTGTCGATCAGACTACTCAGCTTCATCTTTGCCTCGGAAAGTGATAGTGTCTTCATATCAATCAGACCTCCTTTTGGGTTGACCAGAATTACGACTATTATAGCAGATAGCCAGTAAGTATGGGGTAGTCTTTTGATATTTTCCTGAACAGGTCATACGGAGTGTTACACCGGGGCCAAGGCCTTTTTGGTGAAGGATTTTATATTTTCAGATGTTTGTTTAATCAGTGTTTATCCGTGTTCATCTGTGGCTAACTGAGGTTTTTAGAAGCGCCTACTGTTGCCTGCGTTCTCTGCGAACTCTGTGGTGAACTGCTTTATTTGGGATTATCCGGATCAGGATTATTTGCTACCGGTTCTTTCCTGTCAGAAATTCCTGAACCTGTTGTTTGTTTTCAAGATGATGGAGCGGGATGTTAGGCACGTCCCTGTTGCCCGGGACAGCCATAACATGCAGGAACCGCAACTCCTTTCGCTTGCTTCTCAGCACAAACGCAAGTTCCTTCCTTCCTGCGGATTTAATGACGTTTCTTATGCCGAAACCTTTTGCGACAAGCGAGAGGTCGACACAGGAGGTAGTCAGTGTCGGCTGGTTTCCTGTGGACCCATATGCTCCGTTGTCAATCGCAATGATCGTAAGGTTGTCGGGTGAAAAATGGGCGGCTGTGGCAAGGACCCCGGGGTTCATCAGCAGGCTCCCGTCTCCATCGATAACAACAACCTTTTTATCGGTTGTCAGGCTGATTCCGAGGCCTATGGGTGTGACCATGCCCATGCTGCCGAGCATGTAAAAATTTGACGGCTGGTGTTTTAGGAAAAAGAGCTCTTTCGAAGGGATACCGAGGTTGCAGACAACTACTTTTTTGTCCAGATAGGGCGCAATGGCCTGCAATATCTCAAACCGTGTAAGCTTCGGCGAAACGCTTTTCAGTGAGGAACCCGGACTCGCCGATGTATTTCCGAATACACTTTGCACTTTGCTCTCTGCTCCATGCCCTGCTTCCCATATCGCAGGGCTGAGCAGAAAGACATGCATCCCGCCCTTTGAATAAACTTCTTTGAGTTTTTTCACAATGATTCTGAAATCATCCCTGCTGCTGATTGTCGAGTAGGCGATTCCGGCCCCTCTCAGTATGAGCGGCAGTCTTTTTCCCATAGGCAGTTGTGCTTCTATCTTTTCCTTGTATACACCTCTCTGGCTGACAAATATCGCAAGGGGGAGTTTATAGAACCCTGTAAGAGAGAGCAGGGCGTTTATCATATTTCCGACGCCTGAACTCTGCACGAACATGGCGGGCCTTTTATCTGAAAGAGCTGCACCAGCACTGATACCGACCCCTTCCTCTTCCCTGGTGAGCGGCACATGGAAAAAATCCCTGCCTACCAGTTCAAGGAGATACTTGATCTTTTCGCAGGGCACGGAGGAGGTGAAGTCAACTCGGGCTTTCTTGAGGATCCCGATCAGTTCTTCTTCAGGGTATTGCATAAGAGTCCCTCTATTTCAGCCTCTGATATCTTTTTCGATACAAAACAAGGCTCAACATTATACACCCTTTTCTCCCTGCCGAGTCTCTTTTCTCCACCTCCGGTGATATTTAGCAGAATGGAATCGACACTACTGACAGCCCTGATATTGACCGCCTCTCTCAGCGCGGCCACGGCAACGCCGGCAGCGGGGACGATGTCTATTCCCTCTGTTTTTTCGAAGAGGTCCATTCCGGAGAATACGTCTTCGTTCTTTATTCCGTACATCATGCCATTCGTTGCCCTGAGTGCATCGTATAATCCGCCTTCAACGGAATACGCAGGATACCGTGTTGACAGGACTCTTGTTGTGATCTCGCCTATCAGTTCAGGTCTGAGATCTTCAGGCGAAAGTTCACGGCTGTCTTTCCACCAGGCCTTTACCATAGGTCCAAAGGGAAAATTCTGTGCCAGGTGCAGCCTTGGATGCTGAGACCCGAACCGTCCGTCACGAATAAACCGCTCGGACATCTCCCATACCCCGATAGCGCCTGTGCCGCTTCCCACGGCCTGAAAATAGTGGTCAGGGAGTCTGCCCATTTCTGAAACCGCCTGGAGCAATACAGCCCCCAGACCGTCCCTTTTTGCGATGTTCTTTACCCCTCCTTCAAAGGGAAAGCTGAAAACAGCTGAGATCCTCTTTGCCACATCGATCGAATCAGAATAATCACCGTCACCCACAGCCAGGGTGGGGACAGCCGAAGAGCTCTCCAGATACCACATCTCTGTCAGACACATGGTCGGCACAACGATTATGACAGGAAAACCAGCTACAACAGACAGATGGGCAAACGCCCGCGCAGTATTTCCGGCAGAAGCGACGATCAGTCCTTTCACATTGTTTTCCGTGGCATTCTGCATAACAACCGCGGCCTCAAATTCCTTGAAGGTGCATGTCTCAAGATGCGCCCCCATCTCCGGCCAGAAGCCGTTGAAGACTATGTATAAGTTTTCAAGGCCGAGATATGAGGAGAGACCTTTCGACCGGTATACTACAGGGCCTGACTGGGAAAAGCCATGGGTGTGGACCGGCAGCCAGTTGAAGCCCCATACCCCTTCACTTGCGTTATGTCTGAACTCCCTCTCTTTGTAATCTGTTACGAGCAGGGCGTCTTTGCAGTGTTCGCCAAAAGCACAGTAGACATCCTTTAGTTCAGAACCGCATTTTCTGCATCGTATAGTGAAATGGCTCATAGCTGCCCCCTTTCGACCAGATCTGACAATAACTCCATGATATCGACTATCCTGACCTGCCTTTCGTGTCCGATCATAGCTTCATTAACTTTAGCGTAGCACGCCGGACAGCTCAGGACAAGTCTGTCTGCACCTTTGGCGACCGCCTCGTCTATAGTCAATCTACCCATAGCAATTGCATTTTCATGAAAGACCTTTCTTGCGGCCCCTCCGGAGCCGCAGCACCTGGAATTCACACCATGTCTGTCGAACTCGATCAGCTCGACCCCTGGGATGCTCTTAAGCACGCTCCTGGGCTCCTCGATGATCCCGACACCCCTGCTCAGATAACAGGGGTCATGATAGATTACCTTCTCCTGCAGTCCCTTGATGAAGACGAGCCTTTTTTCACTGATAGCATCCGAGACTATCTGCGAGATGTGTTTTATCTTAAAGGGAAGGTCCGAACCGTAGAATGCAGGCCAGTCCCTGACCATGATATTAACGCAGCAGGGGCATGAACAGACGAGTGTTTTCACTCCCCTTGCCTTGTACCCCTCGACGAGCCTCTTGGTCAGGTCTGAAAGCATATCGAATTGGCCTGTAATAAAGAGTGGGAAGCCGCAGCAGACCTCTTCTTCCGGCGGCAGCATTGTGAAGGGTCTTCCTATGGCGTGCAGGACCAGCACATCTCCCCTCACCATGGGATGAGCTTCATAGGCGCCTGTGCAGCCGGCATAGTAGCCTATCTCGGCATTTTCTGCTACAGTGACACCCTCAGGAAACCATGGCTTGAAACGGTCTGCAGCAGGTTTCTTATACGGATTGCCTGTCTCCCTGATAGCCTCAGGGATGTCTGCCTGCAGCCCTATCGGTCCGAGGCCGCGTCGTACCATCTCTTTCCTGAGCATCGGCCATAGCCGCTGTGTAAAAATGCCGACAGAACAGTTCTGTCCGCAGGCCCCGCAGGTCGTGCATTCATACACCGCTTTTGTAAAATCCTCCAGGAGTCTTTTGTCAATCTCCCTGGGACCTAAAAGTCTTGCCTTAAGCCCCTCTGTGGCCCGGATGAATTCCCTGAAGAGGCGTATCTTTTCCGGCGGCGAAACAGCCTGATTTGGAGCCACCTCCTGGACCGGACAGTGCTTCAGACACTCGCCGCAGAGCGTACAGGCATCGAGTTCCATCAGCTGGATCGGGGTCAGCCCCTGAGTAAAGCAATCCTTATTTTTCATGCATCAGGGACCTGAGCGCATTCTCCCTCCGGCGCGCTTCAAAGAGTGAGATGGGCGCTGCGGCTATGTGTGTGGGAAGATATGCAAAGACTACGAGAAACAGGACAAAATGCATAATAAAGAGAGGGCTGTGCGGGACCTCGACAGGGCTAAAAGTGACCATGCCGAGAGAAAACCATTTGATTCCTGCCAGATCGGGACGGAACCATAATTTCATCAGCAGGCCGCTGATACCAGACAGGAGCAGGAGCGCAAGAAGAAAAAAATTTGAGCTTGATATATAACTTTTTTTCTCGATGACCAGCTTTGCTATGAAGATGTATATGAGGGAGAACGGCAGAAGATATCCCGCAATAATGGTAGGAGTCTGCAGCGAAAAAATGCAGGAAGGGACAGGCTCCAGAAAATAGCGGAGATGCCGTACCATTATGAGTACAAGACAAGCGTGAAAAAGCCATTCCCCGAACCAGAGGAAGGCGTTCGAGAAGAAAAGCCGCCTGAAAAGCAGGATGTCGGCTGCGGCTGAAGCAGCAACGGGCAGGGTTATGCCGGACCGCACGC
>Ga0316617_100000260_pt1 | contig 12698 bp, 8 predicted proteins | sample OWC_Aug_M1_C1_D2_FD_207801 | JGI IMG/M metagenome (GOLD analysis project Ga0316617, IMG submission 207801) | Wetland soil microbial communities from Old Woman Creek delta, Ohio, United States - OWC_Aug_M1_C1_D2_B | ecosystem: Environmental > Terrestrial > Soil > Wetlands | place: USA: Ohio... | reverse complement strand
TTTTCGCCCACCGGCAAGCGCTTCCTGGCATTCGCGCGCGAGTCCTACGACGAAACGCGGCGGGTCGTCTGGCCGTCGCGCAAGGAAACGGTGAACATGACCGGCATTGTCTTCGCCCTGGTGGTCGTCATGGCGCTGTTCCTGTTCATCGTCGACAAGTTGCTCGAATGGGGCCTGTACGACCTGCTTCTGGGGTGGAAATGATGGGCGAGGCAGTGACGGCCCCCGAGGCCGCGAAGACGGGCGGCGCCAAGCGCTGGTACGTGGTCCATGCCTACTCGGGCATGGAGAAAAGCGTCGCCAAGGCGCTGCAGGAGCGGATCGACCGCGAAGGACTGCGGTCTCAGTTCGGCCGCATCCTGGTTCCGACCGAGGAAGTCGTCGAGGTCAAGGGCGGCAAGAAGGCGATCACCGAGCGGCGTCTTTATTCCGGCTACGTGCTCGTCGAGATGGAGATGACCGACGAGGCGTGGCATCTGGTGAAGAGCACGCCGAAGGTGACGGGCTTCCTGGGCGGCAGCGCCAACCGGCCTTCGCCGCTGCCACAGCGGGAAGTGGACGAAATCCTGCAGCGCATGCAGGAAGGCTACGAAAAGCCGAAGCCGAAGGTGCTGTTCGAAGTCGGCGAGATGGTGCGCGTCAAGGACGGCCCGTTTGCGGATTTCAACGGCAACGTCGAGGAAGTCAACTATGACAAGAGCCGGGTCCGCGTGTCGGTGACGATCTTCGGCCGCTCCACGCCCGTGGATCTCGACTTCGGTCAGGTGGAGAAGGTCTGAAGCGCTGCTGCTGCCGCCGGCAGCCGTCGTCGGTCCGCGTCAGTGGCCGCTTTGTCAGCAGTCGAACCGAGGAGTCGAAGTAGGGCCTGCCCGAACCGACGTTTGCACTCAAGGAGTCTCTAGATGGCCAAGAAGATAGTCGGCTTCATCAAGCTGCAGGTGCCGGCGGGGAAGGCGAATCCATCGCCGCCGATCGGGCCGGCGCTCGGCCAGCGCGGCCTGAACATCATGGAATTCTGCAAGGCGTTCAACGCGCAGACCCAGGGTGTCGAGCCGGGCTTGCCGATCCCGGTGGTGATCACGGCGTTCGCGGACAAGAGCTTCACGTTCGTGATGAAGACGCCGCCGGCGACGATCCTGATCAAGAAGGCGGCGAAGATCGAGAAGGGATCGCCCCGGCCGCATACGGACAAGGTCGGCAAGATCACGAGGTCGCAGGCCGAGGAGATTGCGAAAGCGAAGATGCCGGACCTCACCGCGGCCGATCTCGATGCGGCGGTGCGGACCATCGCCGGCTCGGCCCGCAGCATGGGCATCACGGTGGAGGGCGTCTAAATGCCGCGGCTTTCGAAACGGACCAAGGCAATCCGCGCCAAGGTCGAGCAGAACAAGAGCTACCCGGTCGAAGCCGCCTTGTCGCTGATCAAGCAGACGGCGACGGCAAAGTTCGACGAATCGGTCGACGTCGCCGTGGTGCTGGGTATCGATGCCAAGAAGTCGGATCAGGCCGTGCGCGGCTCCGTCGTGCTCCCGGAAGGCACCGGCAAGGCCGTCCGCGTGGCCGTCTTCACCCAGGGCGCCAAGGCCGACGAAGCCAGGGCGGCCGGGGCGGACGTGGTCGGCTTCGACGACCTCGCGGCGAAGATCAAGGACGGTTTCATGGAGTTCGATGTCGTGATCGCCTCGCCGGACGCGATGCGCGTTGTTGGCCAGCTGGGCCAGATCCTCGGCCCGCGTGGCCTGATGCCGAACCCGAAGGTGGGTACCGTCACGGCCGACGTCGCCGGTGCGGTCAGGAACGCCAAGGCGGGCCAGGTGCAGTTCCGTACCGACAAGGGGGGCATCGTGCATTGCACGATCGGACGCGCGTCGTTCGACGCCGGGCGGCTGCGCGCCAACCTCGCCGCGCTGATCGATGCGTTGAACAAGGCGAAACCGGCGTCGAGCAAGGGCATCTTCGTGCGCAAGGTCTCGCTGTCGTCGACGATGGGCATCGGTGTTCGCATCGATCAGGCCAGCCTTAACGCCTAGCAAAGGAATGCGTGGACCCGGCGTCGGCCGGGTCCGAGAAGGGCTTTGGGCAGCGCCGCCCGCAATGGCGGCGCCGCTGTCAAAGACCGCTGGAAGAGGGCCGAACGCCGGACGTGCAGCGTCGAGCGTGAAGCGTGCGGATCGACCCTCGTTAATTTCCGGCAGTCACTTCAGGCGTGCACGTTCGACGCTAGACGCCTGAGGATCGACTCGCCAGATCCAGCGCAGACGGTGAACCCGAAGAGAGTTTTTGCGTTGTGCGCCTCGAAAGGGGTGAACGGCTCAAGGGCTTCTCGGTTGGTCGCCGGGTCTTGAACCGGTGCGAACGCCGCGAGGCGAGCACCAATTGAGTAGATGGAGCCAGTACCGTGGGTATGAACCGGCAGCAGAAGGCGGCCAAGGTCGAGGAAGTCTCCGCCCTCGTGGCGAAGGCGCACACGATCGTCGTGGCCGAATACCGTGGTCTGGATGTGGGCTCGGTCACCAAGCTGCGCAAGCAGGCGCGCAGCGAGGGTGTCCATTTGCGGGTGCTCAAGAACACCCTGGCGCGCCGCGCCGTCACCGGAACTGCCTTCGCCGGGCTGTCCGACAAGCTTGTCGGGCCGCTGATGTACGGCTTTTCCGCTGATCCGGTCGCGGCCGCCAAGGTGCTTGCCGCCTTCGCGAAGGACAATGACAAGCTGGTGCTCAAGGGCGGCGCGATGCCCAACTTCGTCATGGACGGAGCGGGCGTCAAGTCGCTGGCGACGATGCCCAGCCGCGAGGAACTGCTCGCCAGGCTGATGGCAACGATGCAGGCGCCGATCGGCCAGTTCGTCCGTACGCTGAACGAGGTGCCCGCGCGCCTCGTGCGCACGCTGGCGGCTGTTCGCGACGCCAAAGAGCAGGCGCCGGCCTGAACCCCATCCGGAATCGAACCAACTCACAACGCATCAGGAGTCTTGCAATGGCACTTTCGAACGCTGAAATCCTCGACGCCATCGCCGCCAAGTCGGTGCTCGAGGTATCCGAACTGATCAAGATGATGGAGGAGAAGTTCGGCGTCTCCGCCGCGGCGGCTGCCGTCGCGGTCGCGGCGCCGGCTGGCGGTGGCGCCGCCACCGCCCCCGTCGAGGAGCAGACCGAGTTCACCGTCGTCCTCGCCGAGACCGGCGCCAACAAGGTCAACGTCATCAAGGCCGTGCGCGAGCTGACCGGGCTGGGCCTGAAGGAGGCGAAGGACCTGGTCGACGGCGCGCCCAAGCCGGTCAAGGAAGGCGTGAACAAGGCCGACGCCGAAGCCGCGAAGAAGAAGCTGGAAGAGGCCGGCGCCAAGGTTCAGGTCAAGTAATCGAGTCAGGGCGGCCGCGGCAGTGCCGCGGCCGCCTCGAAGTCTTCGCCGGAAGGCTTCGATGCGCGCTCGGTGGGGGAACCGCCGCCGAACGCGCATCAAAGTCTTCCCCTGATGAGCGGACAACTTGCGCGGCGCATGGCCACGCGGGGCGCGTGCCCTGCGTGGCTCTCGTCGTCCCAGCGTGACGCACATCGCTGATCTGCCCCCGAACGGAGCGACCATGCCGTACTCGTTCACCGAAAAGAAGCGCATCCGCAAGAGCTTCGCCAAGCGGCCGGCCGTGCAGGCCGTGCCCTTCCTGCTGGCGACCCAGCTCGAGTCCTACATGCAGTTCTTGCAGGCGGAGGTGCCGCCGTCGCAGCGTAAGCCCGAGGGGCTGCAGGCCGCTTTCCTGTCGATCTTTCCGATCAGCAGCCACAACGGGATGGCCCGGCTGGAATTCGGCGGCTTCACGCTCGGCGACCCGCCGTTCGACGTGAAGGAGTGCCAGCAGCGCGGACTGACCTTCGCCTCACCGCTGCGCGCCAAGGTGCGGCTGGTGATCATGGACCGCGAGGCGTCGAAGCCAACAGTCAAGGAGGTCAAGGAGCAGGAGGTCTACATGGGCGAGATTCCGCTGATGACGACCACCGGCTCGTTCGTCATCAACGGCACCGAGCGGGTGATCGTCTCCCAGCTGCACCGTTCGCCGGGCGTGTTCTTCGAGCACGACCGCGGCAAGACCCACTCGAGCGGCAAGCTCCTGTTCTCGGCGCGCGTGATCCCGTACCGCGGCTCCTGGCTGGACTTCGAGTTCGATCCGAAGGACATCGTCTACTTTCGCGTCGACCGTCGCCGCAAGATGCCGGCGACGATCCTGCTCAAGGCCATCGGGCTGACGCCGGAACAGATCCTGGCGCACTTCTTCTCCTTCGACACGTTCACCCTGGCGGCGAGTGGCGGCGCGCAGATGGAGCTGATCGCGGAGCGGTTGCGCGGCGAGACAGCGCGCTTCGACATCGTCGACAAGTCGGGCAAGGTGATCGTCGCCCGCGACAAGCGCATCAACGCCAAGCACATCCGCGACATGGAGGCGGCGGGCATGAAGCGCATCGAGGTGCCCGACGACTATCTGATCGGCCGCGTCCTGGCGGCGAGCGTGATCGACGCTGACACCGGCGAGGTCCTGGCCAGCGCCAACGACGAGCTGACCGAGGAACTGCTCGGCAAGCTGCGCGCCGGCGGGGTCAAGGACATCCGCACCATCTACACCAACGACCTCGACCAGGGGCCGTTCATCTCGAACACGTTGCGCGTCGACGAGACCACCGACCAGCTGGGCGCGCGTATCGCCATCTACCGGATGATGCGGCCGGGCGAGCCGCCCACCGAAGAAGCCGTCGAGACGCTGTTCCGCCGCCTGTTCTTCGATGACGAGACCTACGACCTGTCGCGCGTGGGCCGCATGAAGGTCAACAGCCGCTTCGGCCGTGCCGACAGCACGGGGCCGATGGTGCTCTCCCACGAGGACATCATCGACACGATGAAGCTGCTGGTCGAGTTGCGCAACGGTCGCGGCGAGATCGACGACATCGATCACCTGGGCAACCGCCGCGTCCGCTGCGTCGGCGAACTGGCCGAAAACCAGTTCCGCGCCGGACTGGTGCGGGTGGAGCGCGCCGTGCGCGAGCGGCTCGGCCAGGCCGAGACCGAGAACCTGATGCCGCACGACCTGATCAACTCCAAGCCGATCAGCGCATCGATTCGCGAGTTCTTCGGCAGTTCGCAGCTGTCGCAGTTCATGGACCAGACCAATCCGCTGTCGGAGATCACGCACAAGCGGCGCGTCTCGGCGCTCGGCCCCGGCGGCCTGACGCGCGAGCGAGCCGGCTTCGAGGTGCGCGACGTGCACCCGACGCACTACGGCCGGGTGTGTCCGATCGAGACGCCGGAGGGGCCGAACATCGGCCTGATCAACTCGCTCGCCCTGTATGCGCGGCTGAACGAGTACGGCTTTCTGGAGACGCCGTATCGGCGCGTCGACAGCGGTCGGGTCACCAACGAGATCTCCTATCTCTCGGCGATCGAGGAGCACAAGTACGTCATCGCCCAGGCCAACGCGCCGCTGGACAAGAGCGGCCGCTTCCAGGACGAGCTGGTCAGCTGCCGCGAGAGCGGTGAGTTCGTGCTGATGAGCCCGGAACGGGTCGACTACATGGACGTGGCGCCGAGTCAGATCGTCTCGGTGGCCGCCTCGCTGATTCCGTTCCTCGAGCACGACGACGCCAACCGCGCCCTGATGGGTTCGAACATGCAGCGGCAGGCCGTGCCCTGCCTTCGCCCCGAGAAGCCGTTCGTCGGCACCGGTGTCGAGCGCACGGTGGCGGTCGATTCGGGCACCACGGTGCAGGCGCTGCGCGGCGGGATCGTCGACTACGTCGACGCCGACCGCATCGTCGTGCGCGTCAACGAGAAGGAGAACGTCGCCGGTGGCGTCGGCGTCGACATCTACAACCTGGTCAAGTACACGCGCAGCAACCAGAACACCAATATCAACCAGCGGCCGATCGTAAAGAAGGGCGACGTCATCGCCAAGGGCGACGTCATCGCCGACGGTGCGTCGACCGACCTCGGCGAGCTCGCCCTCGGCCAGAACATGCTGGTCGCGTTCATGCCTTGGAACGGCTACAACTTCGAGGACTCGATCCTGATCAGCGAGCGCGTCGTGGCCGACGATCGCTTCACGTCGATCCACATCGAGGAGCTGAACGTCGTCGCCCGCGACACCAAGCTCGGGTCCGAGGAGATCACGCGCGACATCTCCAACCTGTCCGAGAGCCAGCTGGCCCGGCTCGACGATTCGGGCATCGTCTACATCGGTGCCGAGGCGCAGGCCGGCGACGTGCTGGTCGGCAAGGTCACGCCGAAGGGCGAAACCCAGCTCACGCCCGAGGAGAAGCTGCTGCGGGCGATCTTCGGCGAGAAGGCCTCGGACGTGAAGGACACTTCGCTGCGCGTGCCGTCGGGCATGAACGGCACCGTCATCGACGTGCAGGTGTTTACCCGCGAGGGCATCGAGCGCGACAAGCGGGCGCAGCAGATCATCGACGACGCGCTGAAGCGCTACCGCCAGGACCTGAACGACCAGCTGCGCATCGTCGAGGCCGACGCCTTCGTCCGCATCGAGAAGCTGCTGCTGCGCAGGGAAGCCACGGGCGGCCCGCGCAAGATCGCCAAGGGCACGGTGATCACCAAGGATTACCTCGACTCGCTGGAGAGGTACCACTGGTTCGACATCCGCCTGGCCGACGAGGCGGCGGCGGCGCAGCTGGAAGGGCTGAAGGAGTCGATCGAGGCCAAGCGCAAGGACTTCGACGCCGCGTTCGAGGACAAGAAGCGCAAGCTGACGCAGGGCGACGAACTGCCGCCCGGCGTGCTGAAGATGGTCAAGGTCTACCTGGCGGTCAAGCGGCGGCTGCAGCCGGGCGACAAGATGGCCGGCCGTCACGGCAACAAGGGGGTGGTGTCGAAGATCGTGCCGGTCGAGGACATGCCGCACATGGCCGACGGCACGCCCGTGGACATCGTGCTCAACCCGCTCGGCGTGCCGTCGCGGATGAACGTCGGTCAGATCCTCGAGACGCACCTCGGCTGGGCGGCCAAGGGGCTCGGACAGCGGATCGGGGACCTGGTGCGCGAGGCGAAGGCGACGCAGGCGCGGGTCTACCTCCGCGACCTCTACAACAAGTCCGGCAAGGCCGAGGAGCTCGACACCTTGAGCGACGACGAGCTGCTGCAGCTGGCTGAACACCTCACGGCGGGGGTTCCGTTCGCCACGCCGGTGTTCGACGGCGCCTCGGAGTCGGAGATCCGGGCGATGCTGGAGATGGCCTTCCCGGCCGACGTCGCCGAACGGCTCGGCCTGACCGGCAGCCGCACCCAGGCGCGGCTGTACGACGGCCGCACCGGCGAGGCGTTCGAGCGCCCGGTCACGGTCGGCTACATGCACATGCTGAAGCTGCATCACCTGGTCGACGACAAGATGCACGCGCGTTCGACGGGTCCGTACTCGCTGGTCACGCAGCAGCCGCTCGGGGGCAAGGCGCAGTTCGGCGGCCAGCGCTTCGGCGAGATGGAGGTCTGGGCGCTGGAGGCCTACGGCGCCGCCTATACGCTGCAGGAAATGCTGACCGTCAAGTCGGACGACGTGCAGGGGCGCACCAAGCTGTACGAAAACATCGTCAAGGGCGAGCACTCGATCGACGCCGGCATGCCGGAGTCGTTCAACGTGCTGGTCAAGGAAATCCGTTCGCTCGGCATCGACATCGATCTGGAAAGGGCGTGAGCGTGAAGCGCGGCAGCGCGGCGACCCGACCCGCCGCCGCCGGCGCGATGCACGGCATCCAACCCGTTTCACGTACCAGCCAATTTGGAGCAGACGCATGAAAGCGCTACTCGATCTCTTCAAGCAGGTTCAGCAGCAGGAGCAGTTCGACGCCATCAAGATCGGCATCGCCTCGCCGGCGAAGATCCGCTCCTGGTCGTTCGGCGAAGTGAAGAAACCGGAGACGATCAACTACCGGACGTTCAAGCCGGAACGCGACGGCCTGTTCTGCGCCAAGATCTTCGGGCCGATCAAGGACTACGAGTGCCTTTGCGGCAAGTACAAGCGGCTGAAGCACCGTGGCGTCATCTGCGAGAAGTGCGGCGTCGAAGTGACGCTGGCCAAGGTGCGGCGCGAGCGGATGGGCCACATCGAGCTGGCCAGCCCGACGGCGCACATCTGGTTCCTGAAGAGCCTGCCTTCGCGGATGGGCATGGTGCTCGACATGACGCTGCGCGACATCGAGCGCGTGCTGTACTTCGAGGCCTACTGCGTGACCGACCCGGGCTTCACGCCGCTGAAACGCGGCCAGCTGATGACCGAGGACGACTTCATCGCCAAGACCGAGGAATACGGCGACGAGTTCCGGGCGCTGATGGGCGCCGAGGCGATCCGGGAGCTGCTGCGTGCCATCGATGTCGACAAGGAGATCGACACGCTGCGCAAGGACCTGGCGGCGACCGGCTCCGAGGCCAAGATCAAGAAGTACGCCAAGCGACTGAAGACCCTCGAGGGTTTCCAGCGCTCGGGCATCAAGCCCGAGTTCATGATCATGGAGGTGCTGCCGGTGCTGCCGCCGGAGCTGCGCCCGCTGGTGCCGCTCGACGGTGGCCGCTTCGCCACTTCGGACCTCAACGACCTGTACCGCCGGGTCATCAACCGCAACAACCGCCTGAAGCGCCTGCTCGAACTGAAGGCGCCCGAGATCATCGTGCGCAACGAGAAGCGCATGCTGCAGGAGGCGGTCGATTCGCTGCTGGACAACGGCCGTCGCGGCAAGGCGATGACCGGCGCCAACAAGCGGCCGTTGAAGTCGCTCGCGGACATGATCAAGGGCAAGGGGGGCCGCTTCCGCCAGAACCTGCTCGGCAAGCGCGTCGACTACTCGGGCCGCTCGGTGATCGTGGTCGGACCGCAGCTGAAGCTGCACCAGTGTGGCCTGCCGAAGTTGATGGCGCTGGAGCTGTTCAAGCCGTTCATCTTCAACAAGCTCGAACTGATGGGCATGGCCACCACGATCAAGGCGGCCAAGAAGATGGTCGACGCCCAGGAGGCGATCGTCTGGGACATTCTCGAGGAAGTGATCCGCCAGCACCCGGTGCTGCTGAACCGGGCGCCGACGCTGCACCGACTCGGCATCCAGGCCTTCGAGCCGGTGCTGATCGAGGGCAAGGCGATCCAGCTGCACCCGCTGGTGTGCGCGGCGTTCAACGCCGACTTCGACGGCGACCAGATGGCGGTGCACGTGCCGCTGTCTCTCGAGGCGCAGCTCGAGGCGCGGTCGCTGATGCTGGCGTCGAACAACATCCTGTTCCCGAGCAACGGCGATCCCTCGATCGTGCCGAGCCAGGACGTGGTGCTGGGCCTGTACTACGCCACGCGCGAGAAGATCAACGGCAGGAACGAGGGCGCCTTCTTCGCCGACGTGGCCGAGGCGCGGCGTGCCTACGAGAACAAGGAGGTCGAGCTGCAGACGCGGATCACGGTGCGCATCCGCGAATTCGACGTCGACCGCGAGACGGGCGAACGCAGCGAGCGCCTGACGCGCTACGAGACGACGGTCGGCCGCGCGCTGCTGTCGGAGATTCTCCCCGCCGGGCTGCCGTTCTCGGTGCTGAACCGGCCGCTGAAGAAGAAGGAAATCTCGCGACTGATCAACACCGCGTTTCGACGCTGTGGCCTGCGCGAGACCGTGATCTTCGCCGACAAGCTGCTGCAGTCCGGCTTCGCGCTGGCGACGCGTGCCGGTCTGTCGATCGCCATCGACGACATGCTGATCCCGCAGCAGAAGGCCGAGATCATCCGCAGCGCCGAGCGCGAAGTGAAGGAGATCGAGGCGCAGTACACCTCCGGTCTGGTCACGCAGGGCGAGCGCTACAACAAGGTGGTCGACATCTGGGGGCGCGCCGGCGACCAGGTCGGCAAGGTCATGATGGAGCAGCTGGCGACCGAGGAGACGAAGGATCGCCACGGCGAGCAGACGCGGCAGGAGTCGTTCAACTCGATCTTCATGATGGCCGACTCGGGCGCGCGCGGCTCGGTGGCACAGATACGCCAGCTTGCCGGCATGCGCGGCCTGATGGCGAAGCCGGACGGCTCGATCATCGAGACGCCGATCACGGCCAACTTCCGCGAGGGCCTGAACGTCCTGCAGTACTTCATCTCGACGCACGGCGCGCGCAAGGGCCTGGCTGACACCGCCTTGAAGACCGCAAACTCGGGCTACCTGACGCGCCGGCTGGTCGACGTCACGCAGGACCTGGTGGTGACCGAAGACGACTGCGGCACCGTCAACGGCGTCAACATGCGCGCACTGGTCGAAGGTGGCGAGGTCATCGAGGCGCTGCGCGACCGCATCCTGGGCCGCGTCGCGGCGCAGGACGTGATCGATCCGGATACCCAGGACGTTCTGTACCCGGCCGGCACCCTGTTCGACGAAGACGCCGTCGAGCGCATCGAGCAGCTCGGCATCGACGAGGCCAAGGTACGCACGCCGCTGACCTGCGACACCCGCTACGGCATCTGCGCCAAGTGCTATGGCCGAGACCTGGGCCGCGGTTCGCTGGTCAACGTCGGCGAGGCCGTGGGCGTGATCGCGGCGCAGTCGATCGGCGAGCCCGGAACGCAGCTGACGATGCGCACCTTCCACATCGGCGGAGCCGCCTCGCGCGCGGCGGTCGCGTCCGGGGTCGAGGCGAAGAGCAACGGCACCGTGCGCTTCAGCGCGCAGATGCGCTATGTGACGAACGCCAAGGCTGAGCAGGTGGTGATCTCGCGCTCCGGTGAGGCGATCGTCACCGACGAGGTCGGGCGCGAGCGCGAGCGACACAAGGTGCCCTATGGCGCGACCCTGCTGGTCAGCGACGGCAGGACGGTCAAGCCCGGCACGGCGCTGGCGAGCTGGGATCCGTTGACGCGCCCGATCATCACCGAGTACGCCGGTACGGTGAAGTTCGAGAATGTCGAGGAAGGCGTGACCGTCGCCAAGCAGATCGACGAGGTCACTGGCCTGTCGACGCTGGTGGTGATCGATGCCAAGCGCCGTGGTGCGGCGTCGAAGGGCCTGCGACCTCAGGTCAAGCTGATCAACGACGCCGGCGAGGAGGTCAAGATCCCCGGCACCGATCACGCGGTGACGATCAGCTTCCCGGTCGGCGCCCTGATCGTCGTGCGCGACAGCCAGCACGTGGCGGTCGGCGAGGTCCTGGCACGCATCCCGCAGGAGTCGCAGAAGACGCGCGACATCACCGGCGGCCTGCCGCGCGTGGCCGAGCTGTTCGAGGCGCGCTCGCCGAAGGACGCGGGCATGCTCGCCGAGGTCACCGGGACCGTCTCGTTCGGCAAGGACACCAAGGGCAAGCAGCGCCTGATCATCACGGATCTCGACGGCAAGGAAAGCGAATTCCTGATCCCGAAGGACAAGCACGTGCTGGTGCACGACGGCCAGGTGGTCAACAAGGGCGAACTGATCGTCGATGGCCCGGCCGATCCGCACGATATCCTGCGCCTGATCGGCATCGAGGCGCTGGCGCGCTACATCGTCGACGAGGTGCAGGACGTCTACCGGCTGCAGGGCGTCAAGATCAACGACAAGCACATCGAGGTGATCGTGCGGCAGATGCTGCGCCGGGTGCAGATCACCGATGCCGGCGATGCGCCGTTCATCCCGGGCGAGCAGGTCGAGCGCTCGGAACTCCTCGACGAGAACGACAAGGCGATCAATCGCGGCGGACGGCCGGCGCTCTACGAGAACATCCTGCTCGGCATCACCAAGGCGTCGCTGTCGACGGACTCGTTCATTTCCGCGGCCTCATTCCAGGAGACCACTCGTGTGCTGACCGAGGCGGCGATCATGGGCAAGCGCGACGAACTGCGCGGTCTGAAGGAGAACGTGATCGTCGGCCGGCTGATCCCGGCGGGCACGGGACTCGCTTACCACCGCGCCCGCAAGGAGAAGGAGGAGTTCGAGGCGGCCGAGCGCGACGCCCTGGCAGCGCTGGAGGCCAGCAGCCGGGCGAGCGAGGAAGCCTTCGCGGCAGCGGACGACGCGGGCGCCGCGGACGAACCGTCCGACGCGCAATAGGACGCGGGGCGCCTCCCGGACGAGCCCGCGGCCCCGACTGGCCGCGGGCGGACGCACGGCAGCGGCGCTTCGACTTGACACTCTAGACTCAATCATCGGAAAATCTCGGGCTCTGCGGATCCGCACGGCGGGTTCGGTGCTCTTTGGCTTCCGGCGGCCGACAGGCCGCGGGGTGGTTCCGGGTGGTCCGGTGGAGCGCTGAGCCGAGTTGCCGGTTCCGCATCCCGCGCCGCCGCAGTCTGCGGCGCCCTGACAGTCACAGCGACAACGGAACCAGACGAGCCCCCTTATGCCGACCATCAATCAGCTCGTGCGCAAGCCCCGTGTCATCGAGGGCATGAAGAGCAAGAGCCCGGCGCTGAAGAACAGCCCGCAGAAACGCGGCGTGTGCACGCGCGTCTACACGACAACCCCGAAGAAGCCCAACTCGGCGCTGCGCAAGGTGGCCAAGGTGCGCCTGACCAACGGCTTCGAGGTGATCTCCTACATCGGCGGCGAGGGCCACAACCTGCAGGAACACTCGGTGGTGCTGATCCGTGGCGGTCGCGTCAAGGACCTGCCGGGTGTCCGCTACCACATCGTGCGCGGCTCGCTCGACACGCAGGGCGTGAAGGACCGGAAGCAGTCCCGCTCGAAATACGGCGCCAAGCGCCCGAAGGCCGCCTGAAC
>Ga0316617_100000259_pt1 | contig 12699 bp, 13 predicted proteins | sample OWC_Aug_M1_C1_D2_FD_207801 | JGI IMG/M metagenome (GOLD analysis project Ga0316617, IMG submission 207801) | Wetland soil microbial communities from Old Woman Creek delta, Ohio, United States - OWC_Aug_M1_C1_D2_B | ecosystem: Environmental > Terrestrial > Soil > Wetlands | place: USA: Ohio... | reverse complement strand
CTCCGATAGACTCAGAGTTGTCCCCGGAAGAAATAGCTGGCATTGAAGATTTAGGAGTTAGTTTTGATATAAAAGAAGATGAGGCCAGATAAATGTCGTCAAAATTTTGTGACAAAAAAAAAAAAAATGGGGCGACAGCCCCAAATGATCTTTTTTTTCATTGATATAGAATACTCACTTATCAATTGTAAGTATTCTGCCACTCATTTTAGCTGTTGCTCCCATCATATCTGTAAAGAATTGGAGTGGAACGTAAGTCTTTCCTTTAATCATTAACACGGGGTTATCTAATTCTGCGAAGCCATCTTCAATTCCTACATCGCTGCTTCCTATTGTTAATACAACTGTATCATCTAATATGACTTCTTTTGTTTCCATATTCCAATCAATTACACTTCCTAAAGCTTGAGCAACTCTGATTGGAACGTAAACTACTTTGCCTTTTGTTACGGTCATATTGTTTTTAATTTTAGTGCCATTTACGTAAATATTCATAGCTGGGATAGGAGTAACTTTCTTAGAAATTTTCTTAGAAGTAGGTACTTGATACGCTTCCTTAGTTGCAGATTTAAGTTCTTCTGATTTAACAGTTTCTGTTTTTAAGCCTTGTATTTTTGTTACTTCTGATTTTGGTTCAGGCTTATTAACTGCTGATTTTGCTGCTTCAGATGCTACTGCAGGAAGTTTTTTACTTGCTTCTACAGGAGTTGCAGGTACTGGAGTTGCAGGTACTGGAGTTGTAGGTACTGGAGTTGTAGGTACTGGAGTTGCAGGTACTGGAGTTACAGGAACTGGAGTTGCAGGCACTGGAGTTGGTTTCGACGCCAATAATGTAGAAGGGACATATTCAATTCTTAACCCTGGATAAGGAACTGGTGTGCCTTCTCCGTCTCTTATTCTCAAAGTTGTACTGCCTGGTAATGCATCTACAATACCTGTTGTTGTTACAATAAGGTCTCCTGTGATTATATCGATGAGTTTATAATATCCGCTTGTAAGTGCTGGGTAATATATTGAAGTTGGTTCTGTATTAGGGTTTTGTGCAGGAACTTGAATAGCTGGTGCTTGAGTTGGAGCAGGAGTCACTGTTGGTTCAGACTTATTAACTGCTGATTTTGCTACTTCAGATGCTACCTCAGGAAGGGTTTTGTTTACTTCTGCAGGCGTTGGTACAGGTGTTGGTACAGGTGTTGCATACGGATTTTCTATAGCTGCATATTCTCTTGCTCTTTGTTCAGGTGAAATATAATTTGGATTCGGAACAAAGTTAAAGCCATTCCACATATATTTATTGGTGTCATAGTCAGCAGGAAGTTCCCCTTCATAAATGTCGACATGATTAGACATAAATGTAGTAATGTCACCATTATTACTTACGTCATAGTTGCCGAACTCATTAACAGTAAAGTTGTCACCTCTTGACATAACCATACCTGTGCTTTTCGATACAACTAAGATTTGCGCATTAACTGAAATTGCTGTCATCAATAAAGACATTATTAATACCATCGTCATACTTATCTTTTTCATAGAAAGACCTCCTTTTTTTATTTACACCTCCCTTATACCATATTTTTACAATTTTAAAAATAAAATTGGCGGGCCGAAGCCCGCCAAATGCTGGATAATATCTTAGAATTCTGCATCAATTATCTCGTCTTCGTACTCATTGTTGTCTAACTCAGTTTCTCCTGAATCCGCCCTTTTCTTTATTTTAGTTGCTGCATAACCTGCCGCTACGCCTCCGACAAACGCTAATAATATTTGCGTTGCTCTTCTTTTAAAAAATCCTTTTACGCCTTCTAACATAATAATCCCCCTCTTTTCTTGTTAATTCTTTTTTTATTTACATTTCTCTTATGCCATATTTTTACATCTTTTAAACAGCGAAAGAGGGGGGAAGGAATCCCCCCTCTTGTTATGAGGTGATTAAAGCTAAACTGTACTAATTAAAATTAATCACTCTTTGATTTTAACATTTGCCAGATCTTCTTTCAAGCTTGACCTAAGTGGCTCGCCGAAGTCTACAGTCATTCCTCCGGCAGGATTATTATGCCAAGCTAATGCATATCTTATTACTTGAATTAAATCCCAAGAAATCTTTGATTCTTCCGGGCATGACTCTTGGAATATACCAAAATATCCGTTCCCGCCTTTGAACTCTGGAAAGTAATAGTCTTTTATCTTTCTAAGCAATAACTTAATGTCATTGGAGTCGCCTTTCCATCGTCCGAAGTCTCTGTCTAAAACTTCTTTTACTCTGTCAACTTGACCTATTCCTAATCTTGAATATAAATCAAGGGCAGAAATTATAGTTCTTGCCTGATTTTCACTCATTGTCAGTTGCACTTTTTTATCTGAACTTTTCACCGTCGTTACCTCTTCTCTGTATAAATTAATGGAGATTCGAGCGTGAAGCCTATAACGATGTCATAAGCTTCATCAGGTATTGCTACAGATGGGAGCGCTATCATTGAAAAGTTATCGTCATATAAGAAAGACATTGTCGAGAAGTGAGAAAGAGCATTTTCTGCAAGCCTGTAAGATATACTCTTTAGTACTTCTCCAGGGATTTCCGTAAGAGGGATAACAGGAAAGCCTAAATCGGAATTATAGCCGTTTACATAGGCTAATCTTTCAACTTCTTTTAACTCAGGAGGCTGACTACTTATCCTTGCTATATATTCTTCGGTTATCCTTAATCTTTCTTCTGCCGACTCAAAATCTTCTCTTGATAACTCCTTTGAAGAATAGTCAGAAAATTCCTTAATTAATTTTTCCGTTTCTTCTGACGCTACATATACCGGATATTTAACTGCCTTGCATTTTTCAATCATAAATAATCTTTCCGCAAGAAGGACGCCATCTAAGACAATTTCACCCTCTTTATTTTTAAAAATACTTGGAGCGTAAGACCAAACTCCATCTTTTAAAACTTCAAAAAAGTGAAGCCCTAGTGACCTATCAATGACGGCGTACAATCCAGTATCTTTGCATCTTTGATAGTGACCTAAGATTTCTTCAGCTAATATTTCAACTTTGCTCGGCGGAAGAGCTGACGGAGCAACTTTCTTCTTTTTAGATGCCATAGTTATTTTTCTCCTCTTGGTGACTATTTAAAAATTCTGACAAATCTCTTAAAATTCTTTCTAAATTATCATGCTCTATATGGGGGAAAGTTTTTTTGTAAAATTTTAAAGCCCCTGCAATCACTTCAATATCTTCGTGCGCAACATTCTCTAACGTATAACTTCTTTGAATTTTTACTTTCATCTTTTTTTTCCTCCTGAAATTTTATAATTGAACGCAAACATTCGAACGTGAATAAGTTTGCGTTCAATTATCTTATACTTTACTGAGTAATGTAATATATATTATATCTAAGCCCGTTATATATGTCTACAAGTTTTTGTATATTGATTTTTTATGCTGTATATATTATGATAAAAGAAAACATTGATAAGAAGGTGTCTCGATGATTATGAAAGGTTTAGAAAAAAAGAAAGCAATAGTTGAATTGAGCTCTCAGCAAGACAAAACTATCTTAGACCTTGCCCAAAAGAAGAGGCTGTATAAGGTGGATGTAATAAGAAAGCTTATCGATGTCTTGGATGGGTTAGACGGAGATATTCACATTATTGCTTACGACAATGCAAACGTTGCCGTGCTAAGCAATTTTAAAGACATTTTGAATCTTAAAAGGGAGAGCAATATAACAGAGTTTAATTTTACATGCAAGTACACTCGCAGTGAAGGGGTTCGCTGCGACTCAAGCTTCGTAACAGCAACAACCTTTGGAGGCCATAATGATTAAAAAAATTAAAGAATGGCTCGGCATTGGAACTAACTGGAAGTCATTATTCATACAAAATCAAGAACTTATTCTTGCAAACGTGGAAAGTATAAATTCATTTAAGTTCCTAAGGTCGGATGAAATAATAAACTACTCTAAGCCATTAATGTTTTTGCATGAAGCATCAATGTATGCAGGGTGCTTTGTTATCATCTTTAAAAATGATGACCATGTAATTTCGGGGGAATGTGTAGGCTTTGGGACTCTTATCAATAACGTAGTTGGAAGATGCAAAAATGAAACTGGGCTTATCTCAAACATAAAAAAGTTTTATGTTGTAAAGAATAATTTCGAGGAAAAGATTATAACTATTGAAGAAGGCATGACTGTAGAAATGTTAAAAAATAAATGACACATTGCTGTGTCTAAATTGCTTCCTTTTGAGACGTCCATATGTGCCTTGCAGCACATAATATCGACTATGGCCATTTTATGGCTTATACTGGCTTTTGCAGCATTATAAAACTTTTGAAATGGGTGAAAATATGCCAAAAAATGAATCTGTTCAAGTCCTTCCTTCCGTTTTCGCTGAAAGTACTTATCTGCTTGATGGAAGACCTTTCAGACTTACTGACAGGCATTATTTAAAGCCTATTTATGACGGAGACATTGAAGAGGGAATGATCATGTCAGGTAGACAGGTAGAAAAATCAACCACAGAGTCTACTCACATGGCAAACTATACTCTTTTAATTCCGTACTTTAAAGCTCTCTATTTTGCTCCTTTAACTGATCAGGTAAGGACATTTTCGAGAGAGAGAATAGGCAGGCTTTATGATTATAGCCAAGAAAACGTTATAAAGAAAGATTTTATAGATAAGAATAATGCTCAGGCCGTAATGCTAAAAGAGTTTAGTAACGGGTCAGTAAACTATTTTAAGCATTGTTTTGAGCTTGGAGACAATATCCGAGGTATTACAGTCAATGGTATTTGGGGTGACGAGATTCAAGATATCCATATAGATGCTCTCCCGGTAATAAAAGAGACTCAGGCGCATGCTTTAGAGGCTGGAGCTAAAATGAGAGTTACATGGTATACAGGCACTCCTAAAACCTATAGCAATACTATTCAGCAATACTGGGACAAGTCTACTCAAAATGAATGGGTAGTTAAATGTAGTCACTGCGGAAAATATCAAATCATGGGAGTTAAGAATTTATCTCCAAGAGCCTTTCTGTGTGTTAAATGCCAGATGGAACTTGAAAGGTTAAGTATCATTAATGGCAGATGGTATGCCCTGCAGACCGGTAAAAAACTTCAAGGTTTCAGGATATCGCAACTTATGGTTCCATGGATTCGAGCTGACGATATCTGGGAAAAGTATACCACTTATTCATCTGAAAAATTTCATAATGAAGTTCTGGGAAGAAGTTATGAAAATGCCGAGAAGCCATTTAATCCACTAATACTTGCACAAATATCGAATAATGATTTGAGGCTTTATCCGAGGGCAGAAAATGTTTTTGCTAATACTAAAAATTTTATGGGGATTGACTGGGGTAAAGGCGAGAAATCCTTTACCGTTGTTACTATATTTTCTCACAGCCCTTTGACCGGAAAATTTCAAATGCTTTACTGTAAGAGATATCAAACAAGTCAAGAATTAGATCCTGATTATCAGGTAAGAGATATTTCAAATCTCATGGTAATATTTAAGGTGTGTTACTGTATTGCTGACTGGGGATTTGGGTTTGTTCAGTATAAAAAGCTTCAGCAATCCTTTGGGGCAAGAGTTGCGGCATGTTACTATTCATTTAATCAGAAACTTGAAACCAAATGGGATCCTGTTGATCAAAAATGGGTTGTAAACAGAACAAAAGTAATTTCTAATTATATAAAGTCTGTTTATAGTCTTCAAGTTGAATGGCCAGGCAGAGAAAAAGAAATTTACATTTGGCTTTTTGACCATCATCTTGCAGAGCAGGCTGAATATAGAAAGAGTCAAAATGGAAGGTCAGAAGATTTAATGTATAATCACCCTGAAGGGCAGCCTGATGACGGAATGCACTCCTGTGTGTACGCTCAATTAGCAGCAGTATTGCATCCAAGGAGCAACGCTGCAGGCGTTGTTTTTGCAAACGCTTATGGTGGAAACATATAAAACTGGGGTGTGGATTAGCCCCACACCCCAGCATCAATGTTCATTGCCCTGCCCAAAACCTCGTCAATAGCTCCATTGACTTCAGTGGCAAGAAGCTCGCTAGAAGTGTTATCGTAGCTTATATAAAGTGCTTCATGGGCTCCAGTAACATTTCTATAATTTAGCTCTCTGTGATCAAGAGTTCCTCCTCCAGCCCCAGTAATTTTCGTAAGGGCTTGACCAGTTCCGTTCCCTATGTATAAATCTTTTGTGTCAGATACCCAGATAGGTTCTCCAATATTTGCTTCTTCAGGTAAATTTGAACTTAACCCTCTTTTTAATTTAATTAAAACTGCCATATTTTTCGCCCTCCTTATTTTAAAAAAGTGGTAGTGGGGAAAATCCACTACCACTTTTCTTTAACTGTATGAGTTATATTTAATATTAGAATGATCCACCGTCAACAGTTGCAACATAGATGAAGTTACTTGTTCCATCAATTTTGATAGAAGCGTCATCTACATTGACATCAGCTTTTAACCCAGAAGCATCTATTCCAAGGCTAACAGAAGGTGTATTTTGTTTCAATATAACAGCTGTTAACCCGCTAACTCCAACTGTGAAGTCGATAGAGTCAGAATCAACAACGTTAAGGTCAGCTTTTAATCCAGAAGCATCAGAGCTTAAGCTAACACTGTTAGTGTTTTGAGTTCTAACATCAGCTGATAATCCGCTAGCACCTACAGCTAGATCAACTGTATTTGTGTCAACAAAGTTAAGATCAGCTTTCAAGCCAGAAGCATCAATGGAAAGATTAATCGAATCACTGTTTTGTTTCTTTAGATCTGCACTAATTTGTCCACCAGAATAAGTTAAGTCGATGGAATCAGTATCAAGTAAAGCTCCGCCAACAGCTGCGATAGCTCTTGCATCAGTAAAGAACAAGTTAGTTGTTCCTTCAGTGATGTTGTCAGAATTATGAGTGTGCAAAGTAGTAGCCGATCCACCAGTTAAACCACTGTGTTGAGCAGAAGTTAAGTGATAATACTCGTTAGTTGTTCCACCTTGCAAACCTGATGTAGCGTTGTGATTTGTAGTCGAGCCAAAGTTAACCCATGCAGTACCGTTGAATGTATATTGCTTATTAACATCTTCAACGTATACAGCGAAACCTGGATTTGGAGCAATGAATGTCCAAGCTGTTCCATCGAATTCAGCGATATTATCATCTTTTCCTGCGAATGCTCCAGTAGCTCCTGTGTCAACTAAGTATCTGTCTCCAGCTGCTGGAGTTCCAGGATCTACGCTAGCAATGCTAAGAACTGAATTCTGCCAGTCAAGACCATTAGCAAACTGTTGAACGTAAGTGATGATCTTTCCAGCTGTCCAAAGGTAGCTAGTTGAAGTTTGAGCATCATCAACGTTTTTACCGTCAACCTTGTCAGCATCTACGCCAGTTAATAGTGTATCTTGTTTAATTCTGATGTGGTTTGTCCCATCTTGTTCGAAGTAGTCCTCGCTCAAGTAATCTTTAGTTCCTGAAGCTCCTACCTTAACGTTTTCGTCAACACCAACTACAGGAACAACTCCCGTGCCAGTACCAACGAACAATTCAAAGGTATCTGTTGTAAATAATGGCTCCCCTGCATTTGCCACTGATGGTAAAGCAGCTTTCAAACCTCTTTTAAATTGAATTAACTGTGACATAAAAGCACCTCCGTAAATTTAATGATAAAGTTTATACTTTTCACTAGACCCTTTGATATGCCTTTACTCCCATTTTCGCGGGCGTATAGATATACGAAGCATAAGGTCCCTCCGTTGCAAATCAATGATGTTCGAATTTTTTAGGAGAGGTATTTTGTCACCTCTCTCAAATATTGTATCGTAACTCTGTTAAAAAATCAAACAGTCAAAAAACCCTTAAAACGTCCTAAACTTAAGCGCTCCAATATAAGACATTATCTTAGACGCGGTCCATAAATCAGCAGTTGTCGTTCCTGAGTCATTAACGTCGCAGCTATCAACTTTATCTGCGTTTTTTCCTGTTAATGTAGTCGGGATATTTGCCAGAGGAACGAGTATACTCGCATCAAGTGGACAGTAGCCGCTGGCGACATTCTTATTGGCAGCATCTTCAGGTGTGTAACCCAAAGTGGCTTGCTTGTTATTGAATGTAGTCCAGTCGGTTGAGCTTAAGTATCCTGCCTGCGAACTAGAAGCCTGTTTGACTTGAATGGCTATGCCAGAGCCTATAATTGAGCTTGTGCCTCCGGTAATAGTTAATACTGAAGAAGTCGTTTCGGTCAAATTGCCTTTGGTTAAAGTGGGTTCAGCTCCAACGTCAGTGGCGGATAGGTTTGAGCCGTCAATCTTATACTTTTGACCTGACGGTATATTAATTGATCCGCCGTCATCAATAGTTACAAGTGAGTTCTGAATTATTTTTCCTGACACTAAATCAAATCTTGCAATTGTGTTATCTGTAGACGAAGTAGAACTTGAAGTCACTGCCCCGTCAATATTCACTTGCACTACATCCCAGTTAGATCCGACAACTGCCTGAGTTCCAGAGGCAGTACCGTCTACGCAGCAAAGTAGTAAATCTCCTATCTCTACATTTACTCCGCTTGCTCCGCCAATCTTGCCAGCTACGCTAACTTTGTAAGTATGGCCAGCGTCAGCAGCAGGATAATTAGGGTCACCACTGCAATCTAAAACGCCCTTATAAACCATTGCGTCATTGGCTCCGATGACAGCGTTGATGGCCGCCTGAATCTTAGATGCAGTCCAGAGGTCTGAAGTTGTTGTTCCTGAATCATTAACGTGACAACTGTCTAGCGTATCAGCATCTAACCCACTTCCGGAGCCGTCAACAGTTTTTATCTTAGTCAGTACATCTGTCGCAGTATATGAAGAGGCGTCAAGCTTAGCATCCCAATTACTTATTTGTGTATCAGTGACAAATCTATGAGTTGTATCTGTAGTAATAGCAATTGCAGGGTGAGCCCCAATAGCATCTCTATTGATTAAGGCGCTGTGATCATTACTTGTGAGAGTGTTTGTTATTTGTGCTGCAGTTACACTTATAGGTATAACCCTTTCAATTCTGCATTTTCCAGTGTTTACATAAGAATTGTTCGTTGCCCAGGTAAGCTGATACATCGGAACAAATTCTTGTATTGGGAATCCAGTAAAATCTAAGTTTGAGATAGATTCTGCATAAGCGTCAGTTATTGCGCTATGTTCGGCTTGACTCCACACAGTTGCAAATGCTGCTTCGCCAGAGAAGTTTGTCGCAACAATATAAGAATTTATATATCTATTATTGGTACATTCTATAAAGCCAGCGGAAGGGCTATCATATTGCAGTCTTCCAGCTGCCCCTGGGATAAATGAAAAGTTATTTCCTTGCTTCCATCCCCATACGCCTGTCGCTGTATGATAGAAAATTGTGTTATTAGCTCCAGACCCATTTCCATCCGTTAAAGCTGAAAGTGTTAGAAAGATATCTTCGTCAGCAATAACCATTGAACTAAGACCATAAGTTGTCGCTGCATCTGTCGCAGTTGCAATTGTGTACCCTGTAATAGATCCGCCACTTATTTTTTGCGCCCCATGAGTTAGATGTAAGTACTTGTGTAGTAAAGGAGTATATTTAGTTGTATGCCTTTCATCTCCAAGCAACGATCTTGCCCCTGATGTGTTTGATTGATTCCAGATTACAATTGCAACCGGGACAACTGCCTCTAGGTTCCAAGGAGATGTTGATACTCTCAATGTTGCTGTGACGTCATCGAAGTAAATGTAATGTATCCCATTCGCATGAGTTCCTCCGCCTAAGTCGGTGAGCGTAATATTTTTGCTCCCTGTGACAGTGACCATTGTCCCAAGATAGTAGTATTGGAATGTGCTTCCAGTTGGAGATATTGTCAAGGTATCTTTTTCTGCACCTGACAATGCCAATGTAGTTTGAGCTCTATCAGGGAATCCGTGGAAGTTCATCGTAAAGTCAGAATAGTTGTACCCATCAAGTAGATCAGCATCTAATCCGCTTCCAGACCCATCGACAGTTTTTAATTTAGCTAATATATCTGCTGCAGTATATGAAGAGGTGTCAAGCTTGCTATTGAATGTAGTCCAATCAGTAGAACTTAAGTATCCAGCTTGAGAATCAGAAGCCTGCTTAACCTGAATTGTTGTTCCGCTTCCTATGACTGAGCTTGTTCCTCCAGTAATAGTTAATACTGACGACGTCGATTCCGAAAGATTTCCTTTAGTTAATACTGGCTCATAAACTCCTGAGTGATTGTGATCTACCAGAGCAAAATCATTTGCGTGCTTCCCGTCAACTGTGTCAGCGTCGCCAGTGATGCTTGCAGGGAGTTTTGCATTTGAATCAAGTTTCAATATCTTATTTGCAGTCGCTGTAGTAACGACGTCTGAAGTATTAACACCATCTGTAATGCCATATCCTGAAAGGGTTGTGGGTTTTCCTGAAACTCCTGACCAAGCTACGGAAGCTGCTGTACCTGCAGCGTAAACTTCGTAACCGTTAGCATTATCGAGATTAGTATCATCTTTTACGTAATACATTACCCCTGTATCTGTCTGCTTAACCGTATCTCCGTTCTGCGCATTTTCAGGCAGCAAGGCATACCTTGCAGTCTGATCGGCTACAATAATGAGTCTTTCTAAAGCCCCAGCCGGGAGCCTCGCAATATCAATTGTTCCAGATGTAATCTTGGAAGCATCAACATTTTGAGCGAGCTTACCTGAGCTATCAAGCCCAGCATAGCCGCTAACTGCACCTTTATTGGCTGAATCTTCCGGAGTGTAACCTAAGGCATCTTGCTTTCCATCAAAAGTGCTCCAGTCTGTACTTGAAAGATATCCACTCTGTGTATCCGACGCCTGTTTAACTTCTATCGTTACTCCAGAACCTATAACTGCATCAGTTCCACCAGTTACAGTTAGTACGGAAGAAGTAGTTTCTTCTATATCTCCCTTGGTTAAGACTGGCTCATAAACTCCTGAATGATTGTGTGTCGCTAAAGAGAAAGCGGACGCATGATTTCCGTCGAGCATATCTGCATCTACACCGCTTAACATAGTATTTTGCTTGATTCTTATATGATTTGTGCTGTCTTGCTCAAAATAACTTTCATTTAAGTAGTCTTGCGTACCTGAACTCCCTACCTTTGCACCTATTGGAGATAATGGCTGTTCATCACCATTTCCTATAAAGAGTTCCTTTGTATCCATGGTATAAAGAGGTTCACCAGCGCCTGCAGATGTAGGCATGGTAGCCTTCATACCCCTCCTAACCTTGATTATGTGCCCCATTATCCTGCCTCCTTAAAATCCCCCGCCATCGACTGGGTCAGTTTTGTCCATCTTCGTTAAATCAAGATCGATAATGTCTGCCTCTGCTTGTTTTACTTCTTGAGGTTCAACTGTTACCCCGTCAAGAGTAATTCTATTTGCTTCGTCCACTATGCCGTCTTCAGGTGATACGTCAGGATATTGATCCCCAATATTATTATTGACTATAACGGTAACTCCGCCACCACTAATAAAAGGCATGATTGTTCCCCCCTCCTTTATGTGTTATTTATGCCTACTAATCCGCGCCATTTTATTTTCTGTCCTGCCGGACCTAAAACAATGATCCTGTTAACAGGCATACCTATGACGCCGTCCATAGAGCTTTTAGCAATATACATGATACTTTCATCGTTATTGAGCTTTATTTCCAATGGGTCATCTCCTGAGTAAATCTCGATCGTGTTTAGTTGTTGCGGAAAAATAATTACTTCATCGTCCGAAACAGTTGTGTAAACACCTAGTGGACCACTTGAAGCAGAGTAGTGGGAATGAATCATTCCAAGACCTATTAGCATAAAAATCACCGCCTCTATTGTTGTATTCGTATACATTTAATATTATAACTTACCTAGTGCGAAATCAACAATATAAGGCGCTGCAAAAGGCTGAGTCCGACTGACTCAGCCTTTTGCGAATCATTTTCTTCGCTATATTAATCATTTGCCAGAAATAACACTCTTTTCTCTTAATGCGGTTTCAAGTGTAGATACTAATTTTGCATTAGATGCACCATCTACAGTTTTAGCTGCCAATGTTTCAATTCTTGCGTAAGCTTCATCAAGTTTTGACGACAATACTTTATTCTTTTCTCTTTCGTCTGCAAGAGCAGTTGTTAGAGTTTCAATTTTGTTTTCAAGCAGAGCTACAGCTCCTTCGTTCTCTTTCTTTAAGTATCTTGTTTCAAATGCGTATGCCTGAGAAGCTGAATCTTTTGCTTTCTTTTCTGCATCTTTGACAGCATCTTCAAGTGCCTTAGGGAAATTCGCAATCTTTTCTTGCATTTCTTTAATTTCATTTTCTCTTGCAACAACCATTGCTTCTCTTGAATCTACAACAGATCTTTCGTCCTCAAGTTCTTTTCTTGCATTTTCAATTTCTACCGCAAGCTCTTTTCTCTTTTTTGTCATTTCGTCTTGGAATGCATCATCTGAGAGTTTCTTTCTTCTTGAAAACTCGTAATTGTATTCAGTTTCCTCTTTTTTGCGAGCTTCCCTTGTTTCAGCAATTAACTTGTCTTGTTCAATCTTGAAGTTTGATTTCATCTCAAGAATTTGATTGGTCACATCTGCAAGTTGTGTACCCAGAGCCGCTTTCTTTTCTACCATTTCCCTATCAAACTTCTCACGAACTTCATTTTGTGAGTTAATTAATGCCGCA
>Ga0316617_100000258_pt1 | contig 12707 bp, 9 predicted proteins | sample OWC_Aug_M1_C1_D2_FD_207801 | JGI IMG/M metagenome (GOLD analysis project Ga0316617, IMG submission 207801) | Wetland soil microbial communities from Old Woman Creek delta, Ohio, United States - OWC_Aug_M1_C1_D2_B | ecosystem: Environmental > Terrestrial > Soil > Wetlands | place: USA: Ohio... | reverse complement strand
AAATGGATGAACATTGTCTGGAATTACAGTATAGAGAGATGGAGTATCATCTTCGTCTATAGATACTATTTCGGTCTGAGTAAAGTTTATAGGAAGATTTTTGCTTAATGTATTTCCTATCGCTCCAGAGCTGTCTTTGTATATATAAAATTTCTTATTATTACTCATGTTTGTTTCTATATATTGTTTTTAAATGGCATACAAGTATATACGATACTCAGCATTTGGATCAGATGCCCTATATTTATTCATAACTATAGATGACCCACCCTTAACAACTTTTCTAAAAGAAAGATCGGTGGTTCTCCATGCTATAGCACTTATTTGTATCGATGGATTTTCATTATATAAAATTTCTGTTTGAGATACGTTACCTGTTGCCGGAAGAATAGAAAACTCTGCAACATACCAATTATTTTCTTCTGGAACCTGTACAGTAACATCATTTGCAGGAATAATTATATCGCTAAATGGAAGTATATCTCCAGGCGCTCCTGTGATATCTCTAGTTAAACGATATTTTGTATTTGATGACATATATTTTACCTATTTATAATAATTAAATTAGTATTTTTGTATCCAGTTTGTATATATATTAGGAGGGCGACTTTCCGTTGATGTTCCGGAATTTGATAGACTGCCGACGAATAAATTAGTACATGGGGTTTGGCTAGGCATGTCTACAACAACATGTTGCATTGCAAAAGTTGTTCCTGCTCCTCCTGCGTCGTATTGAACATTAAGATTATTATATGCGTGCGTATGCGTAGTCATGGCGCTGCTTTGGAAAGAGCCAGAGCCTGCTGCGGTACCTGCAAAAGGAGCCGTTCTAGTTGCTGCGTCAGGATCAATTCCAGCTCCAAGATCGCATCCTCTTAAGAATGCTCCTCTGAAATCACCGATTTGAAAAACCATAGGATTGCAAGCAGATACTAATGCGCTGGTAACTTCTGCAGAAGTCATAGTATCAGTTATATCAACATACACTACATTAACTTGATTAATGTCAATAGGTAACATAGGAGTTATATATGGCATTATTATCAATCCATTAACTACAAAGATTATATAGTATTCTCTATTCGTAGCATAAAAATGAATGTATCCACCTCCATTCGTTATATCATTATATATGCTAGCTCCGTCCGGGCATCCAATATAAGTATAATAAAATGTATCAGTTCCGGTTACATCTACACTAAATCCGCTTAACCCGGTAACAGACGTAGTGCCGCTTGGTGGATAAGTTAATGGTACAGTTATTTGCGCCCAACCAGGATGAATTGAAGTCGCTACCTTTGCGGTTATATGCCCGTCTGCCCCCCAACCATATTTTGGAACAGATCCTGACTGGCATTGCTGAGTAAATAATTTTTGGAATCTGGTTCTTGATACTGTTGTCCCCCAAAGAAACAAGAATCCATCTTGCACTAAAGATTGCTCAACCAATCCAGTGGTTCCTCCATCATAAGGAAGAATAGTGCCAGCTGGTAAAATAGACTTATACTCTAATGTAGAAGCATTATAAGTAACATAGTTTGCAACCGTATTAATATCGCTTATCTGCGTTAATACGCTGCCAATATTGGAAAGACTGCTAATACTATTTACTTCTGGCAATTGAGAAGCTTTAAAGTAAGCATTAACCGCATCTATAGGAGTATTGCTTTTATCTTTGGTATTTAAAAGTTCGATATTAGTAAAACCTAAAACAAAATCAGTGCTGTCGCATGTAATTTTAAATACCAAGCTAAAAAAGCTATCTTTTGTTATTTTAGTATGATCTATAGCCTGTATATTTATTGTATCCTCAAAATTAATTATATCTGGATTGCTAGGATCTACGCTAGGCTGAAGTACTAAACTAATTGGTGCCGCAACGTAAAGATCCTCTGAGGAGCTATAGAATTGCCTATAATATATGTCTATAGTTATATTAGCAGCTTGACTGACATTAGCAAAAGACCCTTTTATTTTTACATCTTCATTATTAAATTGTGTAATAGATGCGCAAGGGAACTCGTACCATCTCAAAGCAGAAGAATAGGATGTGCAATAATGCAGCCCAGCATATTGGGCTGATCCAGTTGCTAAATCAGATGTAATAGTATTTATTAAAAAGTAATCAGTCCCATCTATAGTTCCGGTTTTATAAAACAAAATCTTTCCAAAATTCGGATATACATTTGGATATCCACCAGCTGGAGCATCTATTTCTATTTCTTCTTTACCCATGATATAAAAAGGATAATCTTTAGATGCATGACTTATATTAATTCTTCCAGTATCAGGAATTATATAATCATTGAATCTTTGAAATTGGCCATTAGTTATATAATTTTTTGTTATTGTAGGCTGCACCAAAACATAACTTCCTAAAGCCACGGGATTATTATCGTCATCTAATACATTTATAGTAATAACAGAAAGTCCGGATGAAACGGCCGTAACTAATCCTGTATTGGTAACTGTAGCGATGGTTTCATCAGAAGATGAGCAAGATTGCAAGGTTGCCGCCACTTTAGAGCCATCAGTATATACTTTATTTACTAATAATTGCAGAGGCTCTCCTCCAACCTTAATAGCCAAAGATTGAGGAATTACTTCCCAATTAATCATAATTGCCGCCGTTACAGTTATAACTGCTTTATTGCTTTCTATAAGGTCATATATGGCAACTATTTCTGTCTGCCCAATGTCTATGGCTTTTACAGCGCCAGCAGAACTAACTGTAGCCACATCTTCATCATTAGATATCCATGTAACAATATTAGTTATATTCTGACTCGTTGAATCATCATAATGTCCAAAAGCTACATAATACATAGTCTGTCCCTTATGGAGACTATTTGGATCTGGGAGTACATCAATTGATGTTAAATTTGCCATGTAAATCCTCTTAATATTTTATTATTTTAGTTAAAGCTACGTTATTTGATCTGGTTTCGTTGCCTCCTGCATTAGTCATATTTGCCCAACAATATGGACCTGACACTTCTTCTTGCTCAGGAGATAAAAAATGTCTACTAACTACACCGCTGGAAACAAGCGTCCCTCGCCATGCCATTATATCTATAGGATGATTATGCGATGCAAATTGAGATTCTTGGAAAGTTCCTACATGATCTCCTGAGACTCCATCTTGTCTGCCATTTCTTGTGGCAACATCTGGATCATTATAAGGCCATGGTCTTCCATTATTCCATCCGCGCACAAACATTCCTCTGTAATCAGGTAAAAAGAAACCAATCCAATTCATAGCGTTACCAAGAGCAGTAGCTACTTGAGTAGCATTATCTGTGATATTAATATGAACATAAACTATCTTATTATTTGCTTGTAACGAAACTCCTTGAGGAATAGCAAAATTCCCATCTAAGATAAAAATTATATACCATGTATAATAATTGGTAGCAGCATCATCTGGATAAGCAGTTAATCTTGTCATATAACCACTAGTTGGATCAAATTCAGAAGCATTAGGACAAGTAATTCTAGTAACATTGTAGTTCTGATATAGTCTCTCAATAGTAAACATTCCTCCAAGACCAATTACTTGATCTTGTAACCAAGAACCGCTATACGAATAATGATTATAAACTCTTATTTGATTTGGCTGTTCTGACCCAGTATTTTGTACATAACAACCGCTATTTCCATACATGGGTGTACTAGAAGTAGGATTCAAAATATTAAACAATCTAGGATATTGAGTTTTAGATATTTCCCTACCATCACACATTAGCCATCCTCCTTCTGGTGGATCGACTTCACCAACATAATCTATAACTGTACCAACAGGTACAGGAGAAGAATAAGATAAATACGAAGGAACATATATTCCAGTTTGTCCTTGGTTTGATGTATGTATAGTTAATACATCACCTGGCATATTTATTAGAGATGGCATTGCAGAGGTAATAGAAGGAAGTTCTACTGATCTCTTATAAACTCTTAATTTATCTTCTGCTATGTATTGATATGGAAGTACTTTATTTGTTTTATTTACCTGAACATTAGTAAAAGATACATCAAATTCATCTGTAGCACCAAGATTCGATGAAGTTACTTCTATGATAATTGAAAAAGCACTCTCTCCGACTGTAATTAATGATCTATCTATATCTGGAATGTCAATAGATCTAGAGATTTTAGAATATGCTTCCCAATTAAGCGTATAAATATCGCTATCTTGATCGTAATATACATCTGGGTTACTTCCACCATAATTTTGTCTAAAAACAAATCTAATCCCACCTTGATTATCTGCTGCTGTCTTAGCTGAGACACTTACTGTAATTGTCTTATTAGCAAAAGAAGCAACATCACCAATTACAAATTCATAATATCTTCTTATTGATTGGTAATTAGAAATCTCAGAACAAGTATGATGTATACAATATAGTGGATTAGCTTCTACGATATCAGAATTAGATATCTTTTCTAAAGACATCTCATCACTTCCACCTGAAGTACCGTATTTATAAAAACTTATATTTCCATAGCTTCCTGGATTTTCAACAGTTGCGGTATTACCAGGTAAGCCAGATAATAAAAATTGATTTTCTTTTCCAGAAAACTCATCTAATGTTATTAAATTACCTGGAACTATATAATCATTTAATACTGTAAATTGTCCGTTAGGAATATAGTTAATATAGTCATTAGATGCAGCAACAGTAACTGTCATTGTTTGCGTAGGAGCGATAACATCACCGCCTGGAAGAGTAATATAACATCCTATATCTGCTGTTCCTTCTGAAACAGCATCTGCCAATCCATTATTATCTATAATGGATACTTCTTCATTATTAGAATACCATTGTGTGGGATTTACTATTGTATGCGATCCATCAGAATATGTGGCCGTAGCTGTAAACTGTATAGTTCCTCCTATATCAACACTTGGATTTATCGGAGTTATCGCTAGAGATACAACTATAGCAGCACTAACTGTTACATCAGCACTATTACTTGTAATAGATCCCAATACCGCATCAACAATTGCATATCCATCAGATATTCCAGTTAACAAACCAGTGTGTAATCCAATGGTAGCGACCTCTTCTAGATCAACTCTCCAATCTACTTCAGTAGTAATATCTCTAAAAGTTTCATCAGAATAATATCCATAAGCCGTAAATTGTTGCGTACTACCAACTGGTACATCTGCAGTTTCTGGAACAATTCCTATGCTCACAAGCTCAGCCTCTCCTTGCTGTAATCTCATGCCACCCATCACAATAGGAGCTTCGTATATAGAAGCATGCACCAATACATCGGTATCAACATCTGGACGAGCTACTGATGCGTATATTCTTGCTCCTCCAGGAATTAATAATGCCAATGGATTGCAGTATGTATTATTAGATGGAGGATAAGGAAAGAATCTTACATCTATATTCACTCTGTCTGCTGTAAGATCTTCTAAATTATTAGAAGCATATTTAAAAATCACAACATAGGCTGATTGTTCTTTGGGAACATCAAAAAATGCTGTTAATTCTGATCCAACATTTAATGTTTCGCTAATATCGCTTGGAGGCAATATATCGCTAACCATTCCAGTTATATCTCTAACAAATTGTAGTTTTGTTGCCATACGTTTCTCTTTTATTTATATTTGTCTGGTATTTATCTATGTTTTTATTATCCAATAGCAATATATATTGTTGGGTACAGTTTCTGATCCACCTGTATCAAATATAGTAGTAACAGGATTTTCTGTTTTATTAATATTGACACTAATTGGAAATTGTGCCGTAGGTGGATTTAATGTTGACGTTGATAATTGTGTCGTACTGGGTCCAGCACCACCGAATACTGGGACAGAAGCACTTGCTGTGATATTTAAATTTAAAGCAGTGGTGGCAGTATGTGAATGGGAATAAATCTCACATTTTTGTAATGTACCTACATCGTTTCCTGTAGTTCCATCTCCCCTATCATATCTTGTCGACGTATTAGGATCGGCATATGTGCCTAAACGCGTACCATTGACTCCTCTTGGAAACATTGCCCTATAATCAGGAATCAAAAAAGAGAGTGGTGACAACACTCTTGTAATTGCAGTTGATATTTGATCCGTGGTCCAACTGCTTCTTATATATACCAATATCGTAGAATCATCATAAATCATTTCATTAGTTATTATGGAATTATTTATAATGTTATCAATGACAAATCTTAAGTTCCATTGTTTCTCTGGATATCCACTCATAGCAGTTGTGTATACAGAAAGAACTCCATCTGTTCCTATGCTTGATCCAGTTGTAGCGGTAACCACTAAACCATATGTTAGCGGATGAGTACTGTCCCCTGATTGTACGATGTTTATCTGTATTCCAGAAACAGAAGAATTTGGTTCTGTGCAAGTTCCATTTATACTATTGGTTACTTGTATAACAGAATCAGAAAGTTTTTCAGCAGTAGCAGTACTCCCATATCCATATATAGGAGTGGTTGTATTGTTATACGAATATTGATAAAAAAGATTGTTGAATTTATATGCGCTTAAGGATCTTCCATCTAGGATTTTAAACAAAACAGGTATAGAAGATTCTGGACCTGTCCACGGACAGGCTAATCCTGTCGGAACAAATTGATACCAAGATATATATGGAGAAGAATTGTTCGTAAAATCTCTATATAAAACAGGAGACAGATTATTTGTTTTGTTCAAACCCAATGGATAAGCATTTGGATCCTCTACGCCTGGTCCTGGGATAAATGACATTTTATCCGCTATATCTATAGCAGATATTAGAGAAGCTCCATCATATGCATATGGCAGCTCAACAAAACCTGGATTTACCTGAATATTAGTAATTCCTAAGTTACATGGGACATTCAATGGAAGTCTGATTCCAATAGCAAAATAACCAAGATCTGAATATGTTGTTGCTATAGGAACATGTATATTGAAAAAATATTTTTCTATTGTACTAGTAAGAGAAACATAACTAGGAGAAGTAGAAAAAGTTATTGTCTGCGCTTCTCCTGTTCCTGGGTCCTGAAGTGCATATGCTCTTATTTTTGAACTATCACCTAGGATATTTGAAAATCCCTGTATGCTGATAGTAATATCACTATCAGAGAACATATTGGCATTTCCTAGTACAATAATACAATCTTTTTTACTCTCTGTAGCACTGCCGCCTGGAGATACATAATATAGATATCTTGAAGCAAAACCATCAACTTCTCCTGTAATTGGAGCAGTAATAAATTTTCTTATAGATACAATATCATTAGTGCTATTTATATTTCTACAAATGCGTATGTCCCCATATCTAATAGCAGAACTTCCGTTTAAGTAAAAATAGTATAAGCTATCACTAGATAGATAAGAACTTGTTGATAAAAGATAAGTTGCGTCTGTTAATATTTCTGGATTTAAATTATTAAATTGTCCATTCTTTACATAATTTATATTGTCTGTTGTTACTATAATAGGGGTAGTGCTGGAAGGGTTCCATGGTACTGCTTCTCGTGTAAACTGAGGTCTGCCGTCAGAGCTTTCTACAGTAATATAGTATAACTCTTGGTTTCCTTCAGAGTCGTATGGGTATGCATATGGAACAACATCGTTACCGTTTTCATCAACAAAAGTACCTACAGCGCTTAACGTAGATGGATTAGGAAGAGATACATACTCGTAAAATCCGTAGCTTCCGTGCAAATGGAATATTTCTTTTTTTTCTGTTCTAGCAGCATCTTTATAAAAAGTTATTATACCACCAGATAATGGTAATCCAGTATCCTTATCCAAAAAGATAGTTTGTAATTCATTTAAAGGTACGTGTGACAAATCATATGCCATATTAAAGCCCACCAATTGTTTTTCTTATTTTGTTAAGACCATATCCAGCAGGTAAAGCCCCACTAGCACCAATTAATAATTTCTTTCTCATAGATTTGGCAATGGCTAAATCTTCTAGCTGTTTACTAAGTTCTTTAATTTGTTTTGTTATTGGTTCTGGCAATTGATTAATATTTCTTGCTTTTTCTGAAGAAAATCTTTTCATAAATGTCTTAGCAAAAGTTTCTGGACTTGCTTCATCTGGAATTGAGTGCAGTATGTTTTGTGCTTTTTCATAAGGCACAACATCTTTAGCCCATTGTCTATTCGCTTCTTTAAAAGCTCCTGCCGCTTTTGGATTTACAATTTCTGCAAATCTCTCTATGTCTTTATCAATAATATTTCTCGCCTTAGTTAAATAGTTAAGCTTATTTACTTGTCCTGTACTTAAATCGCCGCTTCTTGCGCCAATCTTATTAATACTTACAATTTCATCGCTAATAAGTCTTCTTACATTTCCAAGATTAGATAGTGTAGGTGCTTCGTGCAGTCTATTTACTGCTAAAGACGTATGGGTATTATACGCTCCTGGCTGCTTAGGATTTAAACTAAAAAAAGAAACATCTTTTTCCGCTAAACTTGGCTTAGTCACTAAGTCATGCAAAGAAAATTCCTGTTTTGTTGCTCTAGCAAATGGTATCTCTCGCTCTCCAAACCCTTTAAAAACGGTATCATATAATTTGATAACCGGTTCTTTCATTTTGCTCATCCCTTCTTGGCTTAGCGTTTCTTTTACATTTTCAATAGTTCTTTCGGGTATTTTTTCATATTTTCCAACATTAAAAGCTTTAGGAATATTCCCTATTTCTTTAGATAAGTATTTGCTTCCTTTGGCAACCCCAGCTCCAATCGAAGGTAGTGCACGTAAAAGCGCGCCACCACCAGTACCATACATACCACCTTCCTTAGCCCCGCCGAAACGATCTTCATAGTCTGTTATTCCGCCATATGCAGCTCCTCCCAATCCACCTCTTATCGCTGAAGGTATTATACCTTTTGCCTTCATAGCGGCAGATAGAGCCGGTCCCACAAGAGGAATGGATGGGGCGTATAAACTTGCTGCCATAGCTGCTGGAGCTGCTGATAAAACACCTCCACCCACACGACCAACATTGAAAGCCATGCTTTCGTTTGTGTCTGCTTCTTGCTGTAAAGGATTTACCGATGGATAACCAAACGCTCTTAATATACCAGTAGGCATTTTACCAGCCTGATACCCAGCTCCTAATAAAGCATTAACCAATGCACCACCAAAACCATCTCTACTTTTTGGCTTTACATTTCTATCATAGTTTAGCTCAGCCAATAAAGATGGATCGGTTACTCTTTCTGGATTTCTTTGACCAGAAATTTGTGGCGCAGAATTTAGCTCAGCCAATAAAGATGGATCGGTTACTTTTATCATTGTAAATACCATTCTCCATTTACTTTTATAAATTGTTTACCATTTATATTTTTTTGATCCTCAATAGCATTACGCGAGCTTTGTGGCAGCGATGTGTCGTATTGATAATTGTTTTCTATTTTCTCAGGATTCAAGTAGTCTTTAGACGTATTTAAGTTATCTTTATTTATACTTCTTTTCTCAAAATCATATACTGGACGCTCATTATCATAAGTATTCCATAGCATTCTAGCTTCTTCTGCATCAATCCCTTTCTTTTTTGCTGAATTTAAAAATCTTTGCTCTTCTATCAAACGCCCAGATTTTGCTTTTAAGAAATCTCCTATGTCTTTAACCGCATCAGGTTGCATTGCTCTGTTGAGTTTAAGATTTCCAGCAAACTGCAATTCATAATTGGTCATCTTATTGGTTTTCATTAGCTTTAATATCATTTGCTGCATATTTTGTGCAGCGTTATCAGCCATTTGAGCTTCAGACGTTACTGCCGGAGTTCTTCCTAAAACAGGCCCCTTTGCGGATATCTTGGCATAAGCACTATTAAATTGATTTATTAAATTTTCCATTTGTATGGCATCTTTCGCCGATTCATTTGCTCCTTTAAACTCTTGCGAGTAAGCTTTCATATTCTCTTTGGCTTCTGCTAATTCTAATGCGCGCTCTTGTTTTTCCCATGGCTTATATTTTGCTTGCTCATTTAGAACATTGATATGTGCTTGATTTAAAGCCATATCAGATCTGGTTTTTTGAGGATAAAGATCAGCTTGTGCTCCATAAAGTCTGGTGTGCGCTTGTTCCAATGGTATAGTTGCCATATACATTCTATCTATCTCTGATTGAGCCTTTGGAGCTTTTAATAAAGCTTCTGCCAAAGCCGCTTGATTAAATTGTGGAGCATACTCAGCTTGTGGACGTAAAATGTCAGTGTTCATTCTTAGCTGCTTCAATTGCTCTTCTAACCCTGGTTGCATATATTTTGCAGCAATCGCTTGTTTTTGATTTTCTATAGCATTTTTAAGAAGATCGGACCCATATTTAGCTCCCATCATTTCAGGATTGGCTTGCTCAAATGTAATCTCAGGATTATTTCTATAAATATTCCTTTCATAGCGAGGGCGCTCAAAATTGTCTGTTGGAAAATTTAGTACTGGCATTGGCATTTTTTTTACCACCTAAAAGAATTTTGAAGTTGATCTAAGGAGTTTCCTGAAACACCATATCCAGAATTATTATTCATATATCCTTGTTGAAAGTTATATGGCTGCGATGTCCAATAGCTGCCATTATTTTCATATCCAGATCCACTTGACGGACGAGACATGTAATATCCACCCAAATGCCCTAGCATATTTCCTAAGTTGCCTAACATGCCTCGATTTCTAAGATCTGACCGTTCATTCATACGTCTATTTCTCATGTCTTCATTTTCGGTTGCGTAGCTATAGTCTTCATTAGCATTTCTATTTATCATTGCTTCAGTTAATCCACCAGCATGGGCCAAATTAGCCTTGTTCATTTGAACATTTCCTAGATCCTCTCCAAGAGAGGATGCTGCGTTATACCCAATTTGATTTAGGTTTCCAAAGCCGCCTAATCCTGCACCAAATAACCCTAATGCATTCTGTAAGTAATTATAATAATCCTGATCCGCTAAACCAGTAACTGTTTTAGCTAGAGATTGTTGATGCGATGGCGAACCAAGCATCCCTCCAGCAGCTGCAGCTTGATTGGCAGCTTTTATAGCTTCTTCAGTCTTAAATTTATATCCAGGCGATGCTCTGTGCCCACCACCAATTTGGTTTAATAGCATTTCTGGATTATTTATTAAAGCTCCGTATTGTTGTTCAAGAGTAGGAATTGATCTAAATCCAGCTTCCTCAAAGGGTTTATAATGAGGGCTAATTATTCCTGGTATTTCACTTAGATAACCCTGTGTACGGGCTTGAGATTCTCTAGCAGCATTTAGTGCTTCTGTGCGATTCCTTTCTATAGCACGCATACGCGCATTGTATCGCTCAATTTCTTGTCGATTATGTTCGTCTTCATCACCACCACCAAATAAACCACCAAATAAAGAACCTAGGCCTGAGCCGATAGCAGCTATTGAAAATGGATCCATATAAAACCTCAAAAATATTATATTGTTGTTATTGTTCTAAAAATACCACTCTGTCTCACTTGCAAAGTATTTGTTGTTTTGTTGTATACGATTGTTCCGTCTACTGCTTGTACAAGTCCCCCAATATCTGTTTCCGATAAACTAGGAATAACAAATCCTTCGTCAGAAACATTTTTTTGCAGTTGAAGAAACAATTGTTCTAACAAAAATTTCCACACAGGAGTTAATCTGCCTGTATCTTTTTCTACAAAAGGAACATCAATAAAATTAGGTATCTTCATTTAAATATACCCACCATGCCGTCTGAAAATACAAACCTATTCATTCCCCAAAATTTAAACCTAGGAACAAAATCATTTGCATATCCTAAGTTCCAAAAAGTTAATTTGTTTTTCCTATGAGCATAATCATTAAGAATAATCGCGTAATCATTACCAAATGATACCCCTCCATCTACGGAAACAGATAGATCAATACGCGCAGTCTCTGTGTTTTCTCCCTGTTCTATTGGAAAAGTTATACTATTTACTACAAAGCCAGATGAATCTACAAAACGCAGATTATTGCACACCCGAACCCTTGGTATTTCTGCTCCATCATATGTAAAATATTCTGAACTCATTTCATAAACATTTGCATCATTAAAACTTATAAAACAATATTTATTGTTAAATAGAGCAACATTTTTTGCTATATAATAGTTACTATTTTGATCTGTAATATCAAAAAACTTTCCAGTATTAAAATCATAAACAAGAGAGTAATTATCAGCATCGTTAGTAAATGACAAGTGATAGAGCAAATGCCCATCCTGTTTAAATAAAAAACCAGACGACTCTTCTGGATGCTGCAATCCAGATAGATGAAAGTTTATTCCATCTGTGGAAATAGGTATCGCTTCTCCTCCATTTGTATACATTATTACAGGACCAGATTTATTATTACCACCTAGCCATGCCACAATATTTTCACTTCTTGCGATGGTTTCTACGCTTACACATCCATAATCAATACTATATCCTGTGTTTTTTTGATAAGGAAATAGTGAAGCCCCAACATCTACCCACGATTCCGTATTACTTCCTCCCATAACAAACAATTGTCCACCACGTCCAGGTAAAGGAATACAAGCTTTTACAACATCTGGAGCAGTTTGAAATAGTCCTGTATTTGACCAATTACTTAGATCATTATTTAAAGCCAGTCGCCACTCTGGACTGTTTTTTACTGCTGCAATAAAATACCCGTCTTGGAAAGAAACATGCGACGGAACAAAAGAAGTTACCTGCTACGCCAAAACAGGATCAGAAACAGAATAGTCATAA
>Ga0316617_100000252_pt1 | contig 12820 bp, 15 predicted proteins | sample OWC_Aug_M1_C1_D2_FD_207801 | JGI IMG/M metagenome (GOLD analysis project Ga0316617, IMG submission 207801) | Wetland soil microbial communities from Old Woman Creek delta, Ohio, United States - OWC_Aug_M1_C1_D2_B | ecosystem: Environmental > Terrestrial > Soil > Wetlands | place: USA: Ohio... | reverse complement strand
TTTTTACATAGGCGATGTTGTCCCATGTATCGAGGATGCGGTAATAGTATGACGGGGATGCGTTGTAAACCCATGTGGTGCCTGACGTGGTAAGCTGGGTGGCGCTCACTCGGGCGGTCACGGTTGCCTCTTCCCCGGTTCTGACGTTGACAATGGTTTTCCCAATTACCGAACCGGGCTGCCCGGATGCAATAGCCGGGAAATTGGCGTCAGGGTCTATAAGGGTATTCCCGGCTGAACCTGAGCCGACCTTGGAGTCGATGGGGACAAACCAGTTCTTCCTGAACCTGCCCATGAAAAGGATGTTGGAGTAAGGGTTGTTTGCCCAGTCAGCAAGCATGGTGCGCTGGTGAAGGTCATAATACTCCATGTCGAGATCGGCATAGATAACGACCCGGTGGCCGTAGGCAAAGTCGCCCTCTGAGTTAGGAAGACAGGAAGACGCTTCAAAATTGTAATTGTCGATGTCGATCTTGGTGAAGCGGAAGATGTCGAAGGCGATGTAGTCGTACACGGTGGAGTAGGAGCCGATGGTGTAGTAATCGCCTGATGCCCACTGATTATCGCTCCCGCCTGAAAGCGGGGTGGTGATAACTTCGGTTGCCGATACGATTTGAGTGATGATGGCAGTTGAGCCGTCGGTGGTGTTCTTTATCCATGAGCCAAGCATGGCATTGGTGAAGGCGGCCCCGGTGTCGGTAAGGTGCAGGCCGTTGGTGTCGGTAACGTCAACCCGCTGCGTACCGCCGACGGGAATCTTGTAAAACCACTCCAGATCGAGGGCGGTGGTGAGGGTTTTTACCAGCTTGTAAGTCTTCCCGGCGTTGAACTCCTCCATGGTGATGCCGTAATCGCCTTCGGTATGGCGGTCAAACCCGGCGTCAAGGTAGAAATTGTTATAATCGGTATTCCCGGCAGTCCATGTGTCGGTTCCGGTTTCGCTGTAGGAAGCCCAGCCGTCGTCAGACTCGCAGTCGTCGATGGTAAGATAGGCATTGGCTTCCGGGATGCCAGCTTCATATACTTGGGTATCCTCTTTTTTAATCATCAGGACGGGTTCGGTGTGGTTTGTATAGTACACCCGGTCCTTAAACTGCTCGAAGTTCCCAAGCGAAGGGGCGCGAGAGCCTGTGGTACTCTGTTTGGTCAGGGTTATGCCCGGCGGAAGGGCAAGGGTGTCCCATGTCGGGTTGGGAGTTGCTAAGGGGTTGTACTTCTTGAGAGAAGGAATTGCCCCAGTAGTGTCGTCACCATCGGTTGCGGCGTAGAACTCTTTCAGCTCTTCTTCAAGGGCGGTCAGTCCATAATAGCGGAACAGGGATAGCACCTTAAATCCGGTGTTCCCGGCGTTCTTGGAAAGGGAGCTGGCATACTGGCGGATTAGCCCTTCCCGGACTTCAAGGTTCCCGTTGTTGATAAGGAAGTTCTCAAGCTCGTACAGGATGCCGGGAGAGGGCTTGGCAATGGCAGAGTCCCGGCGGTCAAGTCCGAACGGGCCTGTTAAGTGCAGGTACACCTGTTTTTCAGCCATGGGTGTTCTCCGATGGAGAAATGGTCCTGTTGTTATGGCCCCGTATCTTCTCGGAAACAAACTTCTTGGCCCGGAGGTATTCGACCTGAGACAGCTTGTCGATTCGGTCTATCCGTGCGGCAGACTGGCTGGCAGAGTCGGTACGGTACACCTTAATGTCGGCAAGCGGGAAGACCCGGTAAATAAGAAGATAAGGGAACTCGGTTGCGATAACATTAGTTTCTGTGTTTTCGGCCATGGCGGTTTCCCGATAGAGATAGGGAACGTACCCGGCGCGATTGATTTTGTAAGTGTCGCCTGATGTCCAGTTATTGTCTGAGCCGCCGGAAAGGGTGGCGGTGAGCTGGGTGGTGCTGGTGACGGCGGTGATGAGGGCGTTGGAGCCGTCAGTTATGTTTCGGATGGAGTGGCCGACGTAGGAGCTGGCAAAAGATGCCGCTGCGTCGATAAGGGTTGTCGTTGCCGAACCAGCGGTTGCGGAGCCGGAAGCTATGAGCTTAAGCGGAGGATAAAAGGAGAGTTTGTTCTGGAAGCGGAAATAATGGTAATCGGGATAGTCAACCCCGGTCGCTGACCTGTAGTTCGGGTCGGTATGCTCAAGCCAGACAACATCACGCTTTTCCGCCCGCTCATCACCGAACATGACGTTCAAGAGGGGGTGGACTTGTATGAAGTCGGTGGGGACGGTGTAATCGGCTTGCTCTTCTATGCCGTGTACCGTCCATTCCTTCCACGGGTAGAGCAAGTCCTTGGTGCATTCGTAGGACATGTCGTTGAACCATGCGTTCAGCTCGTCGTCCCGAATGAAGTTTTCCCTCGGCTCCCGTATCAGTGAGCGGATTCTGGTTCTTAACTCTGAAAGGTTCATAAGCGCCTCACTTTAAAAAAAGAGGATAAGGAAAGCCTGTGACGATGAGCTGGTCCTTATCCTCTTTCATGTTGTAGGCTTTCCGGTAAACTAATTCAATAGATGCTCCTGATTATGAGCCTTTGGCCCAAATTCCCCTAACCGCTGTTACCTGCCATGCACCCGTGTCTCCCAACGACGCGAGCCTGACATAATCACCTTTTTTGGATGTTGCAAGGGTATTTATCAGAGTAACTCCGTCATTATTTGCTCCGGCATACGATATTCCGTCAGCGTTGTCCGGGTCAATGGTGATCTGGCATTTTCCATCTTCCCCCATATTGACAAAGGTGAAGGAATTGCCGATAGCGATTCCGGGGAGAGTGAAGGTTTGGGAAGTCTTGATGTAGAAGGTTTTTCCTGAGTCCGTGGTGATGACAACGGTATATGCCGCCGTCTTTTCTACTGCGCTTTCATCAATCACTATGGAAGTGTCGATGCCGTTTGGAAAACTGCTGGTTTCGAGCGTCATGGTAGTATCCTCCTGTTAAAGTTATATAATGTATCTCCCGGAAAGTCCGGGTCGTCACACGCTTAAGTTATTCGTCCCCGCGCCGATGGCGGTCTTCTCCATAAGGGCGGTCGTAACAGGTGGTGCAGTAGTAGCGCTCACCCTCTCCGATCTTGATAAGCTCTTTAAGCCAGAACGGCTGGCCGCAGCGCCTACAAGTTCGGGTCTTTAGCCCGTCCGGGTAGGGAAGGGAAACGCTTTCCGCATCCAGCTTTTCTTTTACGCTGTCAAACCCCATGATTTGTTCCTATGCCGACAAGTAAAGGTGAGTTTTTATCGCCAATCATCCTTGGGGTAGACTCAACAAAAACATCCTTGAAGACCTTTTCCATTGTCTGCTTAAGTGTTTCTGCATTGTAAAGCTGACAATGTTCTATTTCTGATACCCCGAAATTTTTTACCGGGACAGACACTATCACCTTTCCGTTTTTATCCTTGAGTAATGATGCCATTCGCCTAAGAAAATCAACATCGTCAACCATGTGTTCAAGCACATGGGAAGAGATTACATAGTCGAAGAGCTTTCCATTGGGCTTGTACTGCCTGAAGTCAGCCACCTCTGCCTCAAACCCCTTCCTTTTGACCTCTTCTATCGCAACAGATGAGAAGTCAATCCCATAGCATTTGCTTTTTCTCTCATCTCGAAGCATTTCCATTAAGTATCCCTGCCCGCACCCTACTTCCGCAACGTCTTTTCCTTCTTCGATTAACGTGCAAATAAAGCTCCACTCAGTAGGATAGATGCGCTTGAACCTTTGAACCTTATCTGCAAAGTGCCGCTCCTCCCAGTATTGGGACTCGCGCGCTTTTTTCTTCAATATTTTCTCATTAACCTTATCGAACTTTGAGTCGTAGTATGCCTGAACGTAAATATCGTTGACGTTGTTGTATCCTACATGGTCGCATTGAACCAGCGTATCAACATAGACCTTATACCCGGCCTTTTTTGCATTTTCGCAGAAGATAAGGTCGTGTCCTTTTTGCCGCTCTCCCCGTTCCCAGCTCCATTTGTCATAGAAACAGGGGAACCGCATTTTGTTGAACACATCCATGTCAACCATAAGGCAGCCAATTCCTGCCCAGTCAACCTCGACCAGATGATTTTCATTGTCGGGGAAAGGAGCATATCCTTTTTTCCAGTTAATTTCTTTTGTGTTGATATATTTTCTCCCCTTTTTCCACCCGGCAACCGGGCTGTGGGGAGGAGATTTAAGATAATAAAGACCTGATACAATAGGAAGGTCACGGGACAAGAGCTTGGGGATGGTGTCGAAAGGGAACTCCATGTCGATGTCCATGAAGATTACCTTTTCGCACTTCCATTTCCACGCTTCTTTCACAATAGTATTCAGGGAAGCAGACTTAATAGAAGCCTGCCCCCTGATTACTATGTGTTGCCGTGGTTTGAACAGGCCAAGGAAGTTCCAGAAAAAGGAGCTGTTTACCTTGTCCTGATTGTTGCAAAGTCCGATACAGATTTTGTATTCATGCCACGGCTTGCTCATTCACCACCCCTATATGGCTTTGCGTTTTTCAAGCAGGTGCTTGTTCAGTGTGACCAGATAGCGGCCATGAGCAAGGGCCGGGTCGTTTCCCACGATATTGTAGATTCCTACAATCTTGAGGGGGTCGGCGGTCCCGGTTGAGATTGCTGAGTAGTCAATCTCGGTGTAAGACTGCCCGCTTCCAGCCAGTCCGGTTGCAGGGTTAATGAGCGGACATGTTGCTCCGATCTTGGCCTGCGCGGTGGTTGAGCCGGGGTCAGTCGTCCCGTCAGACTGAAGTTCAAACACGGTATCGGGGTCGTCATACACCCAGCAATCGGCAGCAGGGGTTGTCCCAGCAGCGATGTAGTTGTTAGCGACGCCGATCACATTGTTTGCCCCTCCGGTGGTTTTAAGGGCAGCTACCTGTCCGCCAGTCCGCAGGCACACAATTCCACCCCGGTAGATGGCGGACGTAACAGTCGCCTTGTACTTGGTCAGCCGGGGAGTGTCTTGGCTCCTCGACATAACAGCATTCAGGCCATGAGGATAATCAACATTAGCCATGGTAAATACCTCCTAAAGTTAGAGTTTCAGCATCCTGTACTACGGCAGGGTTATTGTTCTACGGCCACCTGCCAGACCAAAAGCGCCGAAGGAGGCAGTACAGGGTTACGCGCCGGAAGTTCCGTACACGCCTTTGTAGTCTACCCATCCAGTCGAGAAGCGGCTGTAGATGAAATAGAGCAGGTTGTCGGTTAAGTCCTCGGTCGCCATCTTGGTCCGGGGACGCTCTCTCCAGATGAACTTGACCTGATGGTCGGACGGAGCGGCCAAGAGATACCATGCGTCGGCATCTACGGAGCCAAGCCAGTACGGCCATACAACGTAGTCAAGGTTGGTTGCTATCCGGAGGGCGTTGATCGCGTTCTCAGCGTTCTCGGGATACTTTTCGCTCTGGAGCAGCTCGATTGCTTTCTGCTGGAGCTGATGAGGAATGAGCAACATCTTGGGCGGCTTGTACCACGGCAGCCCGGACTCATTGGTCATAGCGTAGAAAGCATTGACCGCGGCCCACAGGGATGTGGCCGTGAGGTCTGCATCAGTTGACGGTCGGTTGGACTGGGTCCCGCCACCTTTGAGAGCGTGGGAAGTGGAGAACAGGTACTCAGTCGTCGAGCGGTTAGAGGTCTGGTAGCTGGGGAGTGCGCTGAACCCGGTCGAGAACACGCGGGAGGCGTAGTAGTTGATGGTCGCTTCTACTGACTCACGCATGGAGTTGGGGAACTGGCGGATTACGCCATAGCGCTCATCGGCCTGAGCCTCATGGGTGATGGTGGAATAGAGGCCATAGGCGATGTGCTCCAGCTGGGTCCACCACGCTTCGCCCGCGTCGGCAGCGGTGTAAGCGCCACCTTCGTCTTTCTGGACAAGCATGGGGTAACCTTTGATAGTCATGTACTTTTTGAACTGACTATCGTGGGTCTCCATGTTGAAGACACGGCTGATAACGCTGTCCGGCTGGGACTGCTCCCATGGCCCGAACAGGACTTCATCAAGCCCCGCCTTCATCAGGTTGGTGTTATTGGCACGAATGATAGTCATTGTTTAATCCTCCACTGAGCGAGGTTAGGTTTATCGTTGCTCTTTGACGCTGTCGAACAGGTCCTTGAACGCCTTCATGCCGCCTTTTCCTGACTTCTTAAGAGCCTTGTCGAGATCAGAGATGTTGGCCTGAATCATGTCCTCCATTTTCTTGGATTTCGTAATCCGGGACTCCATCCGCTGCCGACGGTTCTCTATGGAAGTTCGCATCATGACATGGTGGGGGATGTTGACGGTTGTATCAACCGGAGCGCTCCCCATCCTTTCAAGGATTTCCCTTGCCATGGCTACGTTCTCTTTTGAGGTGGCCGGGTCATTCATTGATTTCTTCAAAAATTCACGCTGGGCATCGACCTTCTTCGCCGCTTCCGCACTTGAGGCTGCCGGGTCTACTTCATACCCCTCGCGCTTGAGCTGCTGAATGCGCCGGGGGTTGTTTTCGGCCCAGTGGTAATGAAAGCGGGGGTCCTTGCCCTCATAGCGGAAAAAGTCTTCCGGCTGCACAGGTTCGCATTCACCGGGTTCCAGTCTTTCAAACTCTTTGCTATCTTTTCCCATGAGTTATCTCCCTTTCACAAAGTTATCGAGCCGTTTGGCCACGCTTTTGATTTTGTCTTGAGGGATGCCAAGTTTCGCCATAAGAGCAGCACCCTGTTCATCGAGTTCCGGGTCGTCAACGGAAGTGGCAGGCATACTGGCGGCGCTTTCGGCGGCAAGTCCCTGCTGGGAACGAAGCCGCTCAATTACCCGCTGTTCGCCTTCTTTCCGATACCGTTCAGCCAAGTCGTCCATTGAACTTGCTGGTTTTACAGGTCCGTTCGAGGGAGGAGCTGGCTGGCTGGCAAACCGCTCCGGAGAAGGTTCGTTTCTCACCTGCTTCCCGGTCACTGTCGCCCGGTGCTTGGCAAGAAGGTAACGGACAAGCTCTTGGTCGGCCTGAGTCGAAAGCACCACGTCTTCCGGAACTCCGTAGTAGTCGGACTCGTAGTTCTTAAAGTCGGGGATGCTCTTAACGCGGGCTTCCTGCTGCTTCTGGTCCCGGATTACCTGCTTGGCCGCTTCCATCATAATGGGGTACAATGTCTGGAAGGGCTTCTGGTACAGGTCTTCCCGGAGCTTTTCTTCGATCTGCTCGGGAGAGAACACCGGGGCTTGTGCAGGCTGCTGTATGGGGGGCGGGGGAGCTGCTGTTTGCCGCTCCGGGTACAGGCTTTCCCAGCTGAACGGCTCAGGCGGCTGTTCAGTGAACTGGGACTTCATCGCCTCCAATTCAGCCTTGAGCTGGTTGTTCTTTTCGATCTCCTCCTTGAACCGTGAATAAGGGATTGCTTCTTCGTGGGGCTTGGTGCTCATGGTTGCGTCAGGTGACGGAGCTGACAGGTTAACGTCGGGGGCAGCGGGTGATTCTGCCGTTACACCCTGAGCAGGGGACGGGGCTGGCTCGGGATTAACGTCCTGTTGATTCTTCGGCATACTTTCACTCCTGAAAAGTTGTTATTAAAAACAAAAAACCTGCCGCTCATGGAGATTAGGAGAGGGAACTCCATGAAACGGCAGGCGAGGCCCCGTGAGCGAGATGCTGGGGGGGTTGACCTGAATTAATATCGTTCTATGTCATTAGCTGTTGCGATTGCTATGTTAAGCTGCTCACCTTTTCCTTTCGGCTGTGAGATCGAACTTATCCCGCCATCCTTAAACCAGATTTGGATTCCTCCGGTATGATGGCCGTTGACAAGTGATAGTAATATCTTTACTACCCATTCTATCTTTAAATTGTTATTTGTCAAGATTTTGTCTCTTCCAATTTTTCTTGACGCTCCTTTTCAAAGCGCTTGGCGACATTGATAACGGAGCGGATTTCATCTATTGCCCACTGGACGCCGTTTGCAAACCCGCGGTGATGATAGAACTCCGACGGCTCCTTGACGGCAAACCCTTCCTTCTTGCGCTGGAAAATCATGTAATCGGCCTCAAGCCCCACTTTCTGCTGATAGCGCTGGATAAGGAACTTTCCCGCCGCTGAGACGGCAAAGTCCTCTACCCTCATCCCCATTTCTATCATTAAGTCTCGCTGTGCCTGCTCGTCCATGCGTATCCCCTATTTTACATAAAACCTATTGCGATTTTTTATATCTCCTAGTATCGTGTCAGCCCACTTTTTTTGAGCCGGGGTAAACTTTCCGGCAGAAGGGTCTCCTGTGATAATCCTGCTCACAAGGGTATCTTTTAGGGATTGAACATTTTCCGGCTTCGCATACTCCGTTCCCTGAAATGATTTAAGCTGTTCCGGGGTAACATCAAAGTCATAATTATATTTCTTCCCGCGCATAAACAATCTGATCGCTTCGTTTTTTGCAACCGCCCCCTGCTGCTCTGGTGCAAGTTTTGAATAGGGGTTAAGAATAATTCGGTTGTCTGCTGCCGCCATACCTGAAACATGAGGATTTTTCTTGAAGTATTTCAGCTCACTTTGAAATGGCTTTCTGACTTCATATCCAAATGTTTCGTAATCCGCCATTTACATTTCTCCTCCGGCTGGCATCCCTCCTGACATATCAGGCGGGGCAAGCTGTGGGTTGCTGGTACGCGGGTTGCGGCCTCCCCCTCCCTGCATGGCCTCTAAAATCTGCATGGCAATGGGCTGGATTTCAGGCGGGAGTGCGGAAACGGGGATTGACTCATCGGGATGCAGGAAGCGCTGGGCGTTCCGGTAATTATAGAGATTGCCGATTTCGCGCGCTACTTCATCGACGTTCAGGCGGCCTCCGGCGATATTGCCAAGCATGGTGACAATCTGCGGGAAGGTCTGCTGCTTAGAGTATTTGCTGTACTCGGACTCGATGGTGGTGGCAGCGAAGGAAACGTCCATGTCTTCAAGCAGGTTGTCTTCGGATATGCCGATTTGCTTGCCGTTGACGATAAAGTCCATGTTCTTGAAGATGGAGAAGGTCTGGCGCAAAAGCGGGTAAACGCGCTGGAGCAGGGGGCGAAGAGTAAGGCGGTCGGACATCTGGATAAAGAGCTGGAAGCGGTCTGACGACTCGTTAATCATGGAGCGGACTTCCCCGTAGGTTTCGCGCTTGCTTCTGCCCACGCCTAAATTATAGGACGTGACCCCGGACGCTTTCTCCAGCTCCCGGTCAAGCAGTTCATGGATTGCCTTGTATCCCATGAGGTTTGCTTCGTTGGGAGTTTCTATCATGACATCGTCGAAACTGTCAAGGAACCAGATGGCACCGGGCACTTGGGGGATGTCGTTTCTGGTGAGGTTGGTGCGGTTAAGGACTTTAACAATGCCGTTAACAAGGCGCTTGTGGTTGTCCATGTAAAGGTTGTGCAGGTCGGTCTGCTCGTTTATGAGGGATTCCACTGAGGAGATTGCCGACTTGCCGTAGAACTCTCCGGGATTTACGGAGTAGATTGAGGAAACAAACGGCTTCAAATAGGTTATCTCCCCGGTATAGTTGTCGAGAACCTTGAACCCGGACGGCTCACAGCGGATGATAAGCTCAATGGTGTCTGCGTTCGCATCGTCAAGCACTCCGGTAATGATGTATTCGCCAAACACTCCCTTTTGGTGCTCGAACTCCCCGTGATATTCGATCAGGTCAAAGATGGGCACGATCTTATCTTCCACGGACACGGACTCAGCCCCGGTCATTTTGAAGGACTCGCCCTTTTTGCGCTTGCCCATTTCTTCGAGCTTGTCGAGGTTGACGTAGATGGGCTTGTTATTGGCGTTGACGAAGCGCTTGATCTGGTTTAAGTCGCGCTTGAACTGGTGGAAGCAGTAGCGCATGGACTGGATGTCGCCGGGTCTGCGGGCAAGGGGGTCGGGGAAAAAGGATTCAAGGTCGAGATATTCCACGCAGGGCCAGAACTGCTTCATGTAGGTCTTGCAGATGGCCGTCCCCTTGATGGGCGCGGCTTTGAACAGCTCTATGGAGGTCAGGTAAAAGTTTACTTTCCTGTCCATTACCCACATGAGCCATGTCTGCTGGTCGGCAAGGACGGCAGGGTCCATAAGCGGGTGCTTCATGGTCAGCCATTCGGCAACGGAAAAGATGGAGTTGATAACCTTGGCGGAGATAACTTCAGCGATGTAGTCGGCCTTGGGGAGGACAAGGTTTGACTCACCGACTATCCTGCTCTGGATTTGCTCATTCTTATACATCTTCTCCCACGTCTTCCACTTGTCCTTCTTGGAGTTGACGATGCGCTTGGATGCTTTCAGGCGCTCGTTCAATACCTCCTTCGCACGTTCGAGCATGGCCGGGGTGGGACGCGGAGCCACCTCTTGCTCTTCAATGAACTCCATATTCAAGCCTTCCCCGGTTTCCGGGTAAATAATATCATCAGGCATTTTCAGTCCCTCCCTGTTCGTCTTCGTAGGAGATAGTGTAGAAGGTGGTTGCTCCGCACGGGCAGATCAACATTTCAAAAGTTTCCGGCTCTTCTTCAGACACGGAGCAGTCGCTATTAATAGACTCAAGCGTATTATGACAGTTTAAACACTCTACGGTCAAGGCTTTACGGCTCCTATTGTTGCGACGATAAGGTTTCTCAAGTGGTAAATGCAGGCAAAGCAGTCCTCGATCATTATCCGCTTGTTACCGTCGCGCTCAAGAAGGGAAGCAAGGCTAGAGAGGACTTCGTCAACAGTCGCCAGCTCATTGCTCAGGTTTAACTGCTTTCCTTCGTGAATAATATCTTCCATTTTCTTTGAATATCTCATAGCCGCCGCGGGCCTCCGATTCTTCCGTCATCCACCACGTTGAGTGTTTCTTGCCTTTCAGGAGCATCCCGGTTGAAGGGACGCGGCTTGGCCAGTGCCCGGTTGCATCCGGCTTCAGGCCGAACTGCTTTGCGGTTGCATAGTCGTATCCGGAGCCTTCGGGGTCGAACTTGTTCGGGGCCGGGCTTCTCATTACTTTTGTCGGCATGTTTATCTTCCGGTAAACGGGTTCACATCGTATCTCATAATCTGCTGCTTGGTGTGCGGCCGCTTCTCGTAGGCTTCTATTTCACGGAGCGCGTGGATTGCCCAGTTTAAGGAGTACACGGCGTCGTCGTGGTACTTGGTTCCGGGCTTGTGGCCGAACTTGGGAACCGCCCCGTCCATCTCATGCTCGAACTCTTTCATCTCTTTTATGAGTATGGGAAGCTCTCCCGACCCTCCGTTAACGCGCTCATTCACTGATGGAAGCCCTTCGGGGATTGCAAGCCGCTCTTCTTTGACCAGCTGGTGCAGTTTTGTGAAGGAAGCTACCTGAACTTTGTCGATAGGATGGATAATTTCGGCCATTATGCCTTTTTCCAGACACCACTGATGAATATCTGAGGCTTGATACACTTCAAGGGCGACATTATCGAGCCGATAGCGCTTGTGATCGCGCCAGATCGCCTCTTTTATCTTCGTGTCGGACGAGTCTTCGATTAATTCTTGGTTTAAGACGCAAAAAAACTCCTCTCCGCGCGTTTTTCCCTTCCCGACGACGGTCCAGAAGGTCGAGTCACCGTGTTTTGAGTATGGAAGGGCGCGGTCAAGCCCTCCGCCGATCTGAAATCGCGTCCCGAGCTTCCCTTCCCAGTCCGCAAGGTCTTTTTGAGTGACCGGAGCGCGGTAATCTTCACCGTTTGACACTGCGCGGCCGATTTGTTCGGGGGAAAAGAGCTTTCTGGTGGAATAAACCCAGTCATTGTCGTGATAAAGGGCGTACTGGGCCGGGGTGAGCTGGGTTTTGCGTGAATCAAGCCACCTGCGGGTGACCAATGGAGAGGGGTTTTTGCCGCGCAGGTAGTAAAAATAGAGGGACGGGTCGAGCTTTTGCTCTGAAATCTGGTATAAGTGGTACAAAATGTTGAGCTGGGACGATACTTGGGACGGAAGGATGATCTGTCCGTCACGCGGGCCTGTCTGAGAGGCCAAAATATTGTAGATACCTTCGTCGTCAGGGGCCGCATGGATTTCGTCAACGATGGCAATGTCGATTCCATACCCCCACGCGGCCGCTTTTGATGAGGAGAGAACGGTTACAACGGAGTTGGTGCGTGGGTTTCGTACTTCTTTGTCGAGGATATTCTCTGCTTCAACCGCTCCTGCGATCTCCGGCGAGTATTTCACCATTGATTTGAAGGTATCGAAGACGACCGATGAGGCTTGGTCCTTACTGTTTGAAGCCACAACCCCCTGAACATTAAAGTGGGTCATGAACCGCCAGAGCAAAATAAGAGCCGCCATGAATGTTTTCCCGTTCTGCTTGGGGATGCAAATGGCGGCGGTGGAGTATTTGAACTTATCGCCCGGTATTTTCCGGGTCACTTCCTTAATTATCTTTCCCTGATACGCCCACTTGTCCTTGAGCCTTACCTTAATGACCTTCTGCGACGATGAGGACGGGACGTACACAAGCTCATTGACGAACTTTATGATGTCCTTTTTGTACTCAAGCCACTGTTCCTGCGTTACTGCCATGGATTACTCGAAATCAAGCCCTTGTTTCCTGCGCTCTCTGAGCTTCTTGATGGCACCTATGCCGCGGCCGATGTCATATCCGATACTCTGCTTGGGAGCGGCGGCAGGGGAAGGGACTTTTTCCAGCTTTACCGCCGGGGAGAAGTTCGGAAGACCTTTTCGGTCGTCCTTGACAGTGCTTGTGCGTCCAGCCATGGTCACTTCCTCCTTAATTTTGGAACAGGGAGCTTTTTGAATTTCCCCGTTGAGGCGTCGAATGAAGACGGTATTCTGGTCGCTTCATATATTTGACCATACCCTTCGTCAG
>Ga0316617_100000251_pt1 | contig 12836 bp, 14 predicted proteins | sample OWC_Aug_M1_C1_D2_FD_207801 | JGI IMG/M metagenome (GOLD analysis project Ga0316617, IMG submission 207801) | Wetland soil microbial communities from Old Woman Creek delta, Ohio, United States - OWC_Aug_M1_C1_D2_B | ecosystem: Environmental > Terrestrial > Soil > Wetlands | place: USA: Ohio... | reverse complement strand
AGAACGCCATCGTTTCCATCAATGCCGGCGCCGGCGGCACAGAGGCGCAGGATTGGGCGGAGATGCTCTTCCGCATGTACTCCCGCTGGGTGGAACGCAAGGGCTACAAGCTCGAACTGATCGATTATCAGCCCGGCGAGGAAGCCGGCATCAAGAGCGCCACGTTCACCGCTTCCGGCGACAACGCTTACGGCTATCTCAAATCCGAAGTCGGGGTCCACCGGCTGGTGCGGATCTCGCCCTTCAATGCCAGCGGCAAGCGGCACACGTCCTTCGCCTCGGTCTTCGTCTATCCCGAGCTCGACAACGAGATCGTGGTGGATGTCGAGGAGAAGGATCTGCGCATCGATGTGTTCCGCGCCAGCGGCTCGGGCGGCCAGCACGTCAACAAAACCAGCAGTGCGGTGCGCATCACCCACCTGCCGAGCGGCATCGTGGTCCAGTGCCAGCAGGAGAAATCCCAGCACCGCAACAAGGACTTAGCAATGAAGGTCCTGCGGGCGCGGCTCCACCAGCGCGAGAAGCAGAAGCAGGATGAAAAGCTCCAGGAGATGCACAACAGCAAGGAGGACATTGCCTGGGGCAGCCAGATCCGCTCCTACGTGCTCCAGCCCTACCAGATGGTGAAGGACCACCGCATCGGTTTGGACATCGGCAACGTGAACGAGGTGCTGGACGGCGGCATCGACCCCTTCATCGAGGGGGTGCTGCTCGCCAAAGAGACCAAGAGTGCGAAGGCTGCCTAACCACCATCATGAACCCTGTTGACATCGTCAGCCGGTTTTACGCTCCGGATTCAAGATCCTATCAAATCCTCATGGAACACGGGCGGCTGGTGGCCGGTAAGGCGCTGGCCGTGGCCGCCCGGGTTGCTCATCTCCATCCCCATATAGAATTCATCGAAAGCGCCGCCTGGCTGCATGACATCGGAATCTACCTCACCAACAGTCCCGGCCTGGACTGCCACGGCAGCGAGCCTTACATCCGGCACGGCGTTCTCGGTCGCGAAATTTTGGATGCGCTCGGCCATCCCCGCCATGGCCTTGTCTGCGAGCGGCATGTCGGTGTCGGGATCAGCGCGGAAGACATCCGCCGTTTTAGCCTACCCCTTCCGACGCGCGACATGCTGCCCATGAGCATAGAGGAACAGATCATCTGCTACGCCGACAAGTTCTTCTCGAAGAACGGGAACGGGTCGTCCCGGGAGAAGTCCCGCGCCGAGATCGTCGAGAGCCTCAGTGGCTATGGCGCTGACAAGGTGGAACGGTTCATGGGGTGGGTGGAGCTGTTCGGATAGAAATACTCCTCATCGCATGGCGGCGATGGCGAAGAACGTCAGCGCGGCGATGATCGCCGAGCAGGGGATCGTGACGATCCATGCCATGACGATGCGGATGGCGATGTCCCATTTGATGCCGGTCAGCCGGCGGGTGGCGCCGACGCCGATGATGCCGCCGGCGATGGTGTGGGTGGTGGACACCGGTATGCCCAGGAAGGTGGCCATGAACAGCGTTGCCGCACCGGCCGTCTCGGCGCAGCACCCGCCCACGGGCTGAAGCTTGGTTACCTTGATCCCCATGGTTTTGACGATACGCCAGCCGCCCAACGCCGTCCCGACCGCCATGGCGAGATGGCAGGCCAGTATGATCCAGGCCGTGCTGAAATCGGTCAGCGAGAGCTGGGTGTCTTGAGTGAATGTGCCATGGGCCACCAGCAGCGCCACGATGATGCCCATGGTCTTCTGGGCGTCGTTTCCCCCGTGGCCGAGCGAATAGAGGGCTGCTGAAAACAGCTGCCCTTTCCGGAAAAACCGGTCGATCGCCAAGGGACGCCATTGGCGGAAGATCCAGTAAACGGCGACCATGAGCCCGAACCCGAGGGTGAAGCCGATCAGCGGCGCGATGGGAATAAACGCCATAACCGTGAAAAGTTTATCCCAGTGCACGGCTCCCCACCCCTTGAAAGCGATGCCGGCGCCGGCAAATCCGCCGATGAGGGCATGCGAGGAACTCGTGGGCAGGCTCCACCACCAAGTCAGCAGGTCCCACGCGATGGCACCCACCAACCCGGACAGCACGACCTCCACATAAACCGGGTCACCCTGCTGAATGTAGACAATCTTGGAGATCGTGTCCGCCACCCTGGGGGCGAACACGAACATGGCCACGAAGTTGAAAAACGCCGCCCACAGGACAGCGGTCCGCGGCGAAAGCACCCGCGTGGAAACCACCGTGGCGATGGAGTTGGCGGCGTCATGAAAGCCGTTTATGGCATCGAACACCAGCGCCGCCGCAACCGTACCGATCACCAGCATCCAAAGTCCCGTCAGTTCCAACCTGGTCTGCCTCCCCTGCCAGCAACGAGGGAATGTAAATGGGTCAATCCCAGCCGGTCAGGCATTTTTCAAAACAATCCCTTCGATGGCCTTGGCCAGTTGCCACGCCCGGTTGAAGGCCTTGTCGATGCGATCGTACACATGGGTCCACTTGATAATTTCCATCATCTCTGCCGGACTAGCGTTGGGGTTGTCATACAGTTCGCCCAAACCGCTCAGCAACAGCATCTCGCATTCTTTCTTTTGATGCCTGACCTTCCCCACGAAGTCGGCCATCTCCCCCTTGTTTCCCAGAATTTCGAGCAGGACTCCAATCTCAGTGACCATGTCCTTCACGTTGGACACCATCTTTTGTGCCGGAAACCGCATCCGGGTGAATTCGTAGACCCCGATGCGGTTTGAAATGGCCTGGATGTGGTTGAGAATGGTTTCCTGCGATGAATTGATCAGGTGAATGTCCTCGCGGTCGATGGGCGTGATGAAGGTCGTCGAGAGCAGCTGGGAAATCGTCCGGTTCAGTGCGTCACCTTCGGCCTCGAGCCGGTTGATCATCTGGCAGCGCACGTCGCAGTCGCCGTAGTCTAGAACGATGGTGTTGAGCACGGTCGCGGCCTCGACGATGATCCGGTTCTGCTCACGGAAAAATTCGAAAAACTTGGGCGCTTTAGGAAAAAGTCGGAATGACATGGCCCCTCCTGGGCGTCGTCTGATTGGGGGATCCGGGACACTGACTCATGCAACGCACGCCGTACCATCGGAATGAAAACGAGATAGGCTTTATATGAAAAAAACCGACTTAACAATCAAATATTATAATTTTTTCTATCGTAAAAAATTAATGGTGAAAACATAGGCTTATGAGATAGGCCGACCGAGAATGGACGGCATCTATAATCGCTGGAGCAGGAAAAAGCAAACGCCGGGAAAACTCCCCGGCGTTTGTCTTGGAAGCTGAAATTGTCTATCGATGCATCACATATTACCAGCCACGCATCAGGTAGTCATGGATCGAGTTGGCGGCGGTGCGGCCCGCGCCCATGGCGAGGATCACGGTGGCCGAGCCGGTCACGATGTCGCCCCCGGCCCAGACTCCCTTCTTGAAGGTCTTTCCGTCCTTGGAATCCGCCTCGATGTAACCCCACTTGTTGATTTTGAGATCGGGAGTTGAACTGGTCAACAGCGGGTTCGCGCCGGTGCCCACGGCTACGATGCACAGATCGCAGGTGAGCTCGAACTCGGAGCCTTTCAAGGGAACCGGCCGCCGCCGGCCGGAGGCGTCCGGCTCACCCAGCTCCATCTTGATGCACTCCATGCCCGTCAGACGCCCCTTCTCGTTGCCGATGTAACGGGTCGGGTTGGTGAGCAGGAAAAACTCGATGCCCTCTTCCTCAGCGTGGTGAGCTTCCGCAGCCCGCGCGGGCATCTCGTCGCGCGAGCGCCGGTAGACGAGACGCACCCGGTCCGCCCCCAGGCGCAGCGCCGTGCGGGCGGAATCCATGGCAACGTTGCCGCCGCCCAGCACCACCACGTCCTTGCCGCGCGGGATGGGGGTGTCCACCTTCGGAAATAGGTAGGCCTTCATCAGGTTGGCGCGGGTGAGATACTCGTTGGCGGAGAGAACCCCGATCAGGTTTTCCCCGGGGATGTTCATGAACTTGGGCAGCCCGGCGCCCAGGCCCAAAAAGATGGCCTGATAGCCCTCTTCGAAGAGTTCATCAAGAGTCACGGTCCGCCCTACCACCGCGTTGCATTGGACCTTTACCCCCAGGCGCTCCAGGAAGTTGACCTCCTGGGCCACGATTTCCTTGGGCAGGCGGAATTCGGGAATCCCGTAGAGCAGCACTCCGCCGGGTTTATGAAAGGCTTCGAATACCGTAACCTCGTGTCCCTTTTGAATCAGGTCGCCGGCCACCGTCAGGCCAGCCGGGCCGGCGCCGACCACCGCGACGCGCTTGCCCGTCGGGGCTGCCTTGGGGGGCAGCGCCCCGCTGCCGTGCGCTCGTTCCCAGTCCGCCACGAACCGTTCCAGGTTGCCGATGGCCACCGGCTCGCCTTTCTTGGCCAGAATGCACTTGCCTTCGCACTGAGTTTCCTGGGGGCAGACCCGGCCGCAGATGGCCGGCAGGCTGTTTTGCGTCCAGACATTCCGGATGGACTGGGTGAAGTCGCCTTCCTTGGCCAGCTTGATAAAGCCGGGGATGTCGATCCCGACCGGGCAGCCGTCGACACAGCCCGGGTTCTTGCACTGCAGGCAACGGGCGGCTTCCTCTTTCGCCATCTCCGGCGTGTAGCCCGTTGGGACCTCCAGAAAGTTCCGGGCCCGCACCTGGGGGTCCTGTTCGGGCATCCGCACTCTGTTTTTTTTCTCTTTCTTTTCCTTCGGGCTGGTTCCTTCCGCCATGGCCTCCCTCCGATGTAATAAACTCAATTTATATGATTTATATCTGCAGTTACGACCATAAATAAGCGGCTATCGGGCGTTATCGATGGCCGCTTATTTATGCCATGATTCCTCCAGCATGCAGAACTCATTATGACACATTTTCTCCTCTTCGCAGTAGGCCTGCAGCCGCCGCATCAGCTCGTCGAAATCCACCTTGTGGCCGTCAAACTCGGGACCGTCCACACAGGCAAACTGGGTCTTGCCGCCCACCGACACCCGACAGCCACCGCACATCCCGGTGCCGTCCACCATGATGGGGTTCAAGCTCACCAGCGTGGGTACGTTGTACTCCTGGGTCAGCTTGGAGACGAATTTCATCATCGGCACCGGCCCGATCGCCACCACCTGGTCGATCTTTTCCTTGTCCAAGATGTCCTTGAGGGCGTGGGTCACAAACCCATGGCGGCCGTAGGAGCCGTCGTCGGTGCAAACGTGAAGTTCATGGGAGGCCGCCCGCATGAAATCCTCTAGAATGAGAAGGTCCTTGGTTCGGGCTCCGATGATGGCGATGACGTGATTGCCAGCCTGTTTCATCGCCCGGGTAATCGGGTGCATCACGGCAACCCCGGTGCCGCCGCCGACACAGACCACCTTGCCTATGTTTTCCACGTGGGTGGGTTTGCCCAGCGGGCCGATGACATCCTGGTAGCCCTCACCCACCTTAAGCGTCTTGAACAAGGCCGTGGATTTGCCGACGACCTGGTAGATTACGGCGATGATGCCTTTTTCAGGATCGGTGTAGGCCATGGTCAGCGGGATGCGCTCACCGGTCTCGTTGGCCTTGAGGATCACAAACTGGCCGGGCTTGGCCTTTTTGGCGATGAGGGGCGCTTCGATCTCGTTGAGCACCACGGTGCCCTGGGACATTTCCTCGCGTTTGACAATTTTGAACATGTGTCGCCTCCACTTCGAGCTGGGTATGATAAGGTGACTCAAATGATTAAGAGAATTATCTTGTCAGAAACCAACGGCGAAATCAAGGCAAAAAGATTGATATTCAGGCCAACTGAATGCTAAAACGCGCGCCGGAACCTGAATGCTGACCGGCCCGATTGGAGCGCATGAATCTGTTCGACAGCCACTGTCATCTGGACGACCCGGCCTATAAAAACGACCTGGACGCAATGTTGGAGCGCGCCCGCACGGCGGGGGTTTCCCATATGATGACCATCGGCGTCACATTGGAAACCTCGCGCCGGGGGGTCGAGCTGGCCAAAACGCAACCGGGCGTTTACGCCTCCGTGGGCGTGCACCCCCACGATTCCCGGGAATGCAGCGACGCTGTAGTGGATGAATTGATCCGACTCTCCCAAGACCGGCGGGTCCGCGCCTGGGGCGAGACCGGCCTGGACTTCAACCGCATGTACTCGCCCCGCGACGACCAGGAAAAGTGGTTTGTGAGCCAGCTCGAGGCGGCGGCGGAACTCGGTCTGCCGATGATATTTCACGAGCGCGACAGCCAGGGCCGTTTCATCGAACTGTTGAAAACCTGTCCGCCGCCTCCCGGAAGTGCCGTGATCCATTGTTTCAGTGGCACCCGGAGCGAGCTGACGCGCTACCTGGACATGGGCTATTACATCGGCATCACCGGCATCCTGACCCTGAGGGATCGTGGGGAGTCCCTGCGGCGGCTGGCACCTCAAATCCCGAGGGATCGGCTACTGGCGGAAACCGATGCCCCCTACCTCACACCCGAGCCGGAACGCCGACGCATCCGCCGCAACGAACCCGCTTTTGTACGATCGGTCCTGCTCACATTGGCTGAGGTGCGCCGCGAGGATCCGGATGAGCTGGCCCGGACGGTGTTTGAGAACACGTGCCGTTTATACCGCATTGAAAATTTTAAGTAATGATGCTCGATGCCGGATACTGGATGCTGGATATAAGAAGGGCTCTCGCCATGCCGATCGTTGGCATCCGCAATTTTCTCTTTGCCATGATCATTTCCTATCCCTTGATGAATCTCGCGCTGGCCGCCCCGGAATTCACAATGGCAGACGCCTTGACCTGCACCATCGAGACGTCGTCCAACCCGGACGAAATCGGCCGGAAGATCTCTCTCACCGGCCTTACGACCGCCTCGCCCCTGGCCATTTTTGAAAGCCACATCCGGTCATCCATGGTTAAGCTTTTCGAATCTGAAAAAACCCTTGTCATGCAGTTGGTTGCGACGATCAGCGGCAGTGTCGACACCATCGTGATCGACAAGCTTACGGGGAGGTTCGCGCATACCGCCGCCGGTTCGTTTTTAGCGGGCGTGCACGCCATCGCCGAAACCGGAAGCTGCCGTTCGGAATGACACAGGCGTCGGATTAATCTTGGCGGCACACAGGGCAGCGAGCGGCGCAGTCCAGGCACAGCAGGTGCGTCTGATCGCAGAACCCCATTCGCGTGGCGCTGCCCTGGCAGCCCTCGCAGACCAACGGATCCATAGTCTTAGTGGCCGGGTTGTAAAAAGCGGAGATCGCTTTCTGCTTCTTGCCGATGGCCACGCGCAGCAGCACTTTGACGGCTGGCGTCGATACCAGCAGCACGGCGCAGGGAACGATGGAGATCCGGATACTGTACTTTTTGAAAAGATCATACTTTTTGCGCGCCAGTTCCTCGGGAATCAGGGCGATCTTGGTGCGGCGATCCTGGACCAGCTGATCGGAGAGCCCGCTGCGATCGAGGCTTTGCCGCATTTCCTGTTCCAGGCTCTGGTAGTATTCTTCCAGATTCAATACATCTCGCCGGAATTTGCGGTTCATGCTATCCTGAAACGCAGCCGTTTCCCGCAGGACCACGCCGCTGACTGCTTTCTTGATCCCGCCTAAAACCTTCCGGAGCTGATCGGACAGCCCCTTAAGCCCTGAGACACTCTGGTCGAAGCGGCGCAAGGCTGTCTCTAAACCAGAGGTCAGGTCTGGGACTTGGGCACCGGTCTCCAAATGAAAGGCGAGTTCACAGAGGCCTTCTTTCTGCTCGTCGCTTTGGGCCCGGTATCGGCACGTCAGCACCATGTAATGGGTGATGATCTTGGCCCATTGGTCCACCCGCCCGAGCCCGCCTTTGAATTGAAAGCATTCCTGGATCATGGCATCGAATCCCTGGCTCTTAAGGTAATGGAAGTCCAATTGGCAGCTCAGCATCGGGAGCTCTTCGCAGGCCAGCCGGAGGACTCGCTCCAGGAATTCCGCTCCGTAGGCGATGGAGAAGGTTTGCCTCGGAGGCGCATCCGGCCGGAAGATCGCAGAGGGACTCGGTCCGGTTTCCAGACGAATGAAATCATGGGTGCCCAGGCGCTCCAGCAGACGCTCGGGCATAAGAACGTCCAAACCGGAGTCTCTTTCCTCCACCGCCGCCTCGTGCCGGTCCAAGAAGCGGTGGATAAAGTCCATCAGTTCAGCAGACGATTCGCGGGTGGTTTCGCGCTCAGAGCTCAAAATTCTCTCCAAAGAGCTTCTCGTCCAGAGCCTTGGTCTTCTCATAGCCGGTCTTCAGGCGCTTTAGCATACCGCCCAGCCGCGTGAAGGCCTGCCGCCGTTCAACCTCGTCGGGCGCTTGAGTCCAGATGTCCAAGACCAGATCGGAGAACTCATGGTCGCCCTGGATGCGGCCCAGGATCATGTCGATTTCTCCGATGACCATTTCGAACATGTTGATCTTCTTATCGAGGATCTCCAGGATGTAGTCTTCTGCACTGCCGGCGGCGCACAGGTTGAAAATCGACACCTCATGCTGCTGGCCGATGCGGTGGATGCGGCCGACGCGCTGCTCGATTTTCATGGGGTTCCAGGGCAGGTCATAGTTAATCATGCGGTGGCAGAACTGAAGGTTGCGCCCCTCCCCGCCGACCTCGGTGGCGATCAGCAGGGGGATATCGCTCTCAAACCGGCGGATGTGATCCTCTTTCTGAGCGCTCGTAAGCCCGCCGTGGAAAACGGCATGCGGGACCCCCTCCCAGTTCAGAAAATCCGACAGGTACTGCAAGGTTGCCTGATATTTGACGAAGACGATCACCTTGTCGGCGGAAGATCGGACCAAGTCCAGCAGCACCATATTTTTGCGACGGGTGTCCACGTTCCGGCACAGGTTGTGGATGGCGCGCATCTCGTGCTCCTGCTCCTGCAGCAGCTCGTTTTTCTCCAGCAGTCGCAGGAGGGTCGCACCAATCGCGCGCGGAGAGGAGCCGGCTTCCTCCAGCAGGGTTTTCAACAGCAGCCTGCTCCCGCTTGCCGCTGATGCGCGCCTGCGGCAGGAACGCGAGACCTTCCTCCGCCACCCGGCGAGCGTCCTGGCGCAGCACGTGTCTGATGGCGACAAGGGCATCCTGATAATTCCCCATTTCCCGCAGCCAGACGGCTTCATCCAGAAGAAACCGCCGCTGGCTGCGCTGGATCGAGAGGTTTTTGCGCGTCTTTTCCTGTCTCAGCTTGGCCTTGCGCTTGGCTTTCTTCTTTTCGGTCTTGGATGGCGCCATGGTCCGGCCGCGTTCCTTCATTGTGTCTTGATTTTTCGCCGGCTTATCGCCTATCATGCTTAAGCCAAACAAAATATCAAAGTCAAGCTGGTAATCGGATGAAACGACGCTGGTTCTATACACCTCATTCCGGAGGGCGGAAAGTCCCGTTTCTCGTTCAGGAGAAAATTCGGGACCGCATCCTGGCCTATGCGGAGAAACACTACGCCGACAAGTTCAATCGGATTGACGTGCGTTTTCGGGGACAGTTTTGCTATATAGACGCCTACATTGAACCCTACGTGCCGAAAAAGTTTGATGAAAAGCTTTTCGGCGAAACGCGTGAAGAGCATATTGCCCGGCTGCGAGATACGCCGACTCATCTGTGCCGACTGCGCTATTCAGGCATCGAAGATTTATGGTCTATGGCCTTTTACACGTACAGCCATGAAAAATACGAGCCGTGCGTCTTTCATAACGGCAGTTGGACAGGTAGCCCGGAGGAGGCGTTCGAAGTCGCCGCCGTGTATCTGCAGCGTTAGAGCGATCCGGGCTGTCGGATTTGAGGCCAGCATGCGACCGATCCCCAAAACCCCCAAGGCGTGGTTAACCGAAATCGCTGCGGCCTACCATGACGCCCATGAAACCCTTCCCTTCATGCCGCTGGTCGATGTCGAACCGAATGAAGCGGATCTCTTCCACCTCGCGCCGCACGTGGCGATCAAGTTCCGTGGACTGCCCCGCTCCCGAACCAAAGCCGCCGTGGACGCCGCCCTGAGCAGCTACGTCGCGACCAAAGACCACGTCCCAGGCGCCTTCAATAATCCATACCTTTCGTTCGCCTTCTGCTATCTCGCAAGCCATTTCGGCCTCGGGCTCATAAAGCACGAAGAGGTGGACGACGTGATGACGTTTATAGAGCTTAAGCCAGCGGATTTGGGCAAGGCTATTGATAGATTGATTGGGCCTGCAGGCAATAAAGTGGCATAAGCTTAAATGGCAACCATTGTATGACAACCATTTCTTGATAGCCGCTTGAAGGGGATAGAATGGAAAGAAGGATTCGTCGAACGGACAGAGCCATATCAGAAAGTGAAGCAAAAGGTATATTAGAGAAGGGGGAATTTGGCATTCTTTCTACAGCCTCTTTAGATGGACAACCTTATGGGGTGCCAATTAGTTATAGTTATACAGCTAATGTAATTTTTTTTCACTCTGCTATAGATGGGCATAAACTAGAAAATTTAAGAAAGAATAACAAGGTATCTTTTTGCGTTGTCGGGAGGACGGAGGTATTGCCAGATCAGTTTTCAACAAAGTATGAAAGCGCAATTGTGTTTGGGAAGGCATTTGAGTTGACTGATGATGAAAAACACAAGGGGCTTTTGGAAATAGTAAAAAAATACTCTCCCGGATTCATAAAAGAAGGTCTGCAGTACATAGAAAATGCCGCGAACAAGGCTAGAGTATATAAAATAGTGATTGAATCAATTACAGGAAAATCGAGAAAATAATAATTGTATAGGGGCTCGCCGAATACTCAGTAGATGCGATTGAGATACGCATAGTTTGATTTTCATTATGGTTTGGGCTTATGACGGGACAGGAATCTGCTTGGTCTACATCTGAAATTCATATATTTTAGAAAGTAGCAAAGGAGGTTAAAAGCGTATGCGTGACGTTGATATCATGGCGGTTTTTGAAGGCGTGATGAAGCAGATTAAGGAGGGGGCCTTCCTCACGGTCAAGGCGGGGGAGGCGCTCAATACCATGACCATCGGGTGGGCCACGATCGGCTTCGCTTGGAGAAAGCCTATCATGATGGTGATGGTGCGGAATTCGCGGCACACCTTCAGCCTTATCGAAAAGGCGGTCGACTTCACCGTTAGCGTCCCCACCGGCGACATGAAAAAGGAGATCGCTTACTGTGGGACAAAGTCAGGCCGGGACGTAGACAAGTTCAAGGAGTGCATGCTTGAAACCGAATCAAGCCGACAGGTCGTTTCACCGATCATCAAAATTCCTGGGATTCACTTCGAGTGCCACATCGTTTACAAGAACGCGATCGACCCGACCCGTTTGATCCGTGATTATGATCAGATCTACCCCGAAAAGGACTATCACACCCTTTATTTCGGCGAGATTCAAGCGTGCTACGAAGTCTAATAATTGAGATGGCGGTTAAAGATACGGGTTTTGATCAAATCGGACATGTCCACAATTATCTGCAAAATATTATAAACAATAGTCTTTCTAATTCATCGTCTGGCGGACAAGATCCAATGTAAGGAGCAAGACATGGCTTTTTGGAATTTAGGCATTTTACAATTAGAAGAGTTCAGGCCGGGCATTATGAGCAAGGCAAAAATTGGGGATAACTTGATTATGGTGTGCATGCAAATAGCTCAGGGAAAGGAAGATACTGGACACGAGCATTCCTTTGACCAGTGCGGTATTGTCATAGAAGGCCAAATAGAGATGTTTGTAGGTCAAGAGCGCCGATTACTAAATGCGAATGAGTGCTATTTTATACCTTCAGGCGAGCGCCATGGTTGGAAGACGTTAGATAACCCAGTCAAGGTTTTGGATATATCCCCAAAACAACCCCGGTGATGAGTTTATTTCCAGGTCCAGGAAGAGAGTAAATGAAATTTCTCGCTACTAATAAGAGGAAATAGAGGGGATTTTTTGACTAGGAACATAGTGATTTTCTCGCCACGCGCCTGTTGCGTGCGGGGACTCGCCTTGCCGTTTTCAATGCGTGCAACAGCGGCTTTTGGGCGTTCGTGCGACCATTCCTGCTGGCCGGCATCCCAACAGTTATTGGCGTGCAGGGGTCGGTCAGCAACCTCGCAGCTCTGAATTTTGCCGTGAGCCTTCACAAATCACTCGCCGTCGGGCTTTCCCTTGATGAGGCGCTGACGTATGCACGGCTGTATGTCGTCAAACCCGGTCGCTCATATTACGAATGCGACTGGGGCCGATTCATGGCCTACATGCCTCCCGACACCGCGGTGCTTTTCCCTCGTACAACCCCTAAGGCCATTCAGCAACGTCAGCATCAAGTGCGTGTCGAGCGCGAGTCGGCGGTGCACGACGTTGTAACGCTTGCGCAACAGATGGATGGGGCGGGCGTAAGCCAGATACTTTCGGATATTGCTCAGCGAAACGTCTTGATTCTCGGTCGCTTTACCGACGAGCGAAAAGTCGTTTTGGATGCCATCAAGAAGGCGCTTGCTCACGCCGCCGCTTCAGTACGTACCGATCCTGTTCGATTTCGAAAAACCCGGCGAACGCGACCTGATCGAATCCATCCTTCGCTTTGCTGCTGTGTCCCGTTTCGTCGTCGCCGACCTGAAGGTTTCAAAAACCTTTGAGGTTTTCATCATTACTCGTCAAACAAAAAAGTGGACTCCTGGTAGTAGCGAACCTGACGCCGGGCCAGCTTTTCCTTGATCCAGGCGCTCAGCCAATCGTTCTTGGCCTGAGTGGTACGTTCCTGGTCCATCAACACCGACACCGGCAGGTTGACCCGCAGAGCGCGGCGGGCAATGACGTGCCGGGTGATCCCGGTCGGCAGCTTGTCGCTGCCGTTGGCCAAGGTGATGATGTCGGCC
>Ga0316617_100000249_pt1 | contig 12894 bp, 12 predicted proteins | sample OWC_Aug_M1_C1_D2_FD_207801 | JGI IMG/M metagenome (GOLD analysis project Ga0316617, IMG submission 207801) | Wetland soil microbial communities from Old Woman Creek delta, Ohio, United States - OWC_Aug_M1_C1_D2_B | ecosystem: Environmental > Terrestrial > Soil > Wetlands | place: USA: Ohio... | reverse complement strand
CCTGTTCCGTAAAGCGAGAACACAAAGGCTGGGCTGACTCCGAACATGATCCCTCCGGCCCCGACCCCTCTAAGCTGCCGTCGGTCGCCGCCACACGCGATCGAACACTCCAGATTGCCACTGCCGGTAGGCCGGGACCTGGTTGAGCATGACGAGGACGATGGTCACGAGCAGGATTACTGAGACCGGTCGCGTGAAGAAAGGCAGAAAGCTTCCCTGAGACACCATGAGCGCCCGGCGCAGGTTCTCGTCGGCCATCGGTCCCAGGATGACCCCGATGACGAGGGGTGCGATGGGATACTCCATCTCGATCAAAAAGAACGCGGCGACGCCGACCAGCACCATCAGGTAGAGGTTCACGACGTTGAGACCGATGGCGTACGACCCGATCACACACAGCACCCCAACGATAGGAAGAAACACCTCGGAGGGGGCCCGCAGCACCTTGATGACTTGCCGGCATAGCAGCATCCCGCAAACCCACATGGTGGCGGAGCAGAGGAGCATGATGGCGGTGACCTCGATGAGGAACCCGGGCCGTTCGAAGGGCAGGTTCGGCCCCGGATTGACGCCATGGATCAACAGTGCCCCGAGCAACATCGCCGCCGGCGGGCTGCCCGGAATGCCGAGCGTGAGGAGGGGGATCAGCGCGCCGCCGATGCAGGCGTTGTTGGCCGTCTCGCAGGCGACGACGCCGGCCGGCTCGCCGGTCCCGAAGCGCTCCGGATGGCGCGAGGTGTTCTTGGCCGTGCCGTACGACACCCAGGCCGCAACGTCCTCCCCCACACCCGGAACCGCGCCGATGCCGATGCCGATCAGCGCGGAGCGGACGACATTCTTGAATTGGCGAGCAATCGTTCCCCAGTCGGGGAGGATCTTGCTGATTTCCTGCGGTTTATCCACCCGGAGCGGATCGCGCATCGTCTTGATGATCTGGGGAATCCCGAAGGCGCCGATGAGAACCGGAACGACTTCGATCCCACCCTCGAGCTGGGAGAAGCCCATGGTGAATCTCGGATAGGACTGAAGATTGTCCCGCCCGACGCACGCCAGAGCCAGGCCCAGGAGGCCGGCAATCCAGGACTTGTAGAAGAGATCCTTGGCGGTCAGCGAGCCGCTGATGACGATCCCGAAGAAAGCCAAAAGGAAGAATTCGAAGGAGGTGAACTGGAGTGCCAGTTGTGCGATCAGCGGGGCCGTCGCGGCCAACGCAAAGGTTCCCAGAATGGTGCCGATGAAGGAGGCCGTGGTGGTGAGGCCGAGGGCGCGGCCGCCTTCGCCCTTGAGAGCCATCGGGTATCCGTCGAGGGCCGTGGCGGCGGCGGCGGCCGTCCCGGGAATGTTGATCAGAATAGAGGAGTACGAGCCGCCATACACGGCACCCACGTACATGGCGAGGAGCGAGATCATCGCCGAATTGAGCGGCAGCCCGTATGTCAGGGTGGTGAGAAGCGCCACGCCAAGTGTCGCCGTGAGGCCCGGCAGAGCGCCAAAGACGATCCCCAGGACCATCGAGACGACGAGCAGGACCCAGTTGTAGGGATTTGACAACAGCGCAACGATGGTCCCGAAAAAGAGGCTGAACTGGCCGACGAGATCCATGCGAGCTCCTACGCGCCGAGTTTGCGGAGGGCGATGGCGACGGTTTCCATCGCGCGAACCACGGGTCCTTCCGCCGGAAGCGGAACGAGCAGGCCGAACTTGAACGACACGCTGGTGAGGAGCGCGACCACGATGCTGACGGCGATGGTGATCGCGAACCGCCGCCGGCCGATGGGGTCGGGCGCGAGTCGCCGCCAGGTTACCAGCCCAAGCCCGAACCCGATGAGAAGCACGATCAGGTCGAGGCCATACCGCGGTGCGGTTCCAGGCGATGGATAGACGCCGAAAAGATCTGCCACGAAGGCCGGCGCGACGACGAGCAGGAAGCTCGCGGTCTGAAGTCGCATGATCTCTTTGCGGCCGACGTAGAAGGCCGCGATGAAGACCTGGAGAAACAATGCCGTGGCAATGACGTAGTCCACACGGGGGATCAGGCCGAAGACGTACCCGGTGATCATCGCTATGGAGACCAGCATCCGCGCAGCGGCGTCCCTGCTCGCCTCGGCCCATCGCCCCAGAGAGGCGAAGGCGGCGCTAGCTCCGCCGGTGCGGATGGCGTTGCATAGTAGAGTCGTCGCCAGGATGAGGAGTCCCCCGGCGATCATCAGGGGAAGCAGGGCGGGCGAGACGTACCAGGCGTTCTGGACGCCGGCGAAGCTCTCCTTGAGCGGCATCGTCATGGCGCTGCCGATCATTCCGGCGGCGATGCCGAAGAAGACGAGGCTTGTCCAAAAGTCGGCTCTTCGCATTTGGATTGGATCGTCCATCAGCCGAATCTCCTCGCAGGGCGCAGGGGGCGGATCTCCGCCCCCTGCGTGCGCAGACACATCCGGTTAAGGCTTCGGGATCTTCAACGTGGCTGGGTCTACCTTGGCCGCCTTGAGGTCCCAGAGGGTCCAGGCAAACAGGCTCTCCAGCTTGGCGAACTCCTTGCGGGCCTCCTCGCCGCTCTTCCCCGACGCGGCGTAGTAGTTTTCGTTGAGCCATTTCTTCACCGGCTCCGACTGCATGGCCTTGTTGAAGGCATTCGTGAGGGCCTGCTTCACGTTGGCCGGGGCGTCGTTCCGGATGGCGAAACCGATAGCTTGCATGATGGGCAGACGCTTGGCGAGATCGGGATAGGCGGTGAACGCCGAGGGGATCGTGCCGACCCCTTCCAGTTCGGCCTTGTCCGGAGTCAGCATCCCCAGGGGGCGCAACTTCTTGCCCTTCAAGAGTTGCTGCTGCTCGGCCAGCGAGGTGACCACCACGCTCACTTCGCCTGTCATGGCAGCCGTCTGGCCCGGCGCCGACCCCTGGTAGGGGATATAATTGAACTTGGCCCCCGTCGCCGCCTCCATGGCCAGCACGTTGAGGTGATGGATGGAGCCGGCCGCACTCGCGGAGATCTTAATCGTGTTGGGGGCCTTCTTGGCGGCTTCGATCAGCTCGTTGATGGTCTTGTAGGGCGATTCGGGGCTGACCGAGACCAAATCCGGCGAACCGCCAATGATGAAGGGATGCCACACATCCATGGTTTTTTCCCAGCCGCCCTGCACACCTGCAGTCACGCACGACTCGGAGATCCCGGCCAGCGTATAACCGTCGGCTGGTTGACTGAGGACGTGCAACATGCCGATGGAGCCCCCGACGCCGCCCGTCTTGTTGGTAACGTTGATGCGGCCGTTCAGGCTCTTCTGCATCTCCGCCATGACGATTCGATTGCAGACATCGGTCCCACCGCCCGCCGCCCAGACGACCACGTTCGTGATGTCCCGGGTGGGGTAGTCGGCGGCCTGCCCCCCCAGAGCGGCACCCAGGACGAGGGCGAATGTCAATGCCAAGATCTTCTTAGCCATCACGTGTCCTCCTGTGTCGAGGTTGTCTCGAGGTTCGCGCGAGGATAACGTCCCGCGCTTGGCAGTGCATGCCCTGTTCTCTGACGCTTCACGCTGTTCCGCGACTCTCGCCACCCCCTTTCCATCCGGTTACGCCCGAACACCCACTCCGACGGGACGGACCGGCGCCGGGCGCGGCTCGCCGACTGTCGCTTCTTCGGCTTCGGCCTCTCGCTGCAACTGCTCTAGCGAGCGGCGAATGTGCAGCCGCATGGCGGCCTCCGCGCCGTCCGGATCCCGCGCGCGTAGCGCGTCCAGGATCGCCAGGTGCTCGGGGATGGTCTCCGCCGCAGACCGCACCACACCGTCCTGCCAAACGAAGAGCCGCATGTTGATGGAGTCCATCGCCGCCCGAAGCTGGTCGTTGTCGGCGAGCTCCACCAAGCGGCAGTGGAACGCGCGATCCAGCTCGACGTAGCGGCGGATCGCCGCTGGCGCCGTCGAGGACGGATCGTGAGACTCGAATGCTCGGGCAAACTCTTCGATCTCCGCCGGCTGGATTGCCGCCATGGCAAGGCGTGTGGCCAGGCCGTCCAGCACCTCGCGGACAGCGAACAGCCTGACCATCTCGGCCTTTCCGTACCGTCGAATATAGATGCCCCGTCGCGGGAGGACCTCGACGACGCCCTCCTGCCCCAGCCGCCGGAAGGCGTTCAGGACAGGCGTCCGGCTGACCCCCATCTCGGCGGCGAGCTGGTCGACCAGAATCCGCTCGCCCGGCAGGAGCTGGCGCCCCACGATCAAGGAACGAAGCTGGCTGTAGATCTTGTCTTCCAGGCTCTCATGGTGAATTGCCAAGGAGAGCGAGCCTGCCCGGACCCGAGCCATGAGCGGCCCGGTTCGGCCGACCGTCTGGGTTGTGGCTTTGATTGCCCTGCGGCTCGTCGGACGTTTCATGGGGAGCCCCCCTGTGGGTTGGGAGCTGGACGTGTGACAGAAAACTGAAATTTCAGATTTTTCATCTAACATGTACTCTGGTTGGCTGTCAAGGGCAAAAACGGTGTACCGAACAACTGCCGGGTTGCGGACGACGGATGGGCCAGGCGAGTTCGGATTTACTGCCGGGGAGCGTATCCGGGATCGTGGCGGGTTGCGGTGAAGATAGGAATCCTGCGGTGGGAGGGGAAACGGCAGTCGGATGGCGTCCGACGGAGGCGCCCGGGACAGCGCCGCGCACCGGCGCCCCCTTGCCTCGCGATCACTGACGCGCAATCCGTCCCGCAGTCATGACGGGGACCGCGTCGGTCACGTCCAGCGCCGCGCAGAGATCCAGGTCCGGGCCAAGGCCGATGGAGACGACGTGGCGACCCCACCCGGTGTCGGGAAGGAAGCGGGGCAACTCGGGTGCGTACCGTGTCCACAGCACCTGGCAGGCCCTGGCCCCATCGCCCAACAGCAATTCCCGAGACTGCGCCACGACTCGGTCGACGACGGCCCCCGCGCACACCGAATCCTCCAGCGAGAAGATCCCCTCGTAGCCGGAACAGACGATCAGCGCGTCCTCACCTCGGGTCACGAGCCAGTCCGCCACGCCGGCGCGGTTCAGAAACGCGCCGATGGCGACGACGCGTCCCTCGCCGACCGCGCGCAGCGCCTTGGTGCCATTGGATGTCGTCAGGATCACGTCACGCCCGCCAACCGCCTCTCGCGTGAACTCGCGCGGCGAGTTGCCCAGGTCGAATCCGGCCATGCGCTGCCCGCCCCGCTCACCGGCCAACACCGCGTCGGGCGTCACCGCGCGCACACGGCGGGCCTCCTCCGGGGTGGTGACGGGCAGCACGGACCGGGCCCCGTTCCTGAACGCGGTCACGATGGTCGTGGTCGCGCGGATAACATCGATCACGACCGCGGTGTTTTCCGGTCGGGAGCGCGCGGGCAATTCACCAGGAAGGAATAGGACGTCGAGGCGCATGGGCGGGAACCGGAGGTTCGGGGTTCGGGAGTGGCAAACAGGGCTGGGAACGGGGGGAGACCTCAGGGCGCAGCGCCCCTCCTCCCCCCCAATCCGAAGCCCCCGGAATCAGCGCTCGAGCCGGAACAGGAGTTTCTGCTTGGCGATCTCGATCTCGTCTCCGTGCTTCAGGATGTGCTCCGAGATCTTCTCGCCGTTCACCCGGGTCCCCGCCAGGCCGCTCAGGTGCTGGATCTTCAACTGCCCCTCCTTGGTGCGCACGATCTTGGCGTGCACGCGGCCGACGAACATCCCGGAGAGCTGGATCTGGCATCCGGAGCCGCTGCCGAGCGTCACCTCGTCCTCGTCCAGGGCGAACTTCTTGAGGTCTGGCAGGAGAAGCCGCGGGCGCAGCGTGGTCGCGGCGGCACCCTCCGAGCGGGACGCCTGCCGTGATCCCACGGCCTGAGCAATCGTCGTGGTGTCGATATACATCGTCCGCTGCCCCGGATCCGGCATGGGTTCGACCCGGGATGGGGTCTCGGAGTCTTTGGGAATGCGATAGACGAGCCGGTGCTTGACGATCGCGATCTCGTCCCCGTCCTGAAGCTCGTGGCGCTCGATCTTTTGCCCCCGGACGAAGGTTCCGTTAGCGCTCCCGAGATCCTCCAGGAACGCCTTGCCGTCCTGCACGCGCATCACGGCATGCCGACGAGACACCCCAACGTTGTCGATCACGATGTCGTTGCCGGGGGTCCGTCCGATCGTCAACTCGCCCCCACCCAGCGAGAATGCCCCCAGTTGTTTGTCGCCGAGGAGGAGCAGCACCTCCGCGACGGGACGCACCGTCGCCGGCCCCGCCTCCGAGGTCGAGTCCGGGAGGGGCGGCAACGCTTCAATGACGGGCGGAGCGGCTTCCACTGGGGATTCCAGCGCGAGCGGCGGCTCAGCCTCCGCTGGGGATTCCAATATGAGCGGTGGCTCGGGCTCCGCTTGCGGTTCCAAGACAAACGCAGGTGTGGCCTCCACCGGAAGTTCCAGGGCAAGTGGCGGTTCGGGCTCTGCCGGGGATTCCAGAATAAACGCGGGCTCGGGCTCCGCGGGGGGTTCCAGCGTGAGCGGTGGCACCTCGGGCTCGGGACTCGGGACCGGCGGCTCACCCGCCGGCAGCGGCGCAGTGAGAATCTCCGGTTCAACAAGGAGACGCTCCTCGGACGGAACGTCGATCAAACGCGCCGCTTCCGCCGCCTCCTCTTCTTTGACCCTGGCGGCGACTTCGAGGAAGACCTCCACCAAACGGCCCCGCGTCTCCGGTGTCGCCAGGATGGCATCGCCGGCGCGTCCCACCCGGGTCTCCTCGAACACGTCCACCGAGACCCCACCATCCCGACCCTGTACATAGGCCGCCAACTGGGTCTCCAGCGACGCATCCTTGGCGGCGTCGCCGGCGCCTGGCGGGAAAAAATTCACGATCGGTCGCCCCTTCGCACAGATGGACACGGCCCGATCTTCCGCCGAGCGAAGGCCGAGGACCTGGTCGATATTCCGCTCGGCCACGGCGCGAAGAATATCCGACATGTCCGTGAGGTCGGTCCGGAACGTCAGAGCGGGTTGATGACGGAAGAGAACCATCAGGCCTAATAGCAGCCGCTTGTCGGTGACGAAGAAGGAGAGCGGTGTCTGCGGGTTCTCGGCATACGCCGCGAAGAACTCGTGGATCTCCAGGAACGTGCAGGCCTGCCCGACCGCGCGCCCTGCCCCGTAGGGTGACCCGTTCACCACAAAGAGCACCAGCGCCGCGTCGGGATGATCATGCAGGAAGTACCCATCCGCGATCCGGCGCTCCTGGGTGATCTTCGCGAAGAGCGCATCGAATTTATCGAGTGGGCACTGCCTGGCATCCAGGAGTGTAGCCGTCGCTGGAAACTTGGGACTCGGCATCGCGCCTCCTTGCCTCCCGGTGGGGCCAAATTCGCCGACGCCAATCCGTTGGGTCGGCCTTGCCGTCCGTGAGCCGGCCGTGGTGCTCCTCAAGAACTCGTACGCAAACTGGGGGCCATCCTTGCCATCAACCGCCAAACACCCGCTTGAGCCAGCCCAGCAGGCCACCGGGTCTTTCAATAGAGTACCCGTGGTCCGCCAGGGCCTGGATCATGAGCACCGTGATATTGTCGTCGCCCCCCTTGCGGTTGGCCCGGTCCACCAGCGCAGCGCAGGCCTTGATCAGATCAGTGGGGTGTTCCCCCAGGGCTACAAGGATCTCGTCCTGATCCAAGAGATCGGACAGCCCGTCGGAGCAGAGCAGCAGGACATCCCCCACTTGGGCCGGCTGTTCCGTCAGATCGATCTCCACGCTCTCCTTGTGACCCAGGGCCCGTGTGATCATGTGCCGGTACTGGGATCGTTGGGCGTCCGCTTCCGAGAGGAGACCGAGGTCCACCTGTTGTTGAACGAATGAATGATCTCGCGAGACCTGCTCGATCGCGCCTCCGCGAATCCGGTAGATCCGGCTGTCACCGACGTGCGCCACGAGGAACCGGTCGCCGCAGGTTAGAGCGGCAGCCACCGTGGTCCCCATGCCGGCGCACTCGCTCCGCCCGTTGGCGGTATCGAAGATCGCCCGGTTGGCCTTCCGGATGCTCGAAAGCAGGAAGTTCGCCTCCCACGAGCCGGCAGGGGCAGTCGAGCCCGCGGTTGCTGTCGGGCGGCCGCCGAGATATTGCCCCATCGTCTGCCGGATGGTTTCCACAGCCAAACGGCTCGCGACCTCACCCGCGGCATGCCCCCCCATGCCATCCGCCACCACGTAGAGGCCGAGATCCTCCGCCAGGCAGAAGCTGTCCTCGTTGCCCTGCCGTTTTCGGCCGACGTCGGTCTTGGCCGCTGCCACGTAGCGCATGACTGGCTGCCCTTAGGAGCCGTTACGAAATAACGTGTCCATTGTTTGCGATTTCGTTACGGCTCCTTATGCCGTTCCCGAATGTCTCTGGTCACGTAATTCTTTAACAACGGCTTCGGACGATCCGCGCGCAGCCGGTCTCAGCGACCGCGCGTTCACCGCAGCACCGGAGTCCCCCGCCGTCCCCTCACCGGACCGCGGCGTACCCTTCGATCCATTCGCGCAGCTCCGCCAGGGAGCCCACCGTGAGATCCGCGTTCGCCGACTCGGTTATCGCACCGTTCCGCAAGAGAACCGTCTGCGCGCCGGCGCGCCGGCCGGACAGCATGTCGAACTCGAAGTCGCCCACAAACAAGACCTCGGGCGGTTCGACGCCCAGCCCACGACACGCGGCCCATACCGGGTCGGGCGCCGGTTTGGGCGGCGCATCTTCCCGGGTGATCACGGCATCGAAGTCAAAGCCCAGGCGGCCCAGCACAAGCTCCACGCTCTTCCGGCTGTTCCGGGTCACCAGGCCACGTCGGAGACCGCGCGTGTCCATCCAGGCCAGAAACGAAAGGATCCCTTCCATCGGCTCGGCCGAGAGGGCGGCAGCGTTTTCGTGCCGCTCCAGGATCGCCTCGGCCCGTGCCAGTTCTACCGGCGGGAGCGTGGCCATCCGCTCCAGGATGAACCCCTCGGTATCGCCGAAGATCTCCCGCTTGATCGCCGGAAAATCCAGCCGCTGATGGACGACCACGCCGTCCATGTCGAAAAGGATACCGCGGATCGCCGCCACGCCTCGGACCTGCCTCCCCGCGGCTTCACACCGCCAGCCAGCGCGCGCCCGCGGAATCGAAGTCATACAATTCTTGTATGTATAGCGACAATTTTTGGAGGGCGCAAGGGAATTCCCGGCGCGAACGGCCGGGTCACGGAGCCGAAGAAACCGGAAAAAAGCGAGGCATGACGGCCCGGCCCGCGGGTTAGCCCGGATCCGAAGGGCCCGTCTCACCGTCAAGACGTCAAGAACGCCACCGAAGCTATCCACAAGATGCACAAGAAGCACAAGCCTCAGGGGGAATCAACGCATTCCGTCCCAGCGGCCCTGACTATACCTTGTGCGTCTTGTGCCTCTTGTGGCTGATTGGGGCCTCGGTGGCGTCTTGGCGGTTCAGGAATTTCGATTGAGGTTAGTTGGCCGAGATGGCGATGATCAGAACCCCCTGTTGGTGGGAAGGCCCGCCGACCAGGACGGTGGCTGCGTGGCGCAGGCGTACCACGGTGCTCAACGACGCCTGTCCGCCCGCGCCAAGGACCCGCACGGTGAGGCTGTACTGTCCACCTTGGATGGCGGTCGGTGTGATCTCCAGGGACCGGTTGTCTGGAAGCCCAGTCCGCCACGTCTGGTTCAGGGTGGCCGACCCTTTGGGCGCATCGAGCAGCTGGTACATCGAGTAGCGAAAGGTCTTCTGCAGGTTCCCAGCCAGGCTCCCCAGGCGGCTGTCCACGCCGCCCGGCTGATTGGCTGCGTAGATCACCTGCGCCTGCAAAGAAACGGTCTGCCCCCACCCGAGGCCGGGAAGGGCCAGCCATGCGCCGAGAACACCCAGAAGTATCAGACCCGCGGGAAACGACTGACCGGGGAATAGTCGTAGAGATGGCACGCCGTCGCCCCCTTTAGGAAGAAGTGTCGTCAAAGACCCAGATGACCTTGAGCGCGGTGCCCGGTATCTGAAACACCAACACCGAGGCGTCTTCGGCCACATCCACCGACACCACGTCGACGCCGTTCACGCCCGTCGTCCCCCACAGCTGCAACTGCGACAACGTGAGACCCGCCACCAGCAGGACCGCCGTGAGCGCCGACGCCAGGCTGAGGCGCGGATGATCCCAGAAGAGTTCGCGCAGACCCGGCCGCGCACCCCACTTCGCCCCGACTCGGCCCTGGTCGATCCGGCGATTCACGCCGGGGAGGAATGCCGCCGCCTCTTCCGCCGACAGGCTGACGCGGGGTGTCTCTCGCAACGCGACGCTGATCCGACGATAGGACTCCACGTCCCGCCGACAGGAGCGGCACGTCGCGAGCCGAGCCTCGAGGCGGGGGTGCTCGGCCGCGGGAAGCTCTCCCGCGGCATAGGCCGCCAGGCGTTCACCCTGCTTCCCGAGTATGTGTAGCCGATGCGTCAATCCCATTCCATTCCTTTAGGAGCCTTTACGAAATAACTTGTCCATTTTTTGATTTCGTTACGGCTCCTTATGCCGTTCCCTGAATTTCTCCGATCAAGTTATTCGTTGGCAACGGCTTACCGCAGGTCGTCCATGTGCGGTTCGAGAACTTTTCGGAGTTTCCGCCGCGCGTAGAAAAGTCGCGACATCACGGTGCCTAGGTTGCAGCCGACGGCGCGCGCGATCTCGTCATAGCTCAACCCCTCGATCTCGCGCAGGACCAGCACGGCCCGATGCGCCGGCGGAAGCGCCTGGATGCCGCGAGTGAGCAGCGATTGGACCTGGCGACTCTCCACCGCGGCCGCCGGGTCGTCGGGTGCTGCCAGGCCCGATTCCACGTCCTCCGGCACGGCCAGCCGATCGTCATACGCGGTCGCATCGCCGCGCCGCCTGCGGCGGAGACAGTCGATGGCCAGGTTGACGACGATCCGGTGCATCCAGGTGGTGAAACCGGCCTCGCCCTTGAAACTCGACAGCGAGGCGAACGCCTTGGCGAAGGCCTCCTGCGAGACGTCCAAGGCATCCTCGCGGTTCCGAACGACCTGGTACGCGACGTTGAAGACGCGGTTCTGGTGGCGAAGGACCAAGGCGCCGAATGCCTCCCGATCCCCCTGGGCTGCCCGGTCCACCAGTGCCCGGTCATCCGCCTTCCCCTCAGAACCCGGCATCCCACAGTACCTTAGACGTTCGCTCGTTATGTTTATTCAAGCCGGGCAGATGCTATCACCGGAAAAGACCGAGGCGCAAGGGGATTGGCGAGTCCGACGCAGCGGCCCCTCTGTCACGGCTCACTTCTCAGTTGACAGTCCCAAAACAGATCGCTAGCGTGAGCCGGACTCGGCTCCGCTCATGGAGCGGTCATGATCGCCCTGGATACCCCAAGGGCGCGGAGGACGTGTCATGAAGACAGGAACGGCATTCCAACGCATCCGGCGGTGGCGCGGATGGCTCGCCATAGCGCTCATGGCGCTCGTGACCGGTTGCGCCGGCTCCCAGGGCGACTCGTCCGCCTCATCGTCGAATCTCAATTGGCGCCAGTTCCAGGGTACCAAGCTTCGGCTCATTCTGGGGCAAAGTCCCTGGCACCAGGCCATCCTGGGCTCCCTCACGGATTTCGAGGAGTTGACCGGCATCCGCCTCGAGACCGAGATTCACCCCCAAGAGGCCGTGTGGAATATATTGGAGAACGACCTGAAGACGCCGGGCCGAGTGGACGTCTTTTCGAACGTCCCTGCGCTTGATGGAATCCATTTTCTCCGACGTGGCCTCATCCAACCGGTCAACGACTATTTGACAAACCCACGCCTCACCGCCTCGGACTATCGCTGGAACGACTTCATGCCCAAGCTTCGGGCGGCGATGGAGGTCGATGGAGCCATCCTCGGGCCGCCGGTCATGGCGGAACATCTGGCGCTGCTCTACCGGAAGGATCTCTTCCAGCAGCACAAGATTGCGGTGCCGCGCACCCTGGATGAGCTCGAGGCGGCCGCCCGGCTGCTCCACCGAAAGCCCATGGGTCTCAAGGGGGCGCCCGGCGTCGGAATCGTCAGCCGCGGCCAAGGCCCCGTCGCGACCGGCATGTACGCCGGTCTCCTGCACGCCATGGGGGGAACCTGGCTCGACACGCGGGGTCAGTTGACGATCGATGGGCCGCAGAGCCTCGCCGCCCTGGAGTGGATTCACCGCGTCATCGGCCAGTACGCCCCACCGGACGTCTCGCGCTTCGGCTGGCATGAGGCCTCCGCCCTGTTCCTCGACGGCCGCGCCGCCATGTACATCGAGGGAAGCTCCATTTATCCCCTGATCGAGGAGTCGTCCAGCTCCCGGGTGCGGGAACAGGTCGGCTATGCCCTCTTCCCAGCCGGCCCAGGCGGGCCCGGAACCACGATCGCTGTGCGCGGCCTGGCCATCGCCAAGCACAGCCTCAATCGGGAGGCCTCCTGGCTCTTCCTGCAATGGGCCAGCAGCCCGGCGATGGTCCGCAGGGCTCTCATGAACGGCATTCTGGTCGGCCGAGAATCGAGCTGGCAGGATCGGATGGCGCGCAGCGAAGTCCCGGCGGATCTTGCCCAGTCGTTCCAGGAGGCGGGTCGGATCGGGATCACGGCCTGGGCCCCACCCGTGGCGGCAGTGACCTCGGCGCGCGAGGCCGTCGGTCAGGCGATCACCGCCGCCGTGAAGGGCGAGGACATCCGCGCCGCCACGAAGGCGGCAGCCATGCGGCTGCGAGAGATCCGGGCGCAAACCGAAGGCGCCTCCCCCCCGGTCCGGTAGCGTCTCCGCCGACATGAGGCGCACCAGGGGAGGACGACGGTGCGCTACCGCAACGCAGCCGTCCCCCGCAGAACGCACGAGGAGGCCCACCTGGGCCTCCTCGTGCTTGAGCAGTGCCGGCTCTCCCGATGCCGCCGCCGAAC
>Ga0316617_100000247_pt1 | contig 12930 bp, 23 predicted proteins | sample OWC_Aug_M1_C1_D2_FD_207801 | JGI IMG/M metagenome (GOLD analysis project Ga0316617, IMG submission 207801) | Wetland soil microbial communities from Old Woman Creek delta, Ohio, United States - OWC_Aug_M1_C1_D2_B | ecosystem: Environmental > Terrestrial > Soil > Wetlands | place: USA: Ohio... | reverse complement strand
TGGCCGGCGAAAAGCGCACATGAAACATCGCCCCGCACGCCCGACAGGTCCGGCGGCCCGCGATGCGCACGACCAGATCCTCGGGGGGAACCTCCAGGAACAGGACGTGATCCAAGCTGAGGCGGAGGTCCAGCAATGCCTTCTCGAGCGCCTCCGCTTGGGCCACAGTCCTGGGGAAACCGTCCAGGATGTACCCGCGAATGCAATCGGTGGACTGCAACCGCTCCCGGACCAACCCGATGATCACCCCATCCGGGACAAGGGCCCCGCGGTCCATGTACGCCTTGGCCTCGCGCCCCAGCGGGGTGCCCGCCTTCACCGCGGCCCGCAACATGTCGCCGGTGGAGATCTGCGGAACGCCCAGCCGCTCGACGAGCAGCTTTGCTTGCGTCCCCTTGCCAGCGCCCGGAGGGCCCAAGAGAATGATTCGCATCGTCGCTGATTCGCACTCCGCGCCGGCCGAAGCCCGGGCTAGCTGATCCGACCGCGCACCTTCGCCTTTTTCAGGAAGCCTTCGTAATGCCGCATCAACAGATGAGACTCGACCTGCTGCACGGTGTCCAGCGCCACACCCACCACGATCAGGAGTGAGGTCCCGCCGAAGTAAAACGGGACGTTCATCCAGGTGATCATGATCTCCGGCAGGATGGAGATGCCGGCCAGATACAACGCCCCGACCAGGGTCACCCGGTCCAGCACCCGCTCGATGAACTCCGCCGTCTTGCTGCCCGGCCGGAGGCCCGGGATGAATCCACCATACTTCTTCATGTTATCCGCCACGTCGCTGGGATTGAAGACGATGGCGGTGTAGAAATACGTGAAGAAGATGATCCCCCCGGCGTAGATCAGGGTGTACGGGATCCCGCCGAAGGCCAGAAAATTCTTGACCGCGTTCGCCCAGGGGTGGTCGATGAACTGCGCCACCGTGGCGGGAAACGCGATGATGGAACTGGCGAAGATGACTGGGATGACACCCGCCGTGTTGACCCGGAGTGGAATGTGGGTGCTCTGCCCGCCATAGACCCGGCGGCCGACCACCCGCTTCGCATACTGCACCGGGATGCGCCGCTGCCCCAAGGTCATCAGGATGACCCCGGCCACGACCGCCACCATCAACACCAAGAGGAGCAGGAAAACCAGCGGATTCATTTCCCCTTGGGTGATCAACGTCCACGAGGCCAGGATGGCCTCGGGCAAGCGCACGATGATCCCCGCGAAGATCAACAGGGAAATGCCGTTGCCGATGCCGCGCTCGCTGATCTGCTCCCCGAGCCACATCAGAAAAATGGTCCCGGCGGTGAGCGTGACGGTGGTCATCAGCCGGAAACCCCAGCCCGGGCTCGGCACAACCATGGCGCCCTGGATCTGCATGCTCTCCAGGCCGATGGCGATCCCGAGCCCCTGAATCCCCGCCAGCCCGACCGTTCCGAATCGGGTGTACTGGGTGATCTTCTTTCGGCCCTGCTCCCCTTCCTTCTGCAGCCGTTCCAGCGCGGGAACCACCACCGCCAAGAGTTGCAGGATGATCGAGGCCGAAATATACGGCATGATGCCCAGGGCGAACACCGAAAGGCGCCGCAGCGCGCCGCCCGAGAAGAGGTCGAAGAACCCAAGCAGGTTCCCGGCCTGCGTCTGGAAGAACTGGGACAGCGCGTGGGCGTCGATGCCCGGCGTGGGAACGTGGGCCCCGATACGGTACACGATGAGCAGCGCACAGGTGAAGAGGACCCGCCGCTTCAGCTCGGGAACGCGGAAGATGTTCCGAACCTGCTCGATCACGATCCGATGACCTCGACGGTGCCACCAGCCGCTCGGATCTTCTCCGCGGCGACCTTCGAGAATTGGTGCGCCGACACGGTCAGCGGCTTCGTCAGGCTGCCCTCCCCGAGCACCTTGACCCCGACGGCGGCGGCCCGCTTCACCAGGCCTGCCTCGACAAACGTGGCCGGCGACACCGCCGTCCCCGCCGCGAAGCGCTCCAAGTCCTTCACGTTCAGGACGGCGTACTCCTTCCGGAAGATGTTGACGAACCCCCGCTTGGGAACCCGCCGGTGCAGCGGGAGCTGCCCGCCCTCAAACCACGGATGGCTGCTCCCGCCCGAGCGGGCCTTCTGCCCCTTCTCGCCTCTGCCGGAGGTTTTCCCGTGGCCCGACCCCGGGCCGCGCCCCACGATCTTCCGCCGCTGGTGCGACCCGGCGGGCGAGTTCAACTCGTGCAGTTTCATCGCCGTTTGCTCCCCGGTCCATGCTCGGCGTCGGTCACCGATTCCACCTCCACAAGGTGGACCACCTTGAACACCATGCCGCGAATGGCGGCGTCGTCCTGTCGGACGACGCTGGAGTCCACCCGGCCCAGACCGAGCCCACGCAGCACTTCCCGCTGGCGGGGCGTGGAGTGGATCCGGCTCTTGCGGAGCGTGATCTTGAGATGCCCGCTCACGACCGCCCTCCTTCCGGCGCCGCGACGACCTCCCGCCCACGGGCCCGCTCCACATCCTGCACCGTCCGGAGTTCCTTGAGGCCCTGGATCGTCGCCTTGACGACGTTGTGGGGGTTGTCGGAGCCCAGAGACTTCGACAGGATGTCCCGCACCCCCACTACCTCCAGGACCGAGCGGGCCGCCCCACCGGCCACGATCCCCGTCCCCGCGGAGGCGGGTTTGAGCAGCACGCGCCCGGCGCCGTAGTGGCCCAGGATTTCGTGCGGGATGGTCGTGTCGCGGAGGGACACCTTCACCAAACCCTTCTTCGCCTCCTCGATGGCTTTCCGGATGGCCTCGGGCACTTCGTTGGCCTTGCCCAGTCCCATGCCCACGTGCCCACCTTGGTCACCCACCACCACCAGGGCGGCAAAACTGAACCGGCGGCCGCCCTTAACCACCTTGGCGACCCGGTTAATGTGAACCACGCGCTCGGTGAGACGCAGCCCTTCCGGATTGATGCGCTGGACCGTCCGTGCGGCACCCATCAGAATTTCAACCCCCTATCCCGGGCCGCGGTCGCCAGGGCCTTGATCCGCCCGTGGAACGGATACCCGCCCCGGTCGAAGACCACCGTCTCGATCTTGGCCGCCAGCGCCCGGTCGGCCACCAACGTCCCCACGACCTTGGCCGCCTCGGTCTTCTTCAAGCGCTCGCCCGCCGGCGGGAACCCTTTCGAGGCGGTCGACGCCGCCACCAGCGTCCGGCCCTCCTCGTCGTTGATGATCTGCGCGTAGATGTGCCGCAGGCTCTTAAACACACAGAGTCGCGGTCGCACAGCCGTGCCCTGGACCACCTTCCGTACGCGCTGATGTCTGCGCTCGCGCGCTGCTCGCTTCGCTTGAACCTGTGCCACCTGCCGCCCTCTCCTCGCCCGCGCGGACGCTACTTCGCGCCGGCCTTCCCGGCCTTCCGCCGGATCCGTTCCTCGGCGTACTTGACGCCCTTCCCCTTGTAGGGTTCCGGCGGCCGGAAGCTCCGGATCTTGGCCGCCACCGCCCCAACCAACTGCTTGTCGATACCGCTGATCAGGACCTGGGTCTGATCCTTGACCTCGATCTTGACCCCCTGCGGAATGGGGTAGATGATGGGATGCGAGTACCCCAGTGCCAGGTTCAGGTAACCCGACCCCAGCAGGGAGGCCCGGTACCCAACACCGACCAGATCAAGCCGGCGCTCGAATCCCTTCACCACCCCGTCCACCATGTTCCGGAGGAGGCTGCGGGTGAGGCCGTGAAGGGCCTTGTGGAACTTCTCGTCCGTCGACCGGCGGCACAGGATGTTGCGATCCTCGACCTGCACCTGTACGGCGGAATGTGCCGCCAGGCTCAGGGTTCCTTTGGGTCCCCGCACCGTCACGGTCTGACCCTGGATCTCCACCTGCACCCCATCGGGGACGGGAACTGGAAGCTTGCCGATGCGTGACATACGTCTAAGACTCCGCGCCGCCCGTCCTCGCGTCCGACCGACCCGTGGTGGGCCCGCCGCCGCGAGGGGCCATCGGTCTTACCACACGTAACACAGCACCTCACCGCCCAGACCCCGTTCCCGGGCAACCTTCCCGGTCATCAGGCCCTGGGGGGTGGACACCACCGCCACACCTAACGCCCCCACCGTGCGAGGGATCTTCGGGGATTTCCGGTAGACCCGAAGCCCGGGTCGACTGACGCGCCGTAGTCCCTGAATGACCCGCTCGTTTCCCGCGCCGAACTTCAGATACACCCGCAGGACGCCCTGCTTCTTGTCGTCGATCAGGCGGTAGGCCCGGATGAAGCCCTCGGCTTTGAGGATCTTCGCCAGTTCCACCTTGAAGCGGGAGGCTGGGATGTCCACCCGCTCGAGCAACGCTTGGTTGGCGTTTCGGATTCGGGTCAACATGTCTGCGATCGGGTCGGTCATTGACATTCGCCACTCCACTGGTCACCGGAGGCCCGGGACTACCAGGACGCCTTGATCACTCCCGGGATCTCGCCGCGCAGGGCCAGGTTCCGGAAACACACCCGGCACATCTGGAATTTTCGCAGATACCCCCGAGGCCGTCCACAGATGCGGCACCGGTTGTACCGACGCACCGCGAACTTCGGGGTTCGCTGTTGCTTGATCTTCAGGCTGGTCTTCGCCATGGCGCCTCTCGTCTACTTCCGAAACGGAAAGCCGATGTGTTCCAGCAGGGCCCGGGCCTCTTCATCGGTCCGGGCGGACGTCTCGATACAGATATCCATGCCCCGGGTCGCCTCCACTTTGTCGTACCGGATCTCGGGAAAGATCAGTTGCTCCCGGATCCCCAGGGAGTAGTTCCCGTGCCCGTCGAAGGACTTGCCAGGCACCCCGCGAAAGTCGCGGATACGCGGCAGCGCGATACACAGCAGTCGATCCAGGAATTCGTACATGCGCTCGCCCCGCAGCGTCACCTTGCAACCGATCGGCATTCCCGCACGCAGCTTGAACGCAGCCTCTGATTTCTTCGCCCGCGTCACGACCGGTTTCTGCCCGGTAATGGTCGCCATCTCGGCCACCGCGGTGTCGATCACCTTGACATTGGCGACCGCCTCGCCGAGGCCCATGTTGACCACGACCTTCTTGACCTCGGGGACCTGCATCCGATTCGTGTAATTGAACTGCCGCATCAGTGCCGGGGCGATCTCGGCGCGAAACCGCGCCCGCAACCGCGCGGGCACCCGAGGAACGACCGGCGCTGCCTCGGTCTTGCCCTTCCCCGGCTTTTCGCCCTTCTCCGTCTTTGCCGCTGCTGCGGCGCGGCTCTTGCGTTCCGACTTATCCGCCATGGCCTATTCCATTGTCTCGCCGCACTCGCGGCACACCCGGACCCTCCGTCCGTCGGCTAGTTGCGTGCGTCCCACCCGCACCGGGCGGTCGCACTTCCCGCACACCAACTGGACGTTGGAGACATGCAGGGGATTCTCTTTCTCCACAATCCCTCCCCGCTGGCTCATGCCGCCCGGCTTGGTGTGCCGCTTGACGAAATTGATCTTCTCGACCAGGATCTTGTCCAGCTTCGGAAGGACGCGAAGGACTTTGCCACGCTTGCCCTTGTCCTTCCCGGCAATCACTTCGACCTGGTCGTTCTTTTGCACTGCCAGCCGATGTCCCACGCCCATGATCCACTCCCGAGAAATGCGCCTCCGCCTCGGACCTGTCAGATGACTTCCGGTGCCAAGGAGATGATCTTCATGAACCGGGCCTCCCGTAGCTCACGCGCCACGGGACCGAAGATCCGCGTCCCGACCGGATCGTTGTGTTCATCGATGAGGACGGCCGCATTGCGGTCGAACTTGATGTAGCTGCCGTCGGGCCGGCGCTTCTCTTTCACCGTCCGGACCACCACGGCTTTCACCACGGCCCCCTTCCGCACCGACCCGTCGGGGACCGCTTCCTTCACATTCGCCACGATGATATCGCCCAGCCGGGCGTATCGCTTGGCGGACCCTCCCAGGACCTTGATAATCGAGATGCGCTTCGCCCCGGAATTGTCCGCCACATCCAGAATCGTTCGGAGGCCGATCATGGCTCTTCCCTGTCTGTCGCCCCGACCCGGTCCGCCGCCTGCGGTCGCCGAGGGCCGGAAAATACCTTAGACGGCCTTCTGCAGCACCTCGACTACGCGCCACCGCTTGTCTTTCGAAAGCGGTCGTGTCTCCATCAGGCGGACCGTATCACCGACGTGACACGCATCCTGCTCGTCGTGCGCCTTGACCCGCGTCTTGCGACTCACCATGCGGCTGTACCCCAGGTGGCGCACCAACCGGGCAATCTCCACCACCACCGTCTTCTGCATCTTGTCGCTGACGACGGTGCCGACGGTCGTTTGACGTCGGCCGCGCTCCTCCGCCATCCTATGACCCTCCCTTGCCCAGCGATCCCGTCAGGGCGCGCTGGGCCGTCCGAATCCGGGCGATGTCCCGGCGCAGCTGCCGGATTCGCATGGGATTCTCTACCTGGGCCGTGGCCTGGCGAAGGCGCAACTTGAACAGCTCCTCGTGGAGCCCGGCCTCCTTCTGACGGAGCTCCTCCGTCGTCAGGTCCTTCAGCTCGGCGTACTTCATCACACGGCTCCCGTCGGCTTCCGAGCCACGAACCGAGTGGCGATGGGCAGCTTCATGGCGGCGAGCCGCATGGCCTCCTTCGCCTCGGTCTCGGAAATCCCTTCCATCTCGTAGAGGATGCGGCCGGGCTTGACCACAGCTACCCAGCCTTCCGGCGCGCCCTTCCCCTTTCCCATACGGGTTTCCGCGGGCTTGTGGGTGATGGGCTTATCCGGGAACAGCCGGATCCACACCTTGCCGCCCCGCTTCACATACCGGGTCATGGCGCGGCGGGCCGCCTCGATCTGGCGATTGGTGATCCAGGCCGCCTCCAGGGCTTTCAGGCCGTACTCGCCGAAGGCCAGGGAACTTCCCCGAATGGCCAGTCCGGACCGCCTGCCCCGTTGTTGCTTTCGGTACTTTACCCGCTTGGGAACCAGCATCTGTTGCTCCTACCCTCGTCAGCCCTGCGACGGTGAGGGGCCGGGCGTCCGGCGTCGCCGCTGGCGATCGGCCGGTGGGCGGGTATCCCGCAAACGCTCCGCCGGTTTGGTCTCGACCCCCAGGGTCTCGGGAAGGACCTCGCCGTGAAACACCCAGGCCTTCACCCCGATGATCCCATATGTGGTCGTGGCGTTCGTCAGCCCGAAGTCAATATCGGCCCGCAGCGTGTGCAGGGGCACGCGCCCCTCGCGGTACCATTCCGACCGAGCAATCTCGGCCCCCGCCAGTCGCCCGGCGCACGCCACCTTGACCCCCTGGGCCCCCAACCGCATGGCCGATTGGACCGCCTTCTTCATGGCGCGGCGGAAGGCCACCCGCCGCTCCAACTGCTGCGCGATCTGCTCCGCCACCAACTGGGCGTCCGTCTCGGCCTTGCGGACCTCTTCGATGTCCAGCCGCACTTCCTTCTTCGTCATCTTTCCCAGTTCGCCGCGGAGTTTCTCGACTTCGGAACCCTTTTTCCCGATGATGATACCGGGCCGCGCCGTGTGAATGATGATCCGGATCTGGTCGGCCTTCCGCTCGATCTCGATACGGGACACCCCCGAATGAAAGAGGCGTTCCTTGATGTAGCGCCGCAGCCGAAGGTCTTCGTGCAGCGTGTCGGCGTAGTTCCGGCCGGCGTACCAGCGCGAGCGCCACGTTTTGATGACGCCCAAGCGAAATCCCAAGGGGTGCGTCTTCTGTCCCACGCCGTCCTCCCTCGCCCCGCCTCGGTCCGCGCCGCGGACCGCAACGGGGGCGAAGCCCACTGCTAGCCCTGCCCGCGCTCTTGCAACACGATAGTAATGTGGCTGCTGCGCTTCCGGATCCGGAAGGCCCGTCCCATGGCGCGAGGCTGGATGCGCTTCTGGGTCGGCCCCTCGTTCACAAAGGCCTCGCTCACCACCAGTCGGTCCACGTCCCGCACGCCGTGGTTCTGTGTGGCGTTCGCCATGGCCGACCGCAAAACCTTCTCCACGAGGCGCGCCGCCTGGCGTTTTGCCACCTGGACCTGCACCAAGGCGCTATTCACGTCCTTCCCTCGGATCAGATCCACGACGAGGCGGGCCTTCTGGGCCGGCACCCGAACAAACCGCGCAACTGCTCTGGCTTCTGCCATGTCATGACCCCGGCCGCCGGCGCCGGATCCGCCTATGGCGGATCGCCCCCGACGGGCCAATCTGTCGTCCCCGCTACTTCGGCGCGGTGCTCTTGGCGGTGTGCGCGCTGTGGCCGCGGAAGGTGCGGGTGGGCGAGAACTCGCCCAGCTTATGCCCCACCATGTTCTCGCTGACGTACACCGGGATGAACTTCTTCCCGTTGTGCACTGCCAGCGTGTGCCCGACGAACTCGGGCGAGATCGTCGAGCGCCGAGACCAGGTCTTGACGACCTTCTTCTCACGCGCCCGGTTCATGTCGTCGATGCGCTTGACCAGTTTGGGCTCGATGTACGGGCCCTTCTTCAGTGACCGCGCCACGCTGCCTCCGTCTGCCGCGCCACCGGACCGTGTCCGGGGGACGCGCCGGGCGACCGACTACTTCCGCCGCTTCACGATGTACCGATCGGAGAACTTCCCCCGCTTCCGGGTCTTCACCTCGCGCTTCCCCCAGGGACTGCACGGGTGGCGCCCGCCGGAGCTCTTCCCTTCGCCGCCCCCCATCGGGTGGTCATGGGGGTTCATGGCCACGCCGCGTACCGAGGGACGGACCCCCATCCAGCGCGACCGGCCGGCCTTCCCGATGGACACGTTCTCATGCTCCAGGTTACCCACCTGGCCCACCGTTGCCATGCACTCCAGCCGGACCTTCCGCATCTCGCCGGAGGGCAACCGCAGCAGGCCGTGATCCCCCTCCTTGGCCACGAACTGTGCCATCCCCCCCGCAGTTCGCACCAGGCGTGCCCCTTGCCCGGGCTGGAGCTCTACGTTGTGCACGTTCAGGCCCACCGGGATATTGCGCAACGGCAGAGCGTTCCCGACCCGCACCTCGGCGTCCGGGCCGGACATGACCTGATCCCCGACCGCCAGACCGAGGGGAGCCAGGATATATCGCTTCTCGCCGTCGGCGTAATGCAGCAGGGCGATGCGGGAGGAGCGGTTCGGATCGTACTCCACCGCCACCACCTTGGCCGGCACGCCCAACTTCTCCCGCCGGAAATCGATCAGTCGGTACATGCGCTTGTGGCCGCCCCCATGATGGCGACAGGTCACCCGGCCCAGGGCATTCCGCCCGCCGGTCTTGCGCAAGGGCGTGAGCAGCGACTTCTCGGGGGTCCGCTTGGTGACCTCCTCGAAAGTGGAGACACTCTGGAACCGTCGTCCTGGGGAGGTCGGTCGGTATTTGCGTACAGGCATCGTCGCGTCCTTCTCTCGGCACTCGGCTCTGCGTTACACGCCTTCGTACAGCTCGATGGAATCGCCCGCTTTCAGAGTCGCGATCGCTTTCTTCCAATCCGCTTGCTTCCCTTGGAATTTACCCAGCCGCTTCTTCTTCCCGCGCACTGGGAGCGTTCGCACGTCCACCACCGTGACCTTGAACAGGGTTTCGATGGCCTGCTTGATCTCCACCTTGTTGGCGCGCTTCGCCACCCGGAAGAGGAACTGGTTCCCTTCTTCCCGGAGCCGCGTCCCCTTCTCGGTCAGGAGGGGCTTCTGCACGACCTGATAGGCTCCCTTCATGGCGCCAGCACCTCCCGCAAGGTCTGCACACCTTCCGGCGTCAGGACCAAGGTGTCCGCCCTGAGGACGTCGTAGACGTTGAGCCCCTGGACCGTCAGGACCCGCACCGTGGGCAGATTCCGTGCCGACTTCTCCAGCGCCTCGTCCCGCGCCGGCAGGACCACCAACGCCTTCCCGGTCACCCCGGCGCCCTTCAGGAGGCCCACCATGGTCTTGGTACTGGGCCGCTCCAAGCTCAGCGATTCCACGATCCGGACCGACCCGGATTGCGCCTTGGTCGTCAGGGCCGCCAGCAGCGCTTGTCGCCGAACCGCCTTGGGGACCTCGTAGGCGTACGAGCGTGGGTGCGGCCCAAACACCGTGCCGCCGTGCCTCCAGAGCGGGGACCGCGTCGTTCCCGCCCGGGCTCGACCCGTCCCCTTCTGCTTCCAGGGCTTCTTCCCACCGCCGCTGACCTCCGCCCGCCCCTTGGTGTCCGCCGTGCCCTGGCGCCGATTCGCCAGCTGCATCCGCACCACGTCGTGGAGCAGATGCGGTTTCACGGGCGCTCCGAAGATCGCTTCGGGAAGCTCGCAGCGGTCCACCGTCTCGTTCTTTCCGTTGACCACATCCACGATTGTCGCCATCAGCCCATCCGGTCCCCCCCGGGCTCGCCGCGGGAGGGAATTCGGTCCTTACTTGCCCTTCTGGATCGTGACCACGCCGCCTGTCGGCCCAGGGACGGCCCCTTCGATCAGCACCAAATTGTTCTCGGCATCCACCGACACCACCCGCAGACCGCGCACCGTCTGGCGCTCCGCCCCCATGTGGCCGGGCAGGTGATGTCCTCGGAACACCCGGGATGGGTACGACGACGCCCCGATGGAGCCCGGCGCTCGGTGGAACATCGACCCGTGCGTCTCCGGGCCGCCCTTGTACTTCCAGCGCTTCACGCCGCCCTGAAATCCGCGCCCTTTGGTGGTGCCGGACACCCTCACCCGTTCGCCGGCGGTGAACAGGCTGACGGTCAAGACCTGACCGACGGCGAGCTCGCCTTCGCCGCCGACCAGGCGGATCTCCCGCAGGAACCGCTGGTAGGCCGCCTGCGCCTTGTCAAAGTGGCCCCGCACGGGGCGGGTGACCCGGTTCTTGTTCGGTTGCGACTCGAAGCCGATCTGGATGGCCTCGTACCCGTCCCGGTCCGTCGTCTTCCGTTGCACCACCGGACAGGGCCCCGCCTGGATCACCGTCACGGGCACGGCCTTCCCGCGCTCGTCAAACACTTGCGTCATGCCGACCTTGCGCCCTACCAACCCGATCGCCATCGCCACACACGCCATGGGTCCGGTGCCGGGCGCCTCGTCAATTCGAAAAGGCCGCCCGAAAAGGTCCGGACACCGCTTAGAGTTTGATCTCGACGTCCACTCCGGCCGGGAGGTCCAGCCGCATGAGCTGGTCCACCGTCTGCGGCGTGGGTTGCACGATATCCATCATCCGGACATGGGTTCGGATCTCGAATTGCTCCCGCGACTTCTTGTCCACGTGGGGAGAACGGAGCACCGTGTACCGGCTGATCTTGGTCGGCAAGGGGACGGGACCGGAGATCAACGCCCCGGACCGTTCTACCGTGCCCACGATGTCTTTCACCGCCTGGTCCAACAGTCGGTGGTCGTACGCCTTCAGCTTGATGCGAATTTTCTGGTTGTCCATTCGGGTACCTGACGGCCGCTCTGGGCCTGTGCCGCGTTCGTCTGCCGTGCGCCCTACTCCAACACCTCGCTCACCACCCCGGCCCCCACGGTCCGGCCCCCTTCGCGGATGGCAAACCGCAACTCCTTCTCCATGGCGATGGGCTGAATCAGGGTGACCTCCATGGTGACGTTATCGCCGGGCATGACCATCTCGGTGCCTTGGGGGAGCTTGGCCACCCCCGTGACGTCGGTCGTCCGGAAGTAGAACTGGGGGCGGTAGCCGTCGAAGAAGGGAGTGTGGCGGCCGCCCTCTTCCTTGGTGAGGATGTAGGCCTCGGCCTTGAACTTCGTGTGGGGCGTGATGCTCCCCGGCTTGGCCACGACCTGGCCCCGCTCCACCTCTTCGCGCTTGACGCCGCGTAGGAGGACGCCGATGTTGTCGCCGGCCTGCCCCTGGTCGAGGAGCTTCCGGAACATTTCCACGCCGGTGCAGACCGTCTTCTGGGTCGCCTTGAGGCCGACGATCTCCACTTCCTCGCTGACCTTGACCACCCCGCGCTCGACGCGGCCGGTGACCACCGTCCCGCGGCCGGAGATGGTGAAGACGTCCTCCACCGGCATCAGGAAGGGCTTGTCGATCTCCCGCTTGGGGGAGGGGAAGTAGCTGTCCACGGCGTTCATGAGCTCGTAGATGCAGGCGTACTCGGGCGCCTTGGGGTCCGTGCTGGTGCTCTGGAGGGCCTTCAGGGCCGAGCCCTTCACGATGGGGAGGTCATCCCCGGGGAAGCCGTACTGCGTGAGGAGCTCCCGGACCTCCAGTTCGACCAACTCCATGAGCTCCGGGTCGTCCACCTGATCCACCTTGTTCAGAAAGACCACCATGCCGGGGACGCCGACCTGGCGGGCCAACAGGATGTGCTCGCGGGTCTGGGGCATGGGGCCCTCGGAGGCCGCCACCACCAGGATGGCGCCGTCCATCTGGGCCGCGCCGGTGATCATGTTCTTGATGTAGTCGGCGTGGCCCGGGCAGTCCACGTGGGCGTAGTGGCGCTTGTCCGTCTCGTACTCCACGTGGGCGATGGCGATGGTGATGCCCCGCTCCCGTTCCTCCGGTGCCTTGTCGATCTGGTCGAAGGGGACGAAGGCGATCTTCGGGTTCTTGTAGCCCAGGGCCTTCGTGATCGCCGCGGTCAGGGTGGTCTTCCCGTGGTCGATGTGGCCGATGGTCCCGACGTTCATGTGCTCTTTCGTCCGCTCGAACTTGGCTTTGGCCATGTGCCTGTCTCCCTGCAGGGGCGTCCGGGCCGGAGCCCCCCATCCTCCCCGCGTCTCGGCGCGGGAACTTGTCTGGGGACCGCCGCGGTCAGGCGACCGTGCGACCACCCACCTTCGCGACGATCTCCTCGGCGATCTGCGCCGGCACCGGTTGGTACCGGGCAAACTGGAACGGCGTGTGGCTGGCTCGCCCCTGCGTGGCCGAGCGGAGATCCGTGGCGTAGCCGAACAGTTCCGCCAGCGGGACCTCGGACCGTACCACCTGCGCCGCCGGTCGCGCCTCGATCTCCAGCACGCGT
>Ga0316617_100000246_pt1 | contig 12937 bp, 13 predicted proteins | sample OWC_Aug_M1_C1_D2_FD_207801 | JGI IMG/M metagenome (GOLD analysis project Ga0316617, IMG submission 207801) | Wetland soil microbial communities from Old Woman Creek delta, Ohio, United States - OWC_Aug_M1_C1_D2_B | ecosystem: Environmental > Terrestrial > Soil > Wetlands | place: USA: Ohio... | reverse complement strand
GGCCGTTCAAGGTACGGCCGGACGCTCGAACCCTAGAAAGCTCTTGCGGTAAACCTCTCGAATTGTCGTCCCGCCGAACCGCCGACCGCTCTTCGTTCCTGTACTACCGAACTGCCGAACCATCGAACCGCCGAACGCTCTTGTGCGGGAGACTGCCATGTCCACTGGCTATCAGATCGTGGTGTGCGGGGGCATCGTGCCGGATCCGCTCCAGACGCTGGAGCCGGTCACGGGCCCCGCGGGGCCGGGCCTGAAGAACGAGCTGATGCTGCCGGCCGTGCTGGATCCCTGGGCGGGCCACGCCCTGTACGAGGCCGCCCATCTCGCCAAGCAGGTGCCGGGAAGCAAGGCCTGGCTGGTGAGTCTGGGCCCGAAAGCGAAGCTTCAGCAGGTCATGATGACCGTCGCCCAGAAGGTGTCCTTCGAGCTGGTAGCGCTGGATGGGCCGGGGGGCGGGTTCACCGAGTCCTTCGAGGTGGCCGCCGCGCTGGCGGAGGCCATCCAGGCCCTGCCGGGGCTGGACCGGTCGCGGCTGCTCCTCTTCGGGGGCTGGGAGTCGGCCTCGCGGGGCGGGGGGACGACGCTCCAGATGATCGGCGAGCGCCTCGGCATCCTGGACCAGTTCCAGGGGGTGGACAGCCTGGTGGTCGGTGGCGACGGCTCGCTTCAGATCCTGGAGCGGATCGAGGGCGGCAAGCACCAGGTCTCGAGGTGCGCCGGACCGCCCGCCGTCCTGGGCTGGGCCACCGGAAACCTGCCGGAGCCCCCCAACAATCCGCAGGTGGGCATGGCCAACATGCGGGTCAACATGCCGGCGCTGCAGAAGGCGAAGCCCGCCAAGCTGGGGGCGGAGGGACTCACCTATGCGCGCGTGTCCCTGCCCAAGCAGCAGCGGGAGACCCGGATCGTGAAGGATCAGCCGGCCGGCGAGATCGCCCGCGAGATCCTCGCCTGGATCACCACGGCCTGAACCGCACCACTGGAGAGGACGGGCAGCGTATGGAAACCATCCTGGTGCTTCTGCACACCGACCCGGACGGCAGCCTGGCGCGGAGCGCGCTGGAGGCAGTTGGGGCCGCCCGCGGGCTGCAGGGTCAGATGTCGGGCTCGACGCTGGTCGCCGGGCTGGTAGGAGGGGAGATCCAGACGGCCGCCGCCAGCCTGGCAGGCTGCGGGGCGGCGCGGATCCTCGCGGCATCCGGTCCCGAGTTCACCCAGTCGCGGTACGCCACCGACGCGGCCGCGGCCGAGGCCGTCTGCCGCGCCGCGGGGGCGACGATCGTCGTCGCGCCCGGGACCTCCCGCTGGCACCGGGCCCTGCCCGGTGTCGCTCAGCGCCTCAACGGCCGGGTGGATACCCACGTCACCGGGGTCTCCGCGGAGGGCGGGGCGCCCGTGGTCACCCGCTGGTACTACCGGCAGCGGATGGAGGCCTCGCTCACCCGGACGCTGCGGCCCTGGATCATCGTGGTGGATCCCGGCTGCCAGGCGCCGTGGCAGGGCGAGATTGGCTCGACCGCGCCGGAGCCGGTGCCCGTCTCGCTCCCCGAGGGATGCGAGCGAACGACGGTATCCGGGGTCCAGGCCCCGGCGGCGGATCAGCAGACGATTCGCCCGGACGCCGACCTGCTCTTCGTGGCGGGGGCGGGCTGGACCAAGAAGCAGGCGGACGGGAAGGTGCACGGTCCGGAAGCGGGGGAGCTGATCCTGGGCTTCCTCCGCCTGAGTCAGGCCTCGCTCGGGGGCAGCAAGTCCCTCGTGGATCTGAAGGGGGAGGGGGAGGCGGTGCTGCCCTTCATGACCCATCTCAACCAGGTGGGCCAGACGGGCGCGACGCCCCGGCATCCGAAGGGCCTGGCGACCTGCTGCCACGGCGAGGAGCCGCACGTCGTGGGCTGGCGGTTCATCACCGAGCGGCGCGCGGTGAACCTCGATCCAAACTGCGGCTGGGCGCGGGGAAAGGCGGACGTGCTCTACGTGGCCGACGCCTTCGAGGTCATGCGACAGGTCAATGCCCTGCTGGCGGCGCGGGCCAAGGCCTAGCCAACCTGGGCCGGCTCGCCCTCGAGGGTGGGGAGCCGCTTCAGCAGCATCCGGACCGCATGCAGGGCGGCTTCGGCATCATCCTGGGTCACGCTGGCCATCAGGCGAGCCCGCGGCGACGGCTGGATGAGGCTGCGGAAGAGCTGCAGGCACTGGCGTACGGGAAGGGCGGCACCCCCCAGCACCTCGCGCTTCCCGGCGACCTCCAGGAGGGCGGCCGCATTCCATTCGGGCGCTCCGCCCGCGGCGTCCGGGGCGCCCGACGGCCTGCCGCTCCCCAGGACTGCGACCAGAAGCCCCTCCAGGATTCCCCCGCAAAGAAGCACGCACGCCTTCCAGGCATGCGCCTGGTGGGCATCCTGGGCTTCGCGCCAGTCGAGGGCCAGCTGGCGCTGGAGGTCCGGGTTCGCCACGAACCAGAACTCCCCGCGCTGGCGCGGGTGCGCCGCCGCCACCGGCTGGGCCGCGAGGTGCCGGAGGACGTGCCCGTGCAGATAGGCGCGCAGGTCCGGATCATCCGGGAGATCGTCCACGTCCACCGGGACGCCGGCGGTCCATTCCCGCGACCCGAACCCGCTGCCTCCGCCCCACCAGTGGCTCACGCGGATCAGCTGCCGCAGCAGGCGTGAACGCTCCGCAGTCAGGCCCAGCGCCGCCTCGACCTCCTGGCTACCCACCCATTCCAGGCGGGGGTCCTTCCGCCAGCGGTCGCGAACGTACTCCAGGTACCGGGAGAGGAGCCGCTCGGCCTCCGGTCCCTGGTCGGTGAGGAGCACACCCAGGAACGTCACGCGGCACCCGTGCCGGCCCTCCTCCTCGACCTCGGCCACGAGGTTGGCGCCGAGCGCTTCCAGAGCCTCGCGCACCGCGGCAGCGCCGAAGCGCTGCTCGAGACTGCTCCGGAGGATCCACTCGCCCTGGTCGCGGTAGTGGTCCCAGATTGCGTTCAGGGCGCTCCGCTGCTCCCCGGTGAGCCGCCCCCTCAAGGTCTGCACATCTGCCACCTGCCGCTCGGGCATCGATCCCTCCTCGGACGGGTTCCGCGAATGTGGCCCGTATCATACACCGACAAGGGGGCACTGCGGAAGATCCAGCCCGGATTCTTCACGAAGAAGGCGTGAAGAATCCGGGCTTCCCTGGGCGGCAGTGATTCCAGCCTGCAGCGAGAGGAGACTGAGTGGTGGGTGGATCGGGTACCCGTCCCGCGTCCCGCGGGAAGTGTGCAGCGTCTCGGTTCACGGGCAGCGCGTGATCCGTCCCGGACCGCCACGAGGCTTTCTCGTGCGCGCTCATTGTTCGCGGGCTCTATCCGCGAACAATGCGGGCTAGCGTTCGGTCTGGCTGATAATCTCGCGGAGCCGCTTGTCCGCCGCCGCCGCCGCGACGCGGATGTTCTCGCCTCTCAGGGTGGCGCTGATGGCGGAGCCGACCGCCTCGCGAGCGGCCGTCACGGCCACCAGGGGCGGTGCCCAGGCCGGGTTGCCGATCTGGCCGGCCTCCTGGAATGACGCGGCCAGGTCGGGCGGGATCTTGGTGCTGATGCTCTTGTTGCGCCAGACGGATGTGCGGGGCACGAGGACCCCCTTGGCGAGGGCATCCTCCACCTGCGGGGTAGCCGTGGCCCACTGGCAGAAGAGCCAGGCGGCCTCGGGGTGGGCGCTCTGCTTGGCGATGGCCAGGCCCCGGGCCGCCAGGGTCGTGCCGCTCCCGCCGGGTCCGGCCGGGAACAGGGCGTAGCCGACCCGCCCCTTGACCTGGGAGCTGTCCGCCATCTCCAGCAGCGGGTACACCGAGCCGCTCTCGATGTACATGGAGGCTTTGCCCGAAGCGAAATAGCCCGTGGCCTCCTGCCAGCCGAAGCTGGAGATATCAGGCGGCCCATAGCGGACGAGCAGGGTGTGGAGCATCTCCAGGGCGGCGAGGCTTTCCGGGCTCGACATCGTGGGCTGGCCGGCGGCGTCGAGCCAGGACTTGCCCATGGCGTGGAGCAAGGCCCCGTACATCGAGGTCGCGAATGCCCCCTGACCGCGCCCCACCAGGCCGACCCCCCGTCCATTGCTCGGGGCCATGGGGAAGCCGTGCATCCCTTGGGCCGCGTCCTCGAGCTCCTTCAGTGTCCGCGGGGCGAGGCGCCCCTGCTGCTGGAAGAGGTCCTTGCGGTAGAGCAGCGCGAGGTGCTCACCCATGACGGGGGGCCCCAGGATCGCCCCCCGGACGGTCATACCCTTGCGCAGGCCGGGCAGGAAATCGTCCCAGCGGTACTCGGGAGCGGTGAGCCGAGGGTTCTCGAGAAAGGCGTTGATCGGCTGGACCCAGCCCATGCGGTGATAGCGGATGCCGTCCAGCCCGGGCACCGTGGCGAAGACATCCACCTTGCCGCGTTGCGGGAGCGCGTCCTCGAGTGCGTTCCACAGCTGGATCTGGCCGGTGGGCTCGACGACGACCTTGATCCCCGTCAACTTCTCGAAGTCCGGGATCGAGTCCACCAGCGATCCGTACCACTGGTTCTCGTGCAAGAGGACGCGCAGGGTCGTGCCCTTGAACTGATCCCAGGCAAGTCCGTTGGGGGCCCCGGCCAGGGCCGGGGTGAGGGCAAGGAGGGTTCCTGCGATGAGCGCCAGCGCGACGAGGGCGCCCTTCGGGCTCGGGGCGACACGGATCCGGAATCCCATGACCGTTCCTCCAGCGCCTGGCGTGGGCCAGGCCAAGGTGGCGCGCGGCCGGTCGAGGCTGGCCGGCGGTTCGTGCCTGGAAGGCCGCTCGGGTGGCCGATCCCATCAGGCTATGCGACGAACGTGCCGAGTTGCATGTGGACGAGAGGCGGCCTACCTTGCCTCAGGAGCTTCCAGTGTGCCTGGGGAATCGCCCGGGACGGCCGGTGGGGTCTGCCTGGGACTGGAGTAATCCGCCGGGGCGCGAGCCTGCTTGTGCTGGAAGAAAACAGAGCGTGTGTGTCGTGTCAGGCCAGAATGTACCGGAGCGGCACAGACGGCGGGTCGACTGCTCGCCGAGTCGTGAGTGTGGAGGAGGTCTCCGGGGGTCTTGCCCTCGCGGTTCCCGGGCGACGGGGCGAGCCCCGCTGCCCGGGAACGCGACATCCAACCGCCCGACTCTCGTGATCCGGTAAGGCCGGCCGGCGGAGGGTCACCGGTGCATGTCTGCATCTTCCTAGCCCGGAGAATTCACGAAGGTGCTCGTGAACTGCCCGGGCTAACTAAGGCAATCCCCGATTCCTCAGGATTCGCGGGGCCGCTCGCGAATCCTACGGGCTAGTGCATGTGGCCCGGTGGGACCTTGCCCTTCTTGGCGAGGCCGGACGGCAGCTTCTTGTGGAAGTGGCCGGGCGGCACGGCGGCCAGTTGCGGCGGTGGCGCCGCGATGACCGCCCAGGGGCCCGCATGGCTTCGCCCCATGTACCAGTGGCTCTCGTAGTAGTAGTAGTGATGTCCGTTGTGGTAGACGATGTCGTGCCCGTCGAGGACATAGACACCCCACTCCGGGACCCAGACATACTGAGGCGACTGGACCACGACCGGCGGGGGCGAGGCCACCACGACCCGTGTCGGCGGCGGCGGTGGCGGAGGCGGCGCGGAGACCGGCGGAGCCGGCGGCGGTGGCGGTGCCGCCGGGGGCGGAGCCTGCTGCTGCTCGGAACTCTGGATGGCGTCGCCGATGAGGGCACCACTCACCACGCCCACACCCGCCCCGATGAGGGCCCCGGTGGCTGTGCTGCCGGCGGCGCTGCCGACAGCCGCCCCGGCCCCGGCACCGACGACGCCCCCGACGATGGCTCCCTTCTCCCGCGTGGTGAGCGGGGTCGAGCAGGCGGCGATCGCCAGCGCGACACCGACGATCAGCATGATCCGACCTATCCTGGTCACGGCATCCTCCTTGGAGCCACGCGTTCCGCGATGCAGTAGGACGGCTCAGGCTGAATAGCAATAGCAAACAGAGTGCCAGGCCCCGCCGAGGGGGTCTGCCAGCCGCCGTGTCGGCGCCCGGTGACGAAACGCGGCAGCAGTGACGCTCTGCGTCAGGAGCGCCGGGGGTGGGCATTCGCCCCATTGGACGGGGAGTCTCCCGGAATCGTCAGCGGGGGACGCGGGGCGGGGTCCGATGGTGCGGGATGGGGCCGGGGCTTTACACCTGCAAAAGCGGTCGTTATAGTCCCGCCCAACGCGACATCCTGGGCGTGAATCGCAGTCATCGTGAAACGGAGGTGCCCCCGTGTGGATCGCGCTTGGCGTCATCGCGCTCGTCATCCTGGCTGGAATCGTTATCTACAACGGCCTGGTCCGCCTGCGGGTGCAGTGCGACAACGCCTGGTCCGACATCAACGTGCAGCTCAAGCGGCGCCATGACCTGATCCCCAACGTGGTGGAGACGGTCAAGGGGTACGCGGCGCACGAGCGCGAGACGCTGGACCAGGTCGTGGCGGCGCGCTCGCGGGCCATGGGCGCCCAGGGCCCCGCGGCCAAGGCCGAGGCCGAGGGCATGCTCACGCAGGCGCTGAAGTCGCTCTTCGCCCTGGCCGAGGCGTATCCGCAGCTTCGCGCGGTGGAGAGCTTCACGCAGCTGCAGGCCACCCTCCGCGAGATCGAGGACGCCGTGCAGAACGCCCGGCGCTACTACAACGCCGTCGTCCGGGATCTCAACACCAAGGTCGCCCAGTTTCCCTCGAACCTGGTGGCCGGAACCTTCGGCTTCGGCCCGCGGGAGTTCTTCGAGCTGGACTCGGCTGCCGAGCGCGAGGCGCCCCAGGTGCGCTTCGATCGGCCTAGCCCGGATTCTTCACGAAGAACACGTGAATAATCCGAGCTCACCTGACCAGGAGCGATTCCCACCTGCGGGGAGGGACTGCGCTATGGCTCGCCGCATCGGCATCCTCATCGCTGCGATCCTGCTGGCGGGCGCGTGGCCCGCCTGCGGGGAGGCCCGCTCCCTCGTCATCGAACGCTTCCACGCCGACGTCCTGGTCGGGCTGCGCGCCGGGATCGCGGTGACCGAGACGATCCGGGCGCGCTTCACCGGGCGCTGGAACGGGATTTTCCGCACCATCCCCGTCGAGTACCGCACCCCCCAGGGATTCAACTACAGCCTGCTGCTCTCCCTCCGGGCCGTCACGGACGACGCCGGCAGCCCCCTCCGCTATGAGGAGAGCCGGGAGCGGCATTACCGGAAGATCAAGATCTGGGTGCCGGGCGCCGTGGACACCGTCCGCACCGTCGTCCTGCAGTATCAGGTCCGCAACGGGCTTCGCTTCTTCCCCGAGCACGACGAGCTCTACTGGAACGTGACGGGTGACGAGTGGCCCGTGCCCATCGAGGCCGCCAGCGCCCGGATCGAACTCCCCGCCGGGGTCTCCGGACTGCGCGCTGCGGCGTACGCCGGGGTCGTGGGCTCGCGGGAACAGGCGGCGCGCATCGCGGTGGCGGGAACGGAGGTCACGGTGCAGGGCACGCGGGCGCTCGGCTTCCGCGAAGGCCTGACGGTGGCCGTGGGCTGGGATCCCGGGGTCGTGCGGCGCCCCGGGGCGCTCGAGCAGGTGGAGCTGTTCCTCCGCAGCAACTGGATGTTCGCGGTTCCGCTCGGGGTCTTCGCGCTGATGTTCATCCTCTGGTACAGGCGGGGGCGGGATCCGCGCCGCCGACCGACCGCCCCGTGCTACGAGCCCCCTGAGCAGCTCACCCCGGCCGAGCTGGGTACCCTGGTGGACAGCTCCCCGGACATGCGGGATGTGACGGCCACGCTGGTGGACCTGGCCGTCCGCGGCTTCCTCGGCATCGAGGAGCACCGGGAGCCCCGGTTGCTGGGCCTGACGTCGAAGCAGGAGTACGTCTTTACCCAGCGAAAGCCGCCGGCCGAGTGGCAGGGCCTCGAGGCGCATGAGCGGCTCTTGCTCCAGGCTCTATTTGCCGACGGCCTGCGACAAGTGGTAAGCTCATCGGACCTCGAGAACGCCTTCTACCGGTATCTGCCCGGCATCCGGGACGGGATGTTCAGCCGCCTGCTGCAGCGGCGCTACTACGGGCGGCGCCCGGACAAGGTGCGGGCGGTGTACGTCTTCGGGGGCGTTGCCGCCGGCATAGCCCTCGTCGCCGGCGGAGTTGCGCTGAGCAGCGCGCTGGCGCTGTCCCCCCTCGGGGCGGTCGCCGGAGGGATCCTGAGCGGGGCCATCGTCGCGGGGTTCGGGTGGATCATGCCCGCCCGGACCGTCCGGGGAGCCCGGGCCCTCGAGGGCGTGCTGGGGTTCGAAGATTTTCTCTCGCGAGTCGAGGGCGACCGCCTGCGGCGGATGGTGAAAACCCCGGACATGTTCGAGAAATTCCTGCCCTTTGCCATGGCGCTCGGGGTAGAAAAGGAGTGGGCCCGGGCCTTCGAGGATATCTACAGGCAGCCCCCGGACTGGTACCGTGGCGGCGACGCATCCACGTTCCGGACGCGCTCCTTCGTCTCCGGGTTGGGCCACATGAGCGTGCGGACGGGCGAGGCCATGGGCTCCTCGCCGCGCAGCTCGGGCGGCTCCGGGTTCGGGGGCGGGGGATCTTCCGGCGGCTCGTCGGGGGGCGGCTTTGGCGGCGGGGGCGGCGGGGGGTTCTGAGGGGCCGATAACGCAATAAAGCAATAAAGCAATGAAGCATTGAAGCAATGAGCCGATGACCAACCGGGCGAGGCGCGGGTGGAATCGGATGCGGCTGGCACCGGGGGTAGGTGCGGGTGGGGCGGTCCGGCTCGCGGGAACGGCGTGAGTTCGGCCGTTTTGCACGAGGGTAGGATCGTGGGCGTTCGAGGATGGAGGGAGTCCCGTGACGATGACGCAGGAGCAGATGGAGATCCGTGCGGTCGAGCAGCGCCGGTTTGACGCCATGGTTCGGGGAGACGTGGCGGCTCTTGACGAGATCCTGGCCGAGGATCTCACCTATGTTCACACCACCGCGGCCTTGGAAACGAAGGCGGATTTCCTGCGCCGGCTGCGGACGGGAGACCTGAAGTACGAGACCATCGGTCCGGAGTCGCAGGAGGTGCGGGTGTACGGCTCGACGGGAGTGGTGACCGGCATCGCCCGGGTGCGAGTCCTGAGCGGAGGGCAGCCGCACATGTTCGGGATGCGCTATACCGACGTGTACGTCAAGCGCGGCAACCGTTGGCAGATGGCCGCCTGGCAGGCGACGCGACTGCCGCAGGACTGAGCGGGCTCTCCGATTGGGGGACCACGCACGAGCGGCCGTCGGGACGGCCGCGGACAGAGTGCCACATGAAGAGTCCCTGGCGGCACCTGGTGGACGCGACCCGGTATTCCCTGCAGGGCATCCGGGCGGCCTTCCGGAACGAGATGGCCTTCCGCCTGGAAACCCTGGTGCTCGCGTTTGTGGTGCCCGCTGCGCTCTGGCTGGGGGACAACGGGGTCGAGCGGGCGCTGCTCCTCGGCAGCTACATGCTGGTGCTGGTGGTGGAGTTCCTCAATTCCGCGGTGGAGGCACTGGTGAACCGCATCGGGCCGGAGCGCCACGAGCTGTCCGGCCGCGCCAAGGATCTAGCGTCGGCGGCGGTCTTCGCCGCCATCGTCCTGGCGTGTGTGGTCTGGGCCCTGGTGCTGTTCTCCCCGTAGCCCGCATTATTCGCGAATGGAGCTCGCGAATAATGCGGGCTTGACAGAAATCCTCCTGCGAGCATCTTCCCGCTGCAGGCGGGAATGGCCACGGGCTAGGTAAGCCCGGATTATTCACATGTCCTTCGTGAATAATCCGGGCTAGCGGGCTGCTGAAAGGGGCGGTGGATGGAGAGTGGAGGCACCTCCCGCAAGCTCCGGCGGATCAAGGGCAGGCACTGGCTGGGCGGCGTCTGTGCCGGCGTGGGGTACTGGGTGGGGATTCCAACCTGGCTCGTGCGCCTGGGCTGGACGTTGCTCTTCCTGGTGTACGGCCTGGGCGGGATCATCTACGTCCTCTTCTGGATCTTCATGCCGGTGTGGGACCACGTCCCTGAGGACTACGATCAGCGGGCGGGAGGCTGACGCGACGGCCTTCGCCCATCCCCGGAGCCTCCCTTTCGCCAATTTCCTCTTCTCGTTCCGCCTACGCCTTTCCCATTGACAGGATGGATGGCCCTTGGATAGCCTCACGGGCGATGCCGTCCGGCGTCCGGGTGCGCGGGACGGCAGGATGTCCGGCTGCAGAGCCGTCCCGGGGCCCGGAACGGCTGCGGGACACGAGAGGAGAGAGGCGCACGTGCAGGAGAAGATCGGCGAGTGCCCCCGGGGTCAGTTCGAGGAGGTCTGGGTGTCTATCCTGGAGGAGCCAGGGGAGACGTGGGTGGAGCTCAGGGTGTACGGCCGGCCACTGAAGGGCGGGGTCGAGTGGATTCCCCGGCGGGAATCCGTGCGGATTCCCGCCCAGGGACTTCCAGATCTCCTGCAACTCTTGCATCTGGCCGACAGTCGCCTCGCCGAACGGGGGCGGCCCCCGACATCGCCGCGGCCGCCGGCCCCGCTCCGGCGGGACGAGATCCCCGTGTCGGTCCGGTCCGCCTCACCGCCGGGTACCCGGGATGCCCGCCGGCATCCCCGCGTGGTGATGCAGGTCAAGATCGAATGCCGGCCGCTGGGAACCGCGACGGCTGCCGCGGGCACGTCGGTCAGCGGCGAGTCCGTGGATTTCAGCCTGGGAGGTGCGCAGGTCTGGCTGCCCGTCCGGCTGCCCCGGTACAGCTTTGTCGAGCTGTCGACGCTCATCAAGGGAGAGCCGTTCAGCGCCCGGGGGGAGGTCGTGGGGATTGCCTCCATGCCGAGGACGGTGGCCCGGAGACCCGTCTACCGGCACGGTCTCCGCTGGCTGTCGTTGCCGGGGGCGGCGAAGGCGGTTCTGGCCAAGGCGTTGTCCACATCCTGACAGGCTGCTGAAAAAGGCCCATCTGTCCGCCTCCGGCCGATCACCCACCTGCGGTGGGTACCCGGCGCCGGGTACCCATCGGCCCAACGGGCCGATGGGGGCGGGGCTGCGGCGTACGAGCCGAGGACGCCTCGCCCCGTACCCATCCTGATGGTTGGGTCCCCGCTGCGCCGCCTTGCGTCTGGACCTTTTTGACCGACCTGGGGGGGAAGCGGGTTTTCCATGAACCTGCGAAAGATGTTCGGTCGGCGGAGGCCGCACTGCAGCGCTGGCCGCGGCGACCTTCCCTGCCCATGATCGCCCAGTCCTCCCGTGTCCCTCCTCGGGCTGAACCGGCCCGGGTGTTCCTGGTCACCGGCGCCACGGGGGCCATCGGCCACGCCATCGCGCGCCAGCTGGCCAGCCTGCCGTCCGCGGAAGTGGTGCTGGCCTGCCGCAGCGAGGCCAAGGCCAGGCTGGCCGCCGAGGACGTCCGGGAGCGCACGGGGAACCCCAAGGTCCACGTCGAACTGGTGGACGTGGCCCGACGCGCCTCCATCGAGGCGCTGGCGCGCCGGTGGTCCGGGTCGCTGCACGTGCTCGTGAACAATGCCGCCGTGACCCCGCGGCGCCGGGAGGAGACGGCCGAGGGGATCGAGCTCCAATTCGCGACGAACGTCCTTGGCTACGTCTGGATGACCCAGGCCTTTGCGGACATCCTGCGGGCCTCGGCGCCGGCCCGGGTGGTGAACGTGGCCAGCTACTGGGCGGGGGACCTCGACCTGGACGACCTGCAGTTCAGGCGCCGCCGGTACAACAACAACGAGGCCTATCGCCAGTCCAAGCAGGCCAACCGGATGCTCACCGTCGCGTTCGCCGCGCGCCTCGCGGACCAGGGCATCACGGTGAACGCGTGTCACCCCGGCAACGTGAACTCTCGGCTGAGCAACAACCTGGGATTCCACGGCCAGCAGAGCCCGGACGAGGGGGCCCGGACCCCGGTGTGGCTGGCCGCCGAAGCGGCGGGCGGGCAAATCACCGGGCGGTACTTCGAGGCCATGCGCGAGGTCCGCTGCCCCTTTGGCCAGGATGCCCGGGCGGTCGAGGCGCTGTACGGGGCCTGTTGCCGCGTCTAGCCCGGATTCTTCACGAGTTCTTCGTGAAGAATCCGGGCTTACCTGGCCAGGAGCGATTCCCGCCTGCAGCGGGAGGATCCATGGTAGTGGGCGGACCGGGTACCCGTCCCACATCCCGCGGAAGGGGTGCAGTGTCACGGGGCTCCGGCGACCCGTGATCTGTCCTTGACCGCCGACCCCCAAGGGTTTCTTCTAAGCCCGCATTGTTCGCGAGCTCTATTCGCGAACAATGCGGGCTAGGGCCGCTTCGCCTTGCGGCGGTCCAGGACCTCGGCAAGGAAGGGCAGCAGGAGCGAGCCGCCGGGGAGCACGATGAGGAGGATCACCGGGACCATCCACGAAATGTGCAGGAGGTGCGTGCGGATCTCGCGGAGCTCCTCCCGGGTCCACCACTCGCCGGTGTTGCGGGTCTTCATCAACAACTGCATCAGACCCTTGACCGCGAGCACCTGGGTCAGGATGAACTCCCGATTCTTGACGATCAGGCGCTTGGCGTAGCCGATGATCATGGGTCGTCCCAGCAGGCTGCTGAAAAAGGCCCATCTGCAGCGTTGCCGCGCTCCCGCGGCGCTGCGACGTACGCGCTAAGTACGCCTCGCACCTCGGATCGCGCGGCGCCTTGCATCTGAACCTTTTTGAGCAGCCTGGACGGAAAAGAGTTTTTCAGCAACCTGCTAGCCTCAACCCAGCCTCGCACGGCTGGGGCAATGGCGGAAGAAACAGTTTCTTAGAGTGGACGGTCTAGATGCGAAGCTCCCCGGCTTCCAGGGCGACGGTGTCGTCGAGCTTGAGCGTCGGCCGGTACATCATGCCGTCGAAGTGGCAGGCTGCCTTGGTGGTGCCCCCAAGGTTGGCACTGGTGCCGATGCCGATGTGCACCGTCCCGAATGC
>Ga0316617_100000245_pt1 | contig 12964 bp, 10 predicted proteins | sample OWC_Aug_M1_C1_D2_FD_207801 | JGI IMG/M metagenome (GOLD analysis project Ga0316617, IMG submission 207801) | Wetland soil microbial communities from Old Woman Creek delta, Ohio, United States - OWC_Aug_M1_C1_D2_B | ecosystem: Environmental > Terrestrial > Soil > Wetlands | place: USA: Ohio... | reverse complement strand
CTGCCGCTCGTCACCGTCTTCAAGACCGACGCCGTGGAGGCCAAGCTCCTGACCGGCGAAGACGACCGGTACGAGGCCGCTCGACGACTCGCGGCCTACGGCCCGAAGGAAGTGCTCCTCACGCACAGCGGCGGCGTCCTCGTCCACCACGACGGCACCTTCCATGAAGCGCCGTGGGCGCCCGTGGCGGTCCGGGGGCGGAGCGGCCGGGGAGACACCTGCACGTCGGCCTATCTCTCGCGGCGGCTCACGGCCACCCCGGCCGAAGCCGTCGTGTGGGCCGCCGCCGTCACCAGCTTGAAACTGGAAGCCGAAGGCCCCTTCCGCAGGGACCTCACGGAGGTTGAGATGCTGTACAACCGGTTGCGCCGCCCCCGGTAGGCGGTGCCCCGCCCCGCGCGAAAACCACTTGAAAACCGCGAACTGTCAGCCACAATCCTCGTTGTGAGAACGCTAACCACATTTCTCGTCCCGGGTGGCCCGATCGTGCTGGCAGCCCTGGCGCTCCTCCGCCCGGGAACGCTGCCGGACGCGGCGGAGCCTTACGTCCGCGCGTTCCCCGTCGTGGTCCTCAGTGTCGGCTTCTTCCTCGGCTGGTACTTCAACCGGAGCCGTGTGGTCTTCGCGCTCCTGCTCCTCTTCGTGGCGGATTGGGCACTGCGCCATGTGGGGGGCTGGGGCGCCACAGGAGGAGATGCCGGTCGTCCCGTGTTCGCGGCAGTCGCCGCACTTCTACCATTGAACCTCGCGCTCTCTGCCTCGCTCGCCGAACGGGGCCTGCTCACTCCCCGCGGCCTGGCGCGTCTGCTCCTGATCCTGGGACAGCTGGTCGCCGCCGGGCTGGTCCTTCAGATCGACCCGCAGAGCGTCGGAGGGTGGCTGGACCAACAGATCCTGGAAGCGCGGCTGACGGCGTGGACCGACGTCCCCCAGATCCCGCTGGCGGCGTTCGCGGGGACGCTCGTCCTGCTGGCGGTCCGAAGCATCCGCCGGTGCAGCCCGATCGAAGCGGGATTCTTCTGGACGGTTGTCGCGGCGTTCGGGGCGTTGCACGGTTTCCAGCGGGGGTGGAACCCCACCAGCGTTTTCGCCACCGGCGGCGCGGTCCTGATCGGGGCGCTGGTTCAGACCGCCTACCGCATGGCGTACCACGACGAGTTGACCGGACTGCCGGGTCGGCGCGCCCTGACCGAAGCCCTCCTGCGGGTCGGCGGCCGGTATGCGGTGGCGATGGTGGATGTGGATCACTTCAAGCGATTCAATGACACCTACGGCCACGACGTGGGCGACCAGGTACTCCGCATGGTGGCCGCGAAACTGGACCGCGTCGGCGGCGGCGGGCGCAGCTTCCGGTACGGCGGCGAGGAATTCGCGATCCTCTTCCCGAACGCCTCGGCGGCGGATGCTTTTTCCCACATCGAGGCGCTCCGAAAGACGATCGAGGCCACGCGGTTCGTACTGCGGGGACCGGGGCGTCCCCGGAAGAAGCCGGCGACGGCGAGGCCGCGGACCACCTCCCGAAAGGAGGTATCCGTGACTGTCAGCATCGGCCTGGCCGAGCGCGACGGACGGAAGACGGAACCGCGCCAGGTGCTTGCGGCGGCCGACAAGGCGCTGTACCGCGCCAAGGGTTCCGGTCGAAACCGAGTGATGGTATGATCCGTCGCGACGGAGCGACTTCCGTCGAGGGGTCGATTGGTCAATTAGGCCGAGCCAGTCGACAATTCGACCGGTTGACCGACTGATTGTCCTTGGTTCGGGGCTCGATGCCTCAGTGGAGGGATGCATGGATCTCGGGATAGCGGGGCGAGTGGCGTTCGTCACGGGCGGGAGCCGCGGTATCGGCCGCGCGGTGGCGGAGCGGCTGTGTCGCGAGGGGGCGAGTGTCGCGCTGTGCGCGCGGAACCGCGACTCGCTTGCCGAGGCGCAGCGCACGCTGGAGGCACTGGGGAGCGGACGCGTCCTGGCCATCGAGGCGGACCTGACCGAGACGGCCGCGGCCGCGTGGGGCAGGATTGACATCCTGGTGAACAACGCCGGCGCCGCGCGGGGGATCCCCTTCGACGATTTGACGGAGGAGCTCTGGCTGGAGAACCTGAAGCTCAAACTCTTCGGCTATCTCCGCATGGCCCGGCTGGTCCTGCCCCACCTGCGCCGGAACGGCTGGGGGCGGATCGTGAACGTCGCCGGTCTGGCGGGCTTGCAGCCGAGCCCCCTCACCATGCCCGTGGGCTTGAATAACGCCGGTATCCTGAACGTGATGAAGGCCCTGGCCGATGCGGAGGCGCCTCACAACATCCTGGTGACGACCGTCTGCCCCGGACCGATCCTGACGGAGCGGCAGACGCGGCTGCTCCAGGATGCCGCCCGCGCGAAGGGGGTCTCGGTCGCAGAGGCGGAGCGCGAGGCGACCGGCGCGATTCCGCTGAAGCGCATGGGGCGGCCCGAGGAGGTCGCCGATGCGGTGGCGTTCCTGGCGTCCGAGCGGGCGAGCTACATCACGGGCAGCCTGGTGCTGACGGATGGGGGACTCCACCGCACGATGATCTGATTGGCGGGAAGACTGGCGTCAGTCGAAGCGCGTCCCCCACCGCTCGAAGGTGCTTCCCTCGTCCACCATGCGCACCCCGTAGAACCGGACCCCTTTGTTGATCATCGCCTTGCGGAACTCCTCCTGGAGGGCGGGGGTCAGGTTGATGACGTGGACGACCCCCTCGGGATAGCTCTTCACCAGCTCCGAGTACACATCCGAGAGCACCTCGAACAGGTTGTAGGTGGCCGCCGCCAGTCCCTGGGCGTCGACGATCAGCTCCAGCTTCCGCTCGCGCACCAGCGCAAAAAGCTGCTTGCGAAGCTCCAGGGCCTGGGTCGGGTCGATCCTCCCGGTCCACGTCGAGAACCCCACCTGGTCCAGCGAGGTCACCAGGAGCGGCCGCTTCGCGCACTTGTAATGCTCTTTCCCCTCGATGGAAATCCAGCCCGCCTGAAAGGCACCGTTCGGACAGGCGCCCTGCTTCAGGCAGTAATACCCGTTCCGGTACGCCTTGGCGAACATGCACTTGTTGGTGACCTCTTCCACTTTGCCCTGCTGGTCGAGCTTCTGTCGCTCCCGGAGGTCCACCGCATCCTTGATGCATCGCTCCACCACCTCGCGTGTGGCCGCAGCGGGGATGCATGCCGCCGCCCCCTGGCTAAAGAGCAGCTCGTTGGCCGCATCCAGAGCCGCCTCGTCGCTCACCAGGAGGAAGCTGTTCGCCTCGCGTCCAAGGCGGCGGTAGGCCCGGAGCAGGCCCGGCGTGGCGGGTGCGCCCGCGTCCGCCAGGATCGCCTTAGGGCGCTGTTCGTCGACGGCGCCGAGGAATACGGGCTCCTCCAACCCGCAGGCGCAGGCCTGAAATCGAACCAGGCGGTCCGCGAAGCGGCTGTGTAGCTCCTGCCCCACCACCAGGACGCGGCCGTCCACCAGGGTCCCCGGTGACGCCTCGAGGAAACCCCGGATACGCGCCTCCATCTCCATCAGCTTCAACGGCTTCTTGAAGTAGGCCATGGCCCCGTACCGCTTGGCGGCGCTCAGGGTCTCCAGCGAGGGGGAGGCGGTGATCAGGAAAACCAGTGCCTTTGGCTTCTTGGTGCGCACCTGCTGGAGCAGATCGATCCCGCTGACCTTGGGCATCATGACGTCCGACAGGATCACGTCGTAGTCCTGCGACAGCCGCTGGAGCGCCTCGCCGGCATCCTGCGCCGTGTCCACCGCGTAGCCGGCGCCCTCGAAAAAGTCCTTCAGCATCGTGCGGATCGTCTCGTCGTCGTCCACCGCGAGCAGCCGATGCCTGGTCTTGCTCTCCGTCGCCATTCCCCGCCGGCCCTCCTGAATCGCGTCCTTCATGACCGCTCCGCCGGGAGGGCCGGGGAGGACACCCCCCGGGCGCCACCCCGATCCGCGTGCGGTCAGACTGTGCCCGCCACGGTGCACACCGACCCTACCTGTCCTTTCGGCCAAAATCGGGATGAACTTAACCGGAAAATGCGGGGGGGCGCCCCGGCGTCGGCGAGCCGTTCGGATCGCGGGGCCCGTGCGACTTCGCCCGTTGTGCGGCTCGATCCCGCCGCCCCCTACTCGGGAATCGGCCCGGGGAGGTCGAAGCGCTGGCGGGTCGTGCAGTAGCGGTCCCCGTACAGGCGGCCGATCGGTCGGTAGGCGTCGCTCACGCGCCAGGTCGCGGGGTCGATGAGGCCGTCCCGGACGTGCACATGGACCACCTCCCCCAGGAGGATTTCCCGGCCCACCCCGTATTCGATCCGCTGCATCACCCGGCATTCCAAGCTGGCGGGGGCCTCTCGGATCCGGGGCGGTGCAACCACCGCCGAGGCGGCCGGAGTGAATCCTGCCGCGGCGAACTCGCTCTCCGTCTCGGGTAGTTCCTGTCCGCTCAGCAGCATCGCGTTGGCGATCGGCTCGTCCACCAGGTTCACCACGAACTCCCCGGTCCGCCGGATATTCCTCACCGTATCCTTCATCGTCCCGTCGCTGCGCCGGTTGAAGCTGAGCAGGACCAGCGGCGGCTCGTCCGCCACCACGTTGAAGAAGGAGAAGGGCGCGGCGTTCAGGACCCCGTTGGCATTGACCGTCGAGACGAGGGCGATGGGCCTGGGGTAGACCAGGCCGATGAGCAGCTTGTAGCGGGTCTTTTGCTCCAGTTCGGCGATGCGGAGTTCCATGCAGCTGCCCCCGTTACTCCCGGCTGTTCACCGCGTAGTACGGCGCCGCGACCATCCCCTCGTGCCAGGTGCGGTACCAGGCCTGCATGTAGGGCTTGATCCGGAGAAGCATCGCGGCCCGCGCCGCCTGCTCGGGGGGAAGCGGCCGGCTGCAGACCTCCCGCACATCGCGGTGCAGCGTCTCCACATCAATGGACAGGATGCGGCGGTCCTCCATCACGACCCGGCCCCCGATGACAACCGTCCGCACGTCCTCACCCATCGCCCGCTGGACGAACCCCTCGACCGGGTCCAGCCCCGGGTGAATCCAGGGGTCCCGCTCCACGCGCCCCAGGTCCACCAGGATCGCATCCGCCTTCATTCCCGGCAGGAGGGCACCCGTCTCCCCCGCGAAGCCGCAGGCCCTGGCACCGTTGACCGTGGCCATCTCGATCGCCTCGTAGGCGTCGAGGGCGGGCGCGGTCAGCTCGAAGGTGTGGACGCGGTGCAGCTTATGCAGCATGCGCACCTCCATCACCGCGTCCTCATCGTCGTTGATCGTCTTGTCGTCCATGCCCATGGCGACGGTGACCCCCGCCGCCCGCATCGGCACCACCGGCGCGATCCCGTTGCGCATGTGCAGGTTGCAGCTCGGATGGTTCGTGACGCACGTCCCTCGCCGCCCCATCAGCGCGATGTCCCGTGCGGTGACGTGGATGGCATGGCCATAGACCACTTGCCGGTCCACCAGGCCCAGCCCGTCCAGCCACTCCAGGGTGGAGCGGCCTCGCCGTCGCAGGCCGTAGGCCTTCTGGATCGGCGTCTGCAAGAGATGCATGTGGATGGGCACGCCGCCGAGCGCGTCGGAGCGGGCGCGCACGCGGCGCAGGAAATCGTCCGTGGCGCCGTGGGCCCAGGATGGCGCAAGCAGCACCCGTGTATCCGGCCCGTTGTAGCGCGCGTAGAGGTCGTCGAAGAGGGCGAAGTACTCCTCCACGGCCTGCCGCTTGTCGTACCGGACCATGGGGGCCGCCCAGGCCTGCAGGTCGGGCGGCAGTGTGGCGAGAAATCCCTCCTCGTCCAGGGCCAGCCGGCTCTCGTCCCGGATCGCCGGCGAGAACGCCAGACGGATGCCCGTGGACAGGTAGGTGCGGATGGCCGTCTCGGCCCGCCGCGCGGCGGCCGGTCCGTCGTCGTCGAAGCCGTTGTGGTGCAGCAGCGTGCAGCCGCTCCGAATGTGCCGCAGCGCGCACAGCGCCGCCGTGAGCTCCGGCGGCAGGAGCGGCATCACCGCCCAATCGAACAGGGCGTTCTCGAGGAAATCGGTGGGGACTCCTTTCTGGATGGGGGAGAGGCCGCGCCCGTGGCAGTGGGCGTCCGCCAGGCCCGGCAGGAGGAGATGGCTCCCGTCGCCGACCACCCGCGCCCGTGGGTGCTGCCTGGCGAGGTCGGCAAAGGATCCCGTGGCGGCAATGCGATCCCCCGTAATCAACATCCCGCCGTCCGGGATGAGGCCCTGGGTCTTGAGGCGCGCATCGGTGAGAAGATACTTCCCGCGGAGCAGGAGTTGCCCCGCCGCACCCTGTTCGGTCGCCATGGTTATACCCCCAGCATCTCGGCCATGACCCGGGGAACGAGCCCTTGGGGACAGAGGACGGGCCGGCCGCACAGCGTCCGCATCCGACGGGCCGCCTCGGGCGAAAATCCCATGCAGTCCAGGACGATCAGCTCCAGGCCGGGATCGGCCAAGGCCTCGGCGGCCCGGGACAGCGCCGCCGGGTCGAGGGGGGAGGCCACCGTCACCGCAGGATGGAACCCTTTCTCGCGCCAGTGGGCCGTGGCCGCGGCCACCTGCCCATCATTGGGCGTGACCACGCCGATGCGATTCCCCCGGCAGATCCCCCGGGCCACCGCCGTGAGGACGCGCGACGGGTAGATCATGGGGACCGGGCTGTCCAGGTCCGGGAAGTTGCCCGCGCACATGAGGGCGGAGACCGCGGCCCCCTCGGCCGCCACCTCGCGGGCTCGCCGGTCCAGGAAGGGCTTGAGCCTGTAGAGGGAGATCTCGCGGACGGTGCCGTCCCGCAGGATGACAAACAGCGGGTACTCGCCGCCCGCGGCAGCCAGCGCGTCAATCTCCGCCGTCTGGACGTCGTCCAGCCCGCCCCGGATCAGGAAATTCGTGTCTGGCAGGTGCCGCCGAAAGACCTTTTCCAGGTCCGGCCGCGGCGTCTGTCCCAGTGTGATGATCCCGATCGCGTCCATATCCCCATTCCCCACTTAGAGGCCGCTCAAAACGGCCCAGATGCCAGGCGGCAAGCGCAGGGCCGAGTGAGGCGTACTGGGCGGTACGCCGCAACGAGTGTCCGAGCGGGCGGGGTACCAATCCGCAGGATGGGTCTCCGCAGATGGCCCGTTTTCAGTGGCCGCCTACGCGGCTCCCGCCTGGCTAAGCAAGGCTCGCAAGAGCACCTGGCAGCCCTGCGCGGCCTGTGCGGGCTCGATCCACTCCTCGGGGCTGTGGCTCATCCCGCGGCGGCACGGGGTGAAGATCATCCCCGTGGGTACGCCGGCGGCAGCGAAGCTCTGGGCGTCGTGTCCGGCGCCACTCGGCATCCGGATGCAGGAGAGCCCCTCCGCGGCTGCTGCAGTTTCCACCGCCTGGATGAGAGGCTCGGCGCACGGAGTCCCCGCCTTCTCCAGAATCGTCTCCATCCGCCAGCCCCCGCGTTCGGCGACGTAACCCTTGAGGACTTCGCGAATGTGGATCATGTCGGCCTTTTCCTGGGAGCGGACTTCGACCACGAATTTGCAGCGGCCCGGGACCACATTGGTGGCTCCCGGGTGAAGTTCCACCTGGCCGATGGTCCCGACCATCTCGGGGTTACGCTCCCGCACCCACGCGGGGAGCAGCGTGAAGACCGGCGCAGCCTTGACCAGGGCGTCGTCCCGGAGGGACATGGGGGTCGTCCCAGCGTGCGATGCCTCCCCCTCCACGGTCACCAGGTACCGGTAGATCCCCACGATGGCCGTCACCGCCCCGATCTGGACCCCTTCGCTCTCCAGGCGCCGCCCCTGTTCGATGTGGAGTTCCAGGTACGAGGCGAACTCCCTGGGATCGCGCCGCGCCGCGCCGATCCGCGCAGGATCCTTGCCGGCTCTCCGCAAATCCTCGGCGAACGAGGGCCGACCCGCCTTCACGCTCTTCTCCAGCTCCCCGCCCTCCAAGAGGCCCAGCATGGCCCGGCTGCCCACCGTGCCGGCATTGTGCGCGGCCTCCTCGTCGGTGAAGTTGATGACCTCAAGGTTCCAGGGGAGGTCGATCCCGTGCTCCCGAATCGTCCGGACGCACTCCAGCCCAGCCAGGACGCCCAGCATCCCATCGAACTTCCCCCCCTGGGGCACCGTGTCCAGGTGCGAGCCCACGGCCACCAGCCCCGCGCCGGACGTACCGCAGGGAAGACGTCCGATCACGTTGTACGCCGGGTCGGTGGTGACGGTGAGGCCGGCCTCCTCGAACTTGCGGACCAGCCAGGCCTTTCCGGCCAGGTCGGCCTCGGAGAGCGCGGTGCGCGTCACGCCTCGCCCCTCTGCGTAGCCGATCTCTCCGAGCGCCATCAGGTCCGCCCACAGGCGGTCGCCGTCGATCCTGGGAATCATCGTTTCCTCACGCACAAGAGGACCGTTCGAGGTTCACGGTTGTCGGTTCGATGTTCGAGGTTCGTGAGGCGTGAAACGTGAGTCGTCAGACGTGGAGACGGGGCTCCGCTTCACGAATCCCGGCTCTCCCCCGCACTTTGTCACCACCTCACCCCATCTCCTTGTCGCCTCTGCTCCCCTGCGCCCCTGCTCTCAGGCTTAACCCGCAAGACCCGGGCCCGGCAAGAACTGGCCGCATCCTGCCGGCGCCACGACCTTCTCACCGTCATAGATCGTTTGCCCGCGCAGAATGGTGCGGACCAGCCGCCCCTGTGCGATCCAGCCGTCGTACGGGGACCACTTGGCCGAGGAGTAGCTCTTCTTCGCCTCGACGGTGAACGACTGCCGGGGATCCAGGATGGCAAAGTCCGCATCGGCCCCCAGCGCGATCCGCCCCTTGCGGGCGCCCAGGCCGAAGCGCTTCGCCGGGTTGCCGCACAAGAGCCGGGCCACGAGGGACGGGTCCTGCTTCCGCTTCACCACCAAGGCATCGTGCATCAAGGGAAGGCTCGTCTCCAGCCCCGGCGCCCCGGAGGCGTTCTCGAAGATGTTGGCCTTGGTCTTTCGATCCGGCAGCCACGGCGCGTGGTCGGACGCGATGATGTCCACCCGCCCCGCCAGCAGATGTTCCCACAGCCCGTCCCGCTCCCGCTGCTTGAGGATGCTGGGGTTGATCTTGGCGAAGCCCTTGACGCGCGGCAGGTCTCGGTCGGCGTCCAGCAGGAGGTAATGCGGACACGTCTCGACGGAGACATCCACCCCCTGCGCCTTGAACCACTGGGCCATCTCCACCGAGCGGGGCTGCGAGGTGTGGAAGATGTGCAGCTTCACCTTGGTCCAGTAGGCCAACTCCAGGAGCTTCAGGATGGCGAGCGTCTCGCTGGCGGGCGGCCGGGTCTCGTAGTGGGCCATGGCATCCGTCCGGCCGGCCTGCTTGGCCCGGGCGATCAGGTCCTCGATGATGAGGTCGATCTCCCCGTGGAACCCGACGGGCACGCCATGGCGGGCGATCTCGGGCAGGACCTGCCAGAGGACGTGGTCGTCGATGCGCGGAAAACGGTCGGGGTCGGTCTCGTAGACGCTCATCTTGAAGCCGCAGGCCCCCGCGCGCACCAGCGGCTCCACCTCCGCGGCCTCGGCGCGCTTTCGCAGCGTTGCCAGCATGGCCACGTCCACCCGAGCGACCCGGCGGATCTCCGTCACCTTGCCCCGAAAGATCTCCACCGTGTTCACCGGCGCGCCGATGTCGTAGGGCATGTCCAGGATGGTGGTCACGCCGCCGGCCGCCGCCGCCTGGGTGGCCAGTTCGATGGTTTCGGCCTGGTTGCTGTGGCAGTGGACGTGGACGTCCACCATACCGGGGTAGATCAGACATCCCTGCGCGTCGACGGTCTCTTTAGCCGCCGGGGCCGCGCTCGGCGAGGCGTATAGACCTGCCACCTTCCCATCAACGACCCCCACAGCGCCGTCCCGTGCGACGCCGTGACCGAGCACCACATCGCCCTTCACTAACAGGTCCAGCATGACGGCTCCTCCTTACGATCGTTCGGCCCGACGCCTCACTGCCCGAACAGCAGATTCGGCAGCCAGGTCGAGAGACCGGGGAACATGACCAGAATGGTCAGGCAGACGCTCTCCAACGCGATGAACGGCATACAGCCGCTGAAGATGGTTTCCAGGGAGATCTCTTTTCCCACCACGCCCTTCATGGCGAAGGCGTTGAGGCCGACCGGCGGCGTGAGACAGCCGATCTCCGTCAGCTTCAGGGCGATGACGCCGAACCAGATCGGGTCGTAGCCCAAGCTGACGAGGAGCGGGAAGGCGATGGGCAAGGTCAGGGCGTAGATCCCCACCGGCACCATGATCATGCCCAGGAAGTACATGACCACGATGACCCCGAGGAGCACGACGAACGGGGACACCTGCCAGTCCCGGAGCGCCTCGGTGATCATGGTGGGCACGCGGGTCATCGCCAGGATCCGACTGTAGTAGAGGGCGCCGATGTTGATCAGGAAGAGCATGGCCGTGGTGTTGGCCGAGTCCTTCATGGCCTTCACCACCATCCCCATGCCGGTGATCTCCCGCAGGCCGATGCCGAACACCAGGGAGAGCAAGGCCCCGACTGCCGCCGCCTCGGTGGCGGTGAAGATCCCGGTGTACATCCCCCCCATCATCAGGACCGCGATCACCGCGATGGGCCAGATCCGGGTGGCGATCCGGAGCTTCTGGCTCACCGGTAGGTCCATGATCTCCTTGGGGGGCATCGGCGCCACCTGGGGCTTTCGCTTCGCCAGGATGGCGATGTAGATGGCGTACACCGTGGCGGTCATCAATCCGGGCACCACCCCCGCCGCGAACAGCTTGGCCACGCTGGTCTGGGTGAACATGGCGTAGATGATGAACATCATACTGGGCGGGATCATGGACGCGAACGTCCCCGCCGAGGCGATACACCCCACCGAGAGGCGCGTGTCGTAGCCGTACTTCTGCATCTCGGGCAGCGACAGCCGCCCGAAGATCGCGGTGGTGGCGATGGAGGAGCCCGACATGGCCCCGAAGGCGGCGCAGGCATAGCAGGTGGCGATGGCCAGCGACCCCGGCAGACGGGCCGCCAGCACGCTGATGCTGTAGTAGGCCCGCTGGGCGAAGCCGCCGATGGAGGCGAACCCCCCCATCAGGATGAAGAGCGGGATACAGACCCAGGTCGGGGTGGCCACGGAGTGATAGGACACCTGTCCCAGCATGGACAGCGAGCCCTTGACCCCCATGAGCACGTAGCTACAGATGAGTCCCGCGGTAATGAAGGTCACGCCAACCGGCACACCGGCGGCCATAAAGACCAGCAGGAGCCCGATCATGATCCAACCAACCGTCAAGACATCCATATCCGCCTCGTCGTTCTCGTTACGAATCCCACCGCACCCGTCCCCGACGCGCGCAGCGTTTCCGAGCCGAATCCCCGCTCAGAACACTTCCTGGTCCGTCCTGCTGGGCCCCTGGAGTCCCTGCCTGTTCTTGAAGACCAGCTCCGCCAGATAGAAGGCCAGGCCGATCACCGCGAAGGCCTTGATCGGCCACAGGTAGAACTCCATGGTCCCTCCCAGGACCGACTCACTGGTCTGGTATGCCTTGAGGAAGTCCAGCGCCACCGCGTAGAAGAAGATCAGGATGGTCAGGAGCTCGACGGCGAACACCCCCGACTCGAACGGCCGGCGGACGCGGGGGGGGAGCTTGTCGAGGAGGAGCTCGAGCCGCACGTGCTCCCGGTTCTCTTCGCAGCGTGCCATTCCGAGATAGATGGTGATCATCATCACGAAGACCGACCCCTCGGCCAGCCCGTAGATGGGCTGGTGGAAGGTCCGGCTCACGATGTCCACCACCAGGAGGAGCATCATGATCAGCATCAGCCAGCCGCAAAAGCCCGAGAGTGCCTCGTTGATCTTGTGGAACACTGTCCGCATCGCGTCACCCGCCACCGCCCGCGGGCTCGGCCGGAGGAGACTCCGGCCGAGCCCCGGCCGTCTCGAGAGTTACTTCTTGTCCTTGGCCATTGCCTCCTTGTGGAGCGCCGTGAGCTTGGCCAGGATCTGATCAGCGTTCTTGTAGCCGCCGTCCTGCAGCTCCTTCACCCAGATCTTGGCCTGCTCCTGGGCGCCCGCCGCCTGCTCCCACTTGGCGAGCTCATCCGCGGGCATGATGTTCACCTTGCGGCCGGCCTTCTTCTCCGCTGCGACGATCTGGTCGAACGCCTCGTCGAACGATTTGCCGAACTGCTCCGAGGCGGTCGCCGATGCCTTCAGGATGCCGTCCTGCACATCCTTGGGGAGGCCTTTCCAGAAGTCCAGGTTCACCAGGTGGAGGAACGGCGTGGCCCACCAGAGCTCCTTGGCTACCAGGATGTTCGGGCCGGCCTCGTCCAGCTTGGTCATGGCCGCGCCGTCGTAGTTCGTGAGGACTCCGTCGATGGTCCCGGTCTGCAGGGCCATGTACACATCCGCCCACGGCACCGACACCGGCGTGGCCCCGGCGTTCTTCAGGAAGGCCAGGACCCAGCGGCTGGAAGCGCGCCACTTCCGCCCCTTCAGGTCGTCCACCTTGGTGATCGGCTTGGTGCTGCAAAACGCGCCCGGCAGTCCGGCCGTGGCGAGGAGCGGCATCTGGTTGTACTTTTTCAACTCGGCGCTGAACTCCGGGATCTCGCTGTAGACTTTGTCGTAGAACCAGCGCTGGGCCTGCCAGCCCCCCGGGCCCACCGGGAAGAGCTTGAAGCCCTGGTGCAGGGGGAGCTGCTTCGAGTAAAACTCGGCGAACACGAACCCCATGTTGGTCACGTTGTCGCCGATCGCCTTCAGGGACTCGGGCGCGGTGACCATGGCCCCACCCCAGTAATCCTGGAACGCGATCTTGCCGCCGGTCTGCTTCACCATCTCTGGAAACCAGACGTTCTTGACGAAGTTGGTCCGGACGCCGCCCGGCGGATCGCTGTCCGAGTACTTGATAGTGATGGTGCCCGCCGTGACCGCCGACGCGGCCAGCAGCACCGCCGCCAGTACCACGACACCCGTCA
>Ga0316617_100000244_pt1 | contig 12986 bp, 12 predicted proteins | sample OWC_Aug_M1_C1_D2_FD_207801 | JGI IMG/M metagenome (GOLD analysis project Ga0316617, IMG submission 207801) | Wetland soil microbial communities from Old Woman Creek delta, Ohio, United States - OWC_Aug_M1_C1_D2_B | ecosystem: Environmental > Terrestrial > Soil > Wetlands | place: USA: Ohio... | reverse complement strand
GTAGATTATTTACATGATTGTTTGTAGTATTTCTATCGACATGACATACGTATTTTTTTTCTTCTTGATCTTTTATGTATAGCAGAGCTACCAATCTTGGTACGATAAGGACTTCTATAATTCCATCTTTACATAGCATTATTTGCTCGCCTCTCCAAGATCTATTTCTACTGGTTGAATATCTTCTTGAAAGCCATTTTCCAGCACGCTGTACTTGTGATCCATTAGCTCCTACCCACATTCTTGGATATCTCCATACTCTGCCGTCTCTTGTTATCGCATATAATCTTTCATATCCTGGTATATCTTTTACTTCTATTCCTATTGGGTTTCCCAATTCGTCTGTTTTTTGTGTTTCATTTTTTAATTCTTTTGATATCGTTCCACAATATATTTCTTTTGTTTTTTTATATAGCCCCACAGAAACTACCATTCCAGCGCCATTTGCTCCTTCTAACGTATGAATTCTTATGGGAAAATCACAGGCGTCGTCTGTTGCAACGCAACAAGACGGGTGAGCCTCTAATTTCCAGAAATATTTATATTCACGTATTTCAGCAGAAAGGTACGCAGCGAAAGTCATTATTAATGGATGCGATTTAGTAAGCCTTGTGTCGTGCTCTAAGCTCATTGACGCTTCAATCATATACCTAGTATACCCATCTATTTCATCAACAACCTGAATATCTCTTTTGTTGAAATTAAAGTTATTTGACATTGCATTGATTATCAATTTTCTCGCTTTATTTAAAAACTGTTTTGTAAAAATTAAACCACATTTTTTAGTTTTCATTCTTATTATTTAACCCCTCTATTTTTTATAAAATTCTTTTCTTCCCACGGCGCAAGAGCTCGTGTTATTAGTCCTTTGTCATAAGCATCATGTAATATAGCAGATATATTTGACATCTGAGGCGGCTTCTCTCTGCCACTTTCCACAATCTGTTTTTGTATTTCTTTATAACTTATGGGCTCACAATTGAAAATATCGATTACTTGCTTCTTGATGGTTTTCTTATAATTCTTTGTTTCGATTACTGAGATACAGTTTTCAATATCTGTTTTAATGGTAACAATAGCGCATTTAGCTCCTGGATATGCTCCCTGTCTATCTTTTATGCATTCCATTATAAATGTGGTTTGTTTTATTTTATCATTTTTATCGTTTTCATCATCGTCCTCATCCTCTTCTTCTGCATTCTTAGAACGGTATAATGCGAAGACATGGCACATATTTTTTATTATAGATACTGTACCATAAGGAGTATTTCCTTCTTTTGATTCATGATGGATAAATAAAAAAGAAACATCGTTTATTAAATGCTTTCTTATCCATGACATAACCTTTTCAAAGAAGTTTCTATCAAATATATTACCGCTCTGAAAGAAGGTTAGAATGTTATCTATAATAATTAGCCCAGGATTTCTTATGCTTATTATATCATCTATTCTTTCCTGCCATTCCTTTGCACATAAATCAATATCAGTGCCTAAGAAATCATTCGACGAGCTTATTATAAAATTAGTCCCAAGATCATAATTAATATTGTTATTAGCAATACAATTCATATTTTTTTGTATATCTATCCCCTTTAATTCTCCATCTAAATATAGCACTCTACACTTCTTTTCTACTTTCCAATCCAAAGCTTTTATATCTTTTCCTGAGGCTATAGCATGTGCTATATGTAGTGACAATAAAGATTTTCCTATTCCTTGCTTTGCAACAATCATATTTACGGTCCCTGTTTCAAGCCATGGAGATAATATTTTTCTAGCTGGCAGAAATTTTCTTTGCATGAAGTCAAACAAATTTTCATGCTTAATATATGAGGTTTTTATGAAGAATTCCCTTACTTTCTCAGGACCTTCTAGAACAAACAAATCGTTAAAATCTGTAGGACTTGTAGTAACATCTTTAAATACAGGTATGGCTATTCTCGCTTTTATTATTGTAGCAGCTTCTTTAGCCTTCTCTAGCCCTATATTTACTTCTCTATAGACATCGTTGTCAGCCGCTATGATAACATCACATTTATACAATCTTTTTACCGTATGCGCGACAGATACTAAATTCTCTGCAGAAAAAGCTACGGCTACTCTATAATTGGTAGCCTCATGGATAGATGCTCCAGTAGCAAATCCTTCACAAATACAAATTGTTCCTGTTCCTGTCTCATTTATTAAATAAAATCCATCTTTAGGACTAGTTTTGTAATGAAATCTCTTCTCTCCATCTGCATCTATGTATTGCAAACTTATTATATTTCTTCTGGAGTTATATATTGGTATAACCAGTCTATTGCCATCAGTAATTCTTATGCCGCATGGCTTGATTTTTTTCTTTAATAAATATGGATGATCGATATTTCCACTATCTATCCTAATACTTTTATCCCAAATCTGTCTGGCTTTAATCCAAGCTTCCTCTCTTTCTTGGTTAGATCGTTCTTTCTCTTTATTATTAATAGACTTTATTAGAGATAGAATTTTATTCCTATCATTTACAGAATAAGTATCTATTTTACGATCCATCCAAGTTTCAGACACGAATCCAGTCTTTAGCGACCAATGTCCAAATCCTCCAAAAGCTACTTCTTGATCCGTTCTAAGCCAGTACCATCCATTTATGTTCTTATCTCCTCTAATACGATCTTTAAAGCGATGTATTCTCCCATCTGCAATGATATTTTCGGTAATGGTTAATCCAAACTTGAGCATTGCCTGGATAAAAGATTGCACTATATTTGCATATGAATGTTGACTTGAATTATTTGACGTGATAGTATTTACTCCGTAGTTCATTTCTACCCTCTAATTGATATGAATTATTTAAGCGAGGTAATAAACATTTTTGTTTGTTACCTCGTGACCTTGTTAGACAAATCTGCCTGACAAGAATTAAGATAGTTTGTTTTTTTGAGAAAAGCAACACTTAAAAAAATAAAAAACTCTTAAAACTCTAAAAAAAAGCTCAAAAATACCCCATAAAACCTCAAAAAATACTTTAAAAACACACACTTATCGATTTATATAAAAACATAACTACTAGCATAACTGGTAGCATAACTCCCCGTGAATTGAGCATAACTATGGGTATAACTCCTGGATAAAAAACATAACTTTCCCATGTGGCAGTTATGTTTTTATCGTTTTAGTTATGTATCGAGTTATGTATAAAATGCCATATAGTTATGCTACTTGTTATGTTTTTATTATATATATATATATATATATATCATATACATATATATATATGTTATACTTTTATGGAGAAAACAGAGGCATTACTAAAAAACACACATTTTTGTAATTTGTTGATATATAATGGAATTTTAATCATATTACGTAGGTTATTGATTATATTACATATTTTATATGATCGTATTTTGTATACATTTTTTATAAAATAAAGTATATAGACACAGAATAATGAGCTACCAAAATAACTACAATAAGATTTATAGCATGCGTAACACTGGATATTCTGTTCTGCAAATATCTAGAGAGCTTAAACTAAGTTCTATATACGTAGCTAAGGTTCTAGACGATTTAGCAGCGCAAGGATATTGCAAACCTTTGGAGCTAGATATAGGTCCTTCTTATGTCTTAGATGGGTCTACGGCTTCATATAAGGTCACAGGAGAGGATAGATGGTTTGATGGATGTCTTGGTGGCTAAGATACATTATTATGGATCATAAGGAATTATAAATATACTCCGAATAACGCAAACCTATCCCTAGATTACTTAGAAGAACCAGAGACGAATTTATTTGCCAATGGTGATGTGTCTAGGGATAGATTTGCGACTATGATTTTTATTTGGCAGTAACCATAATTTTTGGCAGTAACCCTAGGGTGGTTGCCAACTTTCTCATTGCCAAACATCAAGTCCAGCCGCGCCCTGTTTATGAAAATTCGCGCCTTCTGAGGTAGCGCATTAATCCTTAAGTCAATAGCAACGCTTAGCAAACAATAAATCTCATAAGCATCCCTTAATAAAGACTTAATATTTTGTTAATATTTGTCTGCTATTATTTAAATCGATATTAATAATAAAACAAAAGTGGAGATAAAAGATATGAAAGATTTAACAAAATAGTGAAGTTAAAATAGTTTCTGGTGGTAGCAAAACTCACGAAACAAAAGATTTTACTAACAATGAATATACCGCATATGCTGTTGCTAATACAGTGAGGAGATAATATGAAAGAATTAACTGATATAGAAATTTGTAATGTTTGTGGTGGACAGCAAGGATTAAATACTAAAGCTAAAATAATAAACACTCCTGTCGATGAGTATATTAGTAATTACGCAGATAAAGTACTTCCTATGATGAAGAAGTGGTATGAAAATGCTTTAAGATCTTGTACAGAAGATTATGCTCCAGAAGAAAATGAAACATTGGATTTCATTAATGATCGTTGTTTGTCTGGATGTGTAACAAAAAAATTTCTTAAACATTTAAATTTTATGGAACAGGTTTATTTGAATTAATATAGATTGCCTAGCATGTCAGCTGTTATAATAAAACAATAGTGGACATGCTAGGTACGGTACTAAGTTTATCTTTTATTTTTTCTTTTTAATCTTATATGGCAATTCTTTGTCTTCAGTTTCTGCAAACTCATGTAGTTGTTTCTTAGTCATCTTCTTTAATCCTGAGTTTCTTTTGTATAACTTACTTGGATTGTGCTCGGCTATACGCATTGCTATAGCTTGTGCTTTTGACTTACTTGGCATTTTTACCTCCAATATTATTGTTTTTGATTTATTGATAATTTAAAACATTCTTTATATACACTATATATAGTATGTACAAATTACTTGTATACTATATATAGTGTATATATACTTTTATGATATGCAAGAAAATCCATATGGACTGACAAATAAAGAAATAAAGAAGTGCGAAAATCTACTAGATACTGGATTTGATGGCGTTAATAAGGCATCGTACAATAGTATAATGAGAAAAAACAATCTCAGGGAATTCCTTGATTGGCGCAGGTGTATATTAGAGGAAGGATCGCGAGCTACTTATCGATTCAAGGTGGAAGTTATACACTTCTTAATAGAGCATAGCTTATCTTCGTTATCAAAAGCCGATAGCTGGCAAGAAAGGGAATGCATCAAAAAGTTTATCGTCATCGCAATACATGAATTAAATGTAATGCAGGGGCATATAAGCCCAAGTAGACAGATTACAACATCTAGCACATACACACCTACCAACATCCTCGAAACCATGAATAAGGTGCTAGAAGTTGATTTAAAGAACGTACTGGATAGTAAAAACATTGTTGATAACCATGAAGGAGATGAAGAGATAGAACAAAGCCAGTATGGAGACAATAATGATGATAAATGAAAGAAGGGATGAAAAAGAAGAACTAATAAGGATTCATCATTTAGACATTTCCTGTGAGCAGCAATTAAATCATATAATGAGAATGAGGCCTGAGACATTGGCTTTGCGTAAAGTTTTATGCGAAGACTTTTTAATGTTCATGCGTATATTCTTTGAAAAGAAGAGAGGAGCTGCTTTTATAATACCAACTCCAACGTACATGAAGAGTCATGTGTTGCAAGTATCTGATGCTTTGATGGAAATATATCACAAAAGGATGTTTAGGCTTATGACTATGCTGCCATCAAGAAGCGGAAAAACAACAATGATTCAATACTTCTTGGCTTGGACATACGCTATTTATCCTAAATGTGAAGATTTGTATTTATCGCATACTGGTAGGGCTGCATCAGAGATAACAAGTGGGGTTAGGGATATAATGATGATGTCTGATTACCAAGAAATATTTGGAGTTAGAATAGCTAAAGACAGTAAAGCAAAGGGACTATTTAGAACAGAAGATGGTGGTAAGTTATTTGGTAGCGGTATAGAAGGAGATTATTTGGGTTACGGAGCTGGAATTAGAGGTATAGAAGACAGATTTACAGGGATATTGGCATTAGATGACGTACATAATCCAAAAAATTCCACGGTGAGCCATGAGGAAGGAGACAAGTTTTTTGAGATCTATAACAATCATGTTGTGGATAGATTAAATGGACTACATTACCAGCCAATGTTGATAATAGGACACAGGAACAGTCCAAATGATCTACAACAGAGGATATTAGAAAACTATCCGGATGGATCATGGAATATATTAAAAATACAAGGATTGCACGAAGTAAATCCAAATGCTATTCACGAAAAAGATAGATGGGCGTCATTTCATCCGAAAGAATATCCACTGAGAGGTAAAACAAAAGATGCTCCGGGAATGTTAGATTTAAAAGAAACAGCTAAATACATATTTCATGCGCGCATTCAGCAAGAACCGCTAGCTGATGGAACGCTGCTATTTGAAGGAAAAGACTTTGAGATAAAAGATTCTGATCCAGATATTCTTTTTTCTTTTATTACCGCAGATACAGCAGAAACAGAAAAAACATATAACGATCCTACCGTTTTTGGTTTTTTTGGCGTATATAAGGTTACGTCAGTTGATAATTGTTATGGTGTCCATTGGATAGATTGTGAACAAAAATGGTTAGAACCAAAAGATTTAGAGCCAGCATTTTGGTCTTTTTATGAAGCTTGTTCTAGATTCACTGTAAAGCCATCCTTTGCTGCTGTCGAAAAGAAAAATACGGGCGTAACATTAATATCATTATTAAAGAAGTGCCAAGGATTAGAGATAATAGAAATAGAAAGAAATGCAACACAGTCTAATCCAGAGTATAAATTACATACAGTATCATCCGGAAAGATAAATAGATTTATAGCAATGCAACCATATATAGCCAAAAGATTGGTTTCTTTTACTAAACACGCCAGACACATACAAATGTGTATAGAGCATATGACAAAAATAAAACCAGATAATTCACATAGACATGACGATATTGCTGACGTACTTTATGATGCCATAAGGATGGGACTAATGGAGGAAGTATATAGAAATAGGTTTATAAAGAATCACAGTGGTAGAACGGATGAGGTTATCAAAAGTTTTGCCACTAATTTTATGAACATACAGCAACTAAAAGACGCCAGATATTAATTATTTATGTAGTTTGCTTAAGGTCTTTGCTAAACGAGCTCTTTGTCCAAGTATTCCTCCTTTCTTAGCAGCGGTATTAAGTTTTTTAGCCAAAATTTTCTTTCCTGGTGCAATACCAAGTTGTTTGTGCAAAGCGCCTTTGTGCTTAATAGCTCCTGCTATCCAATTCTTTGTCTTCATATTTTACTCTCTTGTTATTGGTTTTGTGATGCAATTCTATTGCTTCTTTTTTATGTTTATGCATAAGATCAGCAGATTTTATAGCAAGATCAGCCATTGTTCTAGCTTTTTCTGCTTGATGTCTATCTAGTTTTACCATGTTATCTTGTTGTGATTGTTTAGCATCTAAAGCTAATTTCATTCTGTCTGTTTCTTTTCCAAAAGAGTCTACTTTAATTTGAGAGGCTTTTAATGCGGCTTCTGTTTGATTCTGCTGTTGTTTGAGTTTAAGTGACTGTTCTTCAAGCATTAGTTTCATTGTTAATGGGTCGGGTTTTTGTGGTTGATTTGACATCTCTTTCTTTTCTTGAATAAATTCATTAGCCAGAACCTTTAATCTATCTCCTCCTTTTATTTCATCTAAGTTCTCTACAATAATAGGAAGGGCTTTGCTATTCATGAACTCACCTAAAGCTGGCATAGCATTTGCTAAATCAATTATATATTTTATTGTTCTAGATTTCTGTACGTTAAAGTTTACACCAGCTTTAACTTTTACTTTAAGTACGTTCGAATCATAGTTTAAGTCTATATTTCCTAATTCTTTATCGTTTATTCTTATATAATCTCTTTTCCCGTCTTTTAATACAACTGGTACTGTCCTTGGAGTAGAATAATATTCTGGTAGTATTTCCATCATCACTTGTGCTGCTGCAGATAATCCTTGTAGATACCCATTGATATATGGCATTGCTACAGCATTATTTTGTGTAGCGGCCTCTACCAATGCTATTCCACTTAATTGATTATTATTTATTCCTAAAGCAGCGTCATAAGAACCAAGAATATTTTGAGTTGTTTGATCTGCAATCATAAATGTATTGGTCACTTCTGGAGGAGCTGGAATTCTTCCTATTTCCATTGGCGGAGATAGCGGAATATTTGGGTCGTTGTCTTTAAATGCATTATAAACCAATAGAGAAGCCTGTTGAACATTCTTATACGCTTCTTCATATCCAGTTGGTATTGATTCCTTAGATACTTTAAACTTATGTTGTACCATATTCTCTAATTCATTCGCTAGTGTCTGTCCAGCAAAGTTCTTTAGTTTCTGTACTCCTTTTGCATGGTAGATTAATGGGCGTGTACACTGTCTATATGCGCCTGCTGTTCCTTCTCGGTACATTATGCTATTACCATCAACGAAAACTAATGGCAAAGATTTAAAGTCTGTCTCTATATATTCTAATATTTTGTTCTCTACTATTCTGTATCTGCATATAATTTTTATATTAGAATATCTTTGACCAATAATGACAGGAGGTTGTTCTATTTTTCCGGATGCTTCCCACTCTTGTAATAACAAATCATATTCTTCCGAGGTTTTTATAGAACCATCTGATAGTTTCAATATCTTGGTTTTTTTATTTTTCTTTTCATAGTAATCGGCAACCATAAGAACATCTTCATTTTGATTTTTAAAAGACCACTGGAAACCTCCCAGATCTTCAGATCGATTGAATTTTAATCCATCTGTATCAATTCCCTGTGCTTCTGCTTCAGATTTTGTTAGTGGATATACCTCTACGCAATATCTTCCATCTGCCTTATTCTTTTCTCTGGCAGTAGGATCAAATCCACAGAGAGTAGGATCATTTGCTCTAACTAATTTTATAACTTGGTCAAAACTTTTTTCATTTGCATATTCAGTTATTATTTTAAATACACTAAATCCGCCTGATATCAAATCCCTATAAACTTCATAAGAGTGGCCTTCTCTTTCTGTTTCAGACAAAATGTGTCTAAAATGTCCTTCTACAATTTCTGTCATTAGAGGATTCGGCTTAGTTAAATCATCAGCGCATATCTCTACTGATGGTTCTTGTTTAGAAAATTCTCCAAGTAAACGGGACATATATGCTTCTAATATATTGAATTCGATTATTGGTTTTTTTAATGCTTTTAGAAGGGCGATATCTGAGTCTTCCAGCGTAGAGACAAAAGCAAACTTTCTAAAGCTGTGGAAAGAGAGATAATTTTCTCTGAAATAATTAAAAGAATTTTCTATGTTGTCTTTAATTCTATTTAAATTCTCTTGGTGCTTTTTTCCAATGTCTGCCATATATCCTCTCAAAAGTCAATTTAATTTTTGTTTTAAAATAATTTATTGGTTATATTTTTTATAAAAAACCAACATATTGTGTTTTTTATATTTATAACATACTACATCTTGTGTTTTATAAAAACAATGATATATTGTGGATATCTTGTGGATAACCTGTGGATAACTTTTCAGTGTTTATCAATAAGAGAATTACGCAATTGTGCGGTTAAAACAATGGGCTACTCAAGCCATTATTGAGGCATTACCGTTACGGGGTTAATAGTAAAAAAGAGAGACAATATGACTAATGAAAATTTAGGTGTGATTAATAGTGATGTAAGCAATCCTGATGTTGTAAATAAAGATGTTTCTGTTCCTCTTGTAAGTAATGGAGTTGAACAAAAACAAGTGCAAGCTCCTGCTATGTTGCAGGAAAACCCACAAGAAAAACTATTAAAACAATCCGAAGTTAATGAGATTGTTGGTTTTGTTAGAAAAGAGGCGGCAGAAAGAGCTAGGCGTGAGGCATTAGCTGAATTACAAAAAACTCAGACGGTTAATAATGACCGAGATCTTAATAGTGTTGATCTAAACGACGACAGAATAAGAAAAATAATTTCTGAGGAAAATGAAAGGGCGGCTAATCAGGCTGTAGCAAACAAAATAGCTATGGAATTTACGCAAAAGATGATTTCTGCTAAAAACAAATATCCAGATTTTGAAGAGGTTGTTACTCAACTTGATTTACCAAATGTACCAGAAATAGTACATTGGACCAATTCTCTGGATAATACTGCCGATGTAATGTATGACATTGCTAAAAATCCGAGCAAGTTTGCTAATGTTTTAATGTTAGCGCAAAGAGCTCCACATTTAGCTCAAGCAGAATTACAACGACTATCTTCTTCTATCAAAAAAAATCAGGAAGCACAAGCGCAAGCGCAGCCTAAAGAACCATTAAGTCAGATTAATCCGTCTTCAGCAGGTATGGATAATGGGAAAATGTCACTAAGCGACCTAAAAAAGGCTCCTTGGTTAAGAGGATAGTTTTTAATATTCCTTATCACCCATTGTTCTTACTTAAATTTTATTAATTTTATTTAACTCACAAATTCGGAGATACGACAATGGGTGATACCTCATTAAATTATTTAAAGGCAGTGCAGACTTATCAAGAGTCTGGTTTGGCTTATTTGGGAAATAGTTTCGCTTATATAGCCAATGCCAACAAAAAGTTTTTAAATTTTGAAAGATTAACCGCCAACTTAGGAGATACTGTAACTTTCGATACGCAGCCATTATTTAGCGGAACAAATTCCTTGGTGGCTAATTTTGGTCCAGCTGTACAGAAAGTTGAAACCTTAACAGTTAATCAAGAATATAGCGTTGGTTTTGCTTTTTCCGCACAACAGTTCATCTTTAATGCCAAAGAATATATGGTAAAGTTTGGCAAATCCGCTCAAAGAAAACTAGCGACAAAAGTTGAAGAAAATAGTTTATCTAATATTTTAACCAGCACTTATCGATATTTTGGCGATGGAAGTACTGCTATTAATTCATATGGCCAATTAGCTAAATCATTGGCTTATTACAGAAATTATGGCCATACAAATGATGGAATAAAAATGTTTATTCCTGATATTTCAGAACCAGCAATTGTATCTACAGGATTGCAACAATTCGTTTTAAAAAGAAACGAAGAATCGGCAAATTCGTGGGAAATAGGGAATTATCAAGGATGTGATTTTTTACGAAGCAATTTGTTGCCAATACAGTATGCTGGAAGTTGTGGAGTCAAAGGAGATGTATTAACAGTTACTTCTATACATAGGCAGTCTGATGGTGGAATTGATTATGTAGTTTGTTCTGGAGTAACCACTAGTACTGTTGCTGCAGTAAATGCAGGAGATTGTTTTTCTTTCCAAGATGGAGTTACAAACAAACAAAATCTCAGGTTTATGACTTATGAGGGTCAAGTTCCTAGCTCTTGTCCAGTTCAATGTAGAGTTACTACAACTGCCACTCCTGATACAGGATCTGTTCAAATAAATCTAAGCCCAGTTCTTTATGATTTATATGCAGTAGAAACCTCTGCACATGATGGCACTATTGATCCAGATAAAGCATATTTACAAAATGTAAATATTACTATTACTACTGGTACTCAAATTAAATTAGCAAACAGTCATATTGCTGGTTGTATAGTAGATGGAAATGCTGCGTTTTTAGCGATGCCACAGTTGCCTGAAGAAATTCCTTTCCCTACTGCTAATATGAGAGACGCGGACTCAGGACTATCCTTTAGACAATACTATGGTTCTAAATTTGCTGAGAATCAAAGAGGCATGGTTCATGATTGTATATGGGGAAATAGAATCGTTCCTCAATATGCTATGAGGATATGTTTCCCATTAGATGTTGGTGGTAGTTTAACTTAATTTAAACTTTGTTGAGTATAAAGCAGCATTTGTTTTATTTGATGCTGCTTTATATAAGAGAAAATAATGTCATATTCAGCATTAAAATTAATAAATAAAGCTTACTATTTGTCTGGCATTGTTGCTAGAGACTTACAGACCGTGAGCGGTTCTCAAGTTTCTGATGGCCTAGATTTGTTAAATTTAATTCTGGATATAAAAAGCGTAGATTATAGACTTATACCTTATTTTAAGTCGGTAGATATCACTGCGGTTCCAGGACAAGAAAAGTATTTTATAGAAAATCTAGTTTCTGCAGAAAATCTTGTATTTTTTATAAATTCTGTAAGATATGCTATGAAAAGTACACCTAGGAATCAGTATTTTGCTACACCTAGGGCAGAAAACATTCAATCTTTGCCATATTCTTGGCACATAGAGAGAACAAAAGGCGGATCTAATCTATATATTTATTTTCTACCAAGTTCAGATTATCCAATGACTTTATGGGGTAAATTTGGATTTGATGAGGTAAATCTAGGTACAGACTTATCTTTAATATTCGATCCGTATTATATCGAATATTTACGTTATTCATTGGCTGCTTATATATGTTCAGAATATAATGTTATGTTTCAGCCTCAATCAGTGCAAACATTAAAGTCTTTGGAACAACAATTGGTAGATGTAAGTCCAAAAGATTTTACTATGGATAAGTTATCATATTTTGACAAAGGAACTGATTTTAATTATGGCGTTGCCAATTTAGGCACTGGATGGTGGCCATAATGAAAAAAAGATCAATAACGCAAGAAGAATTTCCACTGAAACTAGTTGGATCTTCTGTTTATGGAAGATATCCAAAAATCTCAAGCGAAAGAACCTATAATATGATTATTTCTGATAATTTTATGGTTCCTTATCCTGGATATATAAAAAAGTTGGATGCTATTACTGATTTTGGTTTCGCAGAAGGAAGTAATGCTAAGGGAAGGGCTATTTATAGAAGCAATCAATTAACAGATTTATTTGTTGTTTTAGCAGATAGAATTTTTTTAATAAACAATAGTTGGGGTGTAACAGAGATAACAACTACTAACGTTAGATTGAGTAGTATAACTGGAACGGTATATATAGCAGAAAATACCGCTAAAAAAATAATATTCTGTGATGGAGTAGGAGCTAAAATATGGGTTTATGACTATTCTGTTTCTGATCCTTTTTTGGCGTC
>Ga0316617_100000243_pt1 | contig 13030 bp, 9 predicted proteins | sample OWC_Aug_M1_C1_D2_FD_207801 | JGI IMG/M metagenome (GOLD analysis project Ga0316617, IMG submission 207801) | Wetland soil microbial communities from Old Woman Creek delta, Ohio, United States - OWC_Aug_M1_C1_D2_B | ecosystem: Environmental > Terrestrial > Soil > Wetlands | place: USA: Ohio... | reverse complement strand
ACCCGACCGAACCGCGCCAGCTGCACCGCCAGACCCTGCGCAAAGGTGCCGAGCGCAACGCCTGCGGACACCGGCAACACTCCGACTGTCACCGGGGCCGCGACCGAATGACGCTCGTGTTCCGTCTGCAGCCGCCGGATCATCTGTCGCGTGAACGTGAGCGAAACCTGCGGATAGCTGACGATGAGCGCCTCGAAATGCTCCTTCGCCAGCTGCACCAGCACCGAGTCGCGTACCGCGACGACCGTGGCCGAACGCGGTTCGCCCGTATACAGGCTCATCTCGCCGATCACCTCGCCGCGCGACAGTTCGCGCACCATGCGCGGCGCCGAGCCGTCGGCACTCACATAGACGCGCAGGCGTCCGCTGATCGTCAGGTAGGCCGAGTCGCCGACCGCGCCCTGCTCGATCAGGGTTTCACCGGCAGCGATCTCGACCCACTGCAGGTGCCGCTGCATGAACTCGAGCGCCGCAGGCGGCACATCAGGAAGCAGCGTTCGCAGCTGATGAGCCAGCAGCGCGTCGCGATGTGGGTACGAGGCAGCAACCATGCGCGGGAGTTTTCCGGGTTTCCGCTGGCGGGTCCAGCGTGCAGCGCGTCAAGCGGTCCGCCGTACTTCGGCGGAGAACGTATCAGCGTACGGTCTGCTCGACCTGAAGTTCGTCAGTCAACGCGCGGACGCGGGACGCCAGCAGCAGGCCCAGGCTCAGCAGCAGCTTGCCGTGAAGTACCGGGTGTTCGACCACCAGGCGCTCGTAGTTCTCACGCGAGAGTCTGAGCACCACCGTCTCGTCCTCGGCGATCGCATCGGCCGAGCGTGACTGGTTCTGGAGCAATCCCATTTCACCGAAGACGACACCCGGGGCGTACGACACCATGCGGCGGTCTTCACCGCCGCTTGCGGGATCGGCCCGCAGCCAGATACCGATCGAGCCCCGCAACGAAACGTACATCGCGTCGCCTGGGTCCCCCCGGTGGAAGACCACCTCCCCCTTTCTGAACTCTCGCTGCTGAAGCATCGAGGCCAGGACGGCGATCTCTTCCGCGCTCAATCCTGCGCCCATCAGGGTCTGCTCCAGCCGCAGGGTCTCATCACCAGCCGACGTGGCATGGGTAAGCGAAGCGAGCAGCTGGTCCTCCGCCGACTCCAGCGCGCGGTCGAGGTCCGGAAAGAACTGCGCATCGGCGAGGCGCTCGTGCACGTCCATGTCGCGGATGATGCGTGTGCGTGAGTCGCGCTGCGATAGCCCGGCCAGGAGCAGATGCTTGCCGGCGCTGCGGACGGCCGATGCCGTGTGCAGGAGCACCCGGGCGCCGCTGGCGTCGACGTCGGTCACGCGCGTGAAGTCGATGACGATGTATTCGGCGCTGTGCGCGAGGTGTTCAATTTCCTCGTTTGCCTGCTCCGCCGTGCCGAAGAACAGCGCACCATCGAGTTCAACGATGGCGATGCGTTTGCCTTCGGCGTGCAGCCGGTCGCCCTGCGCGGCCGGGCGCACCTTGCGGGAGCGGCGTCGATCGCCGTGCGCCACCTGCCGGATCGGCTTCTTGCTGTTGCTGCGGATGAACAAGATCATCGCCACCAGCGTGCCGATCGCGATTGCGAGCGCGAGCGAAACAAAGATCGTGACGCCGGCCACCAGCAGCATCACAAGGTAACTTTCCATCAGCGCCGCCGGCGCGCGCCACTTCCACGATTGGAGCCACAACACCTTGGTGGCACTGCGCGTCCAGTCGTCAATCAGCGAGTACGCGACCGCACAGAACACACCCGCGATGGCCGCCATCGGCACCAGACTCATGTACTGCAGGCCGTAGGCCATTGCCAGCAGCAGTGCCAGGCCGAAGACCACGCGCGACATCGAGCTCCTGCCACCGGCGTCGAGGTTGATCTTGCTGCGCATCGTCGATCCGGCGCTAGGGAGCGCACCGATAAAGCCCACGCTGATATTCGCCGCCCCCTGTGCCAGAAGCTCACGTTCACTGTCGCGGCGAACATGCGTCAGTTCGTCCGTTGTCGATCCGGCCAGCGCCGTCTGCAGCGTGGACATCATTGCCACGGCCGCGGCAAAGAGCAGCAACGGCCCGATCATGTCGCGCAGCAACCCGCTCTCGAGGTGATCGGCGATCGGCGCCATCACGTCGAGCCCGGGCCACTCGAACAGCGGCGCCCCAAACTGCGGACCGAGCGCAGAGGCCAGCGGCGTCGCCGACAGCAGATGATGCAGGGCCGTCGCAGCCAGCAATCCCGTCAGGTAGGGCGGAATGCGTCGTGTCCAAGCCGGCGCCTTCAGTGCCAGCCCCAGCGCAACCAGCGCGATCACTGGCGCCAGGTAACTGGTCTGGTGCCAGTCTGCCGCCGTGGAACCCAAGGGCAGGCCCAACAAGTGCGGCACCATCCCGCCCACCATCACGACCGCCACCCCGTTCATGTAGCCCGCGTGCACCGGGTAGGGCACATAGCGGACAAGGCCGCCCAGCTTCAGCTTGGCCAGGAGGACCTGCATGACGCCAGCGAGCACCACCCCGAGCGCAGTGAAAGCCAGCAGCAGTGGCATAAACGGCCGCCCGTCGGCGCCGAGAAATCTCGCATCGGCAATCAGCCAGCCAATCAGGGAAGCAAGCAGCAGCGCCAGGGCGGCGCTGGAACCGCTCAGCATCGGTCCGCGACCGCCGGCAATCATCGAGACGATGCAGGCAATACCGGCAGTGGCTGCGCCCAGCAGGAAGCCGATGGCTGCCTGGTCCGGGGCCAGCGCGGCGAAGGCGATCAGCCCGTAACCGCCCTCAATGGTCGGGAGGACGAGCGCCGCGGTGATCCCGCCCGCGATGTCGCCCCTGGCGACCCCGCGGCGGTGAAACAACGAACCCAACCAGCTCGACCGTGCGGCCGCGTCGCTCATTCATCCCCCGGAAGCGACTCGCCAGCGCCGCTCGGTCACTTCCCCGACGCTCTCGTGGCCAAGGTAGCCGCCAGTCCCGATACGCATGGCCGCGAGTCGCGGCGCAGCATAGCAAGGACGCCTCAACCGTTTGGCGGAGCCGGTAAATCGTTCAAAAACCCGACCAGCGGAAGGCGTTTCTCGTTGACTGCATCCCCTGTATTGGTCATGCTGCGCCGCTCGAACGATTAGAAAGCAGAGGGATTCCATGGCTATTCGCGCGCTTGACCCCATCAAGAGCAAGAACCTCAGGAGGGCGGTTTTCCGCTCGGCGTTCTGCTTCGCTGCCCTGGGGAGCGCGTCGTCTGCCTTCGCAGGTGCCGGGATCATCACCACAACGGTCACATCTCAGTCCTCCAACATTACTTACAGCACGCCGGCGACGACGTCACCTGCACGTGCGGCGATGCCAACTTACGTCGGGTACTTGGTGACGATCGGCAGCGACGCGACCAACACGAACACGATCAACAATGTCCGGTTTACCGCGACGGCGTCCGTTACGGACCCGGCGGAGAAGGCGACCTTTTGGCGGGCCGACGGAGCAACGTGCAATACGACCGCAAACCCGCTGGGTACGGCAAATCCCGGTATCAACGATGGAACGTCGATCGAGTGCTCCATTGGGCAGCTACGCGCTGGTGAAACGTTCCCGACGTTCGCTGTGTTCTTCAAGGCGCCGGAGAAAGTGGATCTCAATGGACAGGGCGACACCCAAGGCTCGGACTTCGTCAGCCTGAGTGGAATCACTTACTACGCAGAAGGTACCGGCGGGCCCAACTCCACGCCTATCAATTCAACGAACACCTGGCCCGTGCCTGTACCGATCGAACTTGGCACGTGCAATCCGAACTCGGTCAAGAGTGGATTGCCGAAGTCTGGCGGCACGTTCTTCACAGGCGGCGCGGCCGGTGCCTGCCCAGTGGATCCTTTCGCAGTCTCCGTGAATGCGCCAAACCCACCGGTCTTCTCGACGGTTGAGTTGTCTGAGTCCGACATCACTGCTCAGACGACCTGCACAAGCCTCGGGAACTTCGTTCAGTGCTTCCAGGCTCAGGTCACCATTCCACTGGTTGTCTACAAGGACACGAGTGGCCCTTACCTGACGATCGTATTGCGTGTCCTCGCAGGCAACATTAAACCTGGAACGAAGATCAGCAGCGTGCTGATTCAGTACGTCGACGATAGTGACCCGCTCAACCCAGTTACGTACCCCCTAACGCAGCCTCTCCGTTCGTGCCCGAAAGTCGGTAATCAGATGGTGCCGACGTTTGACGGAATTCCGTGTGTCGCAAAAGTCATCTACTACAAGAACAAGTCAGTTCCCGGCTGGACGCCTGAACTTGACGGGGCGTTCGAGTGGTACCTGCTCAATGATAGGAACGGCGGTTACAGGGTGTTCTAGGCTCCTCCGCCCAGGAACAGAAGCCGGCCAAAACGCCGGCTTCTTCCCTTGCGCAATCGTCAGCCGGTCGCCAAAGAAGAGAAGTGCGCCCTTGTCTTTTCGATCCCGGCAACATTGCCCTTGACCGAATAACGGTCAATCGCCTGACGTGCCCGTTCCAATGCTTCGTCCGGCTTGCCGGTGCAGAAAAGCACTGTCGCAAGTTCGAATAGCGAATCGGCATGCAGGTTCGGGGACTCCATGCGGCTCGTCAATTCAACAGCCGCCATGGCAAGCTGTTCTGCTTGCCCATGTTCTCCTAAGCGAGCAAGGATTGGCGCCCGGGTAGCCCGCCACAGTGCCTGTGATTCGATATCGTCATCCGAAGTAGCCTGCTCCGCGATCACAAGCAGAGACAGCGCCTCCTCGTCTCGGCCTTGATCGCGGACGAGACGAGCTAGCAAGGCAGCCATTGTCGAAAGAAAGTAGGTCTCGCCTTTGGCTGCAAGGAACTCAAAGTCAGCTCTGACCTCTCGCTCGGCCGCAGCGGGGTCGCCGCCGTGCAATTCAACGCGTGCGAGGTCGATTCCAGTGCAAGCCACGTGCACCCCCTCTCCAAGATCACGCAACGTCGCTCGGCCAAGTCGGTACAGTTCGCGCGCCTGACTCAACTCCCCATTCATGGCACGAAGCTGGGCGAGCGCGCACATGACATTGCACTCCACCTGCCGGTCCGTAAAGCCGTCGGCCAGGAGCTTTTCGCACTGTTCGATCGCCCGCACCACCGGCGTCGGCGCATAGAGCGCGTTGAAAGCAAGAGCCCCACCAACCTTCGCAACAAGCCTGTCATTGGCCGCCAACCGACCATGTTCGATCGACCGTTCACCTGCGTCCGCGGCCAGGCTGTAGCGGCCCGCCATGCCGTGAACGAGCATGATCAATCGCCACGCTGTGGCAAGCTCATTGTGTGCCTTTTCAGCGTCGAGCGATTGAATTAGCTCCCGAGTCGACGTGACTATCCCTTCCCCGATTGCTCCAGATTCGCCGCTGTAAAGCTGAAGAAACGATTCCATCAGCGTGCTCGCGACCATTACCCGGGGCTTGGAGAGTCGATCAGCAAGCGCATTGCCTTCCTTTAGCACTCTCCGGGCATTATCGAACTGCCCTACTCCAACTAAGGTTTCACCGAGGTCGGGGAGTAGTTCGACGCGCTGGGGGTGTTCATCTGGCAACAGTGCACACGCGCGCTGAAGCAAGCCCGCGGCCGCATGCATATCGCCACGCGCCAGTGCCCGTCGGCCGGCACTCGCCAGCCGACGCGCTCCGTCCTGACCAATCGCCGCACCGGCGTCGTCAATCGGCCCGAGTTCGCCCAGGTACTTGTATGCCTGCTCCAGGTGGTACCCAAGGATCGCCTCGAACTCTTGGCCGCGATCACTTTCGGCGTTGACCTGGTCGGCCCATTTCACGAACTCCACGTGCATCGTCGCGCGAGCGCGCTTGAGCAGGCCGTTGTAGACGGTGTCGCGGACGAGATGGTGGTCGAAGCGGAAGCGCGGGTCGGCGTCTTCGACCGCGGATGGGCGGATAAAGTGCTTGCGCGTCAATGCCTGCAGCTGATCACCGACGCGGTCCTTGAGCTGCAGTGGCGCCAGCGATTGAACGGCAGAACGCGGGAACTCCATGCCGATAACGGATGCCGGCTCAGCCGCGGCGCGCTCCGACCGTTCCAGCTTGTCGAGCCGGGCCTCCAGCAATGCGTGGATCGTCGGCGGCACGACGATGTCGGCGTCGCCTTTGACCGCGACCGGCGAGCCGTCTTCGTTGACCGTACCAGTGTCGACCAGCATCGACAGCATCTGCTCGACGTACAGGGGGTTGCCTTCGGCAGCATCGACAATGCGCTTGACGAGTGAATCGGGCAGACCGGCAGACCCAAGCAGGTTCGACACGACCTGCGTGGCAGCCTCATCGGACAGCGGCTTGAGCACCAGCCGTTTGGAATCTTCGCGAGTGCCCCACTCGGTGCGCGACTCGAGCAGGTCGTGCCGCGAGGTGGCGACCATCAGCACCGACGCACCTTCGACGGTGTCCAGCAGGTTTTCGAGCAGGTCGAGGAACGCCGGTTCCGCCCAGTGGATGTCATCGATCATCGCGAGCACCGGGCCGTCCTTCGCCAGGTGCTGCAGGAAGCGTCGCGCGCCCCAGTTGATCTCGTGCAGCGGGAACTGCCGCGGACTCAGGCCCGCGGCGGAGGCGAGGCGGTCGGCGACGTCCTCGTCGCCGACGCATTCGAGCAGCTTGGCGCGTGCGATCTCGGGCGTGTCGTCGCGCTCGATCTCCGCCGCCGCCACCACCATCTCGCGCAGCGGCCAGAAGGTGATCCCCTCCCCGTACGCGAGGCAGCGGCCGAACACGAGTCGGGCCTGGCCTCTGACGCGGTCCATCAACTCGCGGACCAACCTCGACTTGCCGACCCCGGCATCGCCGATCACGGTCACGAGTTGCGCGCGCCGCGTTGAAATGGCAGCGTCCCACGAGGCCAGCAGCGCGGCCAGTTCAGCGTCGCGGCCAACGACCGGCGTATCAACCCGTCGCTCGTTGCCGTACAGCCCCTGCGCGCTGATGATGCGGAAAGCCGGCACCGGCTGCGACTTGCCCTTCAGCGTCAGCGGCTCGACCGCCTCCGCCTCGACTGCATCGCGTACCAGCCGATAGGTAACGTCGCCGATGTAGATCTCGTTGGCCGGCGCCGCGGCCTCAAGCCGCGCGGTGACATTGACGGCATCGCCGGTGGCGAGCTTCTGGTCGGCCGTCGGGTCGTCGAGGGCGACCACCTCGCCGGTGTTGACGCCAGTGCGCGCGGCGAGGGTGACACCGAAGTGCTTCTCCAGCGTCGCGTTGAGCTCCTTGAGCTTGTCGCGCATGCCGACCGCGGCGCGGACTGCGCGCAAGGCATCGTCTTCATGCGCGCGCGGCAATCCGAACACCGCCATGATCGCGTCGCCGATGTACTTCTCGATCTTGCCGCCGTGACGCTTGATCTCCTCGGCCATCGCAGCGAAGTAACGCTCCTTGACCTCATGCAGCGCCTCGCTGTCGAGGCGCTCGCCCAGCGCCGTCGAATCCTTCAGGTCGGTGAAGACGAGCGTGACGGTCTTGCGCACCTCGTGCGCGGGCAGCGCTGCCGCGGCTGCCGCAGCCAGTGGCGCGCCGCAGTAGCCGCACAGCCGGAACTTGGGCGGGTTCTCTTCGCCGCAGGCGGGGCACTTCACCATGCGCGGGTCTCCCTGCTCGCGCGGGGCGATGACTCGATCACGGAAAGTCGAAACATGGCGTCAATCAGTCGCGTGACCCCCAGCTCGGGAAGTCTTCAACGACTTCCGTGTGCGTGATCACCTGCGAACCGTTCCAGAAATGAAGATGAAATTCCGACGGCTCGAACGTAAAGCGGATGTCCGCGCCCGGAACCAGGTTCAGCATCAGTTGATGTGCCGCGCTGGGGCACACCGAAGCGATGGTCCCGCCAAAGCGCGCCTGGATGTTGCGGTGGTAGTGGCCGCAGATCACGCGTTCGACGTGCGGGTGCTTGTTGATGATCGCCGCCTCGGCGGCGGGATCCTCAAGCGCCATTTCGTCCATGATCGTGAGGCCGGTCACGAGCGGCGGATGGTGCTGCGCCACGATCGTGGGCCTACGCGAGGCCGCCAGGGTCTGGTCGAGCCATCGCAGGCGATCGGCGCACAGCCGGCCACCGGGCGCACGGGGAATCAACGTGTCGAGCACGACGAGCCGGACCGGAAAGTCTTCGACGACATACTGGACAAAGCCGCCCTCGCCGGCGAGATGCCCATGCTCTGGATAGGCCGCCCGTAGCGCATCGCGGTCGTCGTGGTTGCCGACCGCAAGGTACAGCGGCATACGCGCCGCGATCGGCGCCAGAAGCTCGCGCAGCGTGCCGTACTCCTCCGCGGTGGCGTGATCGGTGAGGTCCCCGGTGACGACGGTCGCATCGGGCTCGCGCGGTAACGCGAGCACCTTGCTGACGCAGCGCTCGAGCATGCTCGCCGTGTCGATGCGGCCATAGGCCAGCCGGCCTCTCGGCACGATGTGCGGATCGCTGATCTGGCACAGCAGCATGCGCGTTGTCCCGTATTCGTTGCTGTTGAACGCCGAGTTCCCCGGCAAGGTCGGAGCGTAGACGATGCCGGACTATCCGGGAGATGCGACGCCCTGCAGTGTGCGCGGCGCGCGACGGGCGGCCGCTGCGGGGTGTCAGAGCAGCAAGGCGGCAGCGTTGATGATGCCGACCGATAGGGCAAGCGCGCCAAGGAACACGCCGCTCGCCTGCTGGCCTTCGGCGACGTTGCGGTTCAGCGCCGGCAGCATCCGTCGCAGAATTGCGATCGTGATCAGCTGCACCAGCAGCGCGACGATCGACCACACCAGCATGTCAAGCATCGCGCCACTGGTCGCGACAACGCTGGCCAGTGGAACTGCGAAACCCAGCATCGCACCGGCGAGACTGTAAGCGGCCGCCGCGTTGCCCTGCCCAATCAGGCGGAACTCGGGAATCGGTGCGACCGCGACGTAGGTGACCAGGCTGGCCGCATAGATCAGCAGGGCGCTACCGAAGTACGCGACCGCGTACGGCAGGTCTGCTATCGACTCGGCGATCGCCGCCGACAGCGAGAACTCATCCATGACGTTCGAGCGCGATCACTGCAGGGTCAGCGGCAGCGCGCGCACTAGGGCTTGACTTCCGACTTGTTGATTGACCGGTCACTCGCGTCCATCGGGACCGTCTGCGCATAACCGCCGTCGACGGCTTCCTTGCGCAGGTGCACCTGGGTCTCTTCGCGATAGTTCTTTGCATAAATGGGTCCGACGAAGTTCACACCCGCCTGGTGGTCGGGCGATCCAGGCGGCACCGGCAGGCACTTCTGTGCGTAGCCCCAGTCGTAGACGCAGTCTTCCAGCTTTGCGTAATGGTCGCGAAAAAAGGATGGCGGTGGCTTGGGCGGTGACGGCATCACCGGCGGCGGCACGGTCTTTCCGGCAGGCGCGACCTTCGGCTGCTCGCTCCTGCTGCATCCGGCGCTCACGACGACAAACAGCAACAGCGCGGACACTGCGCCCCGCAGCGCCGCAGGCGATGTCATGCGTGAAGTCTCGTCCGGTCTTGCCATCGCCCCATTCTGTACCGAAGTTCGTATGCCGCGCGCCTAGCCGTCGTAGGCCGTGAGTACGACGTCGGCACCGGCCTCGCGCAATGCGATGAGTGCCTGATACTCGGGTGACGCATGCCACCGTTGCAACGACTCGAGGTCGGGAAATTCCGCGATGACGATGCGCTCGCCGTGACCCTGCCCGGCAAGCTCAGCCGCCTTCGCGCCCCGCATCAACACCCGGCCTCCGTGCGGGCCGAAGGTGGCCCCGACACGCTCGACGTAGCGCTGCCACGCCGCCGGGTCGGTGACGCGAATCGTGCCGACAATGAACGCTCGCATTGCCCCAATCAGTACAGGTCGGCGAGGTAGTTGGCGAGGTTCAGGATGTCCTCGTCGTTCAGGGTACTGGCAACACTGACCATGTTGCCGCCGTCGTTGGTGCGATGTCTGGCCTTGAAGTCCTTCAGCTGTTTGACGACGTAGTCGTACTGCTGACCGGCAACGCGCGGGACTTCGTTCTGTCCCATGAAGCCGCCAAGATGGCACATCGTGCACAGCGTCTCATCCGCCTTGGCCTTGCCCTTGGCCGCACGCGCCGGATCGACCTTGAACGCCGTCGCCGCCGGCTTCTGCGCGGAAAAATAGGCGGCGAGGTCGAACATGTCTTCGCGCGACATGTCCTTCGCCTTCGGCGTCATGTCCGGGTCGCTGCGTCGCCCCTCCTTGAAGTCCTTGAGCTGCAGGTAGATATAGCGCGAGGTCTGGCCCGCCAGAATTGGATACTGGCCCTTTGTCGAGTTCCCTTTCGGACCATGGCATTCGACGCACGCTTCGGCCTTCTTCGCGCCAGCCGCAGCATCCTGGGCGCTGGCGACCGGCGCGGCCACGACGACGACGGCAGTCAGGGCCCACCCAACCATGCGGTTCATACAATGCTCCGAGCAAAAAAAGGGCCGCCTGCGGGCGGCCCCGGACGTCAATGAGCGATTCTATAGCGCGAACACGAACACGCTGTTGCCGCGCTTGAAGTCGAGCTGCGTGTTACCACCGCAGCCCATCGCGATGTACTGCTTACCGCCGACCATGTACGAGACCGGCATCGCATTCGCGCCGGCGCCGCAGTTGAAGCTCCAGAGCTTCTTGCCGGTGGCCGAATCCAGTGCGTTGAAGCTGCCGTTGCCCTCACCGAAGAAGTAGAGGCTCCCAGCAGTCGCGAGTCCGCCACCGATCAGCGGCTGCTCGGTGTCGTGCTTCCACTTGATCTTGCCGGTGTCGACATCGACCGCGGCTACGCGACCCCACTGCTTCTCGCTCGGGATCACCTTGAACGCGCCGCCAAGCCACAGCTTGCCGCCGCCCGGGTACTTCGCAGCCTCGACGTGATAGGTCATCGGCTGGTGCAGGTTGAGCGCAATCGCCAGGCGGGTCTTCGGATCGAAGCTCATCGGCGACCATTCAACGCCACCGTTGGCGCCCGGCAGCATGCGTGCGCCTTCAGCGGTCGGCAGCACCCACATGTTCTCCTGCGGGATCATCGCCTCGGAAAAGCGGATCAGGTCGCAGTTCGAGCGGTCGTGCACGTAGACGTGCCCGGTTTTGCCGCCATGAATCACGCCCGGGATCATTCTTCCGGACTTGTCCTTGACGTCGACGAGGATCGGCGGGCTCACCGCGTCGAGGTCCCAGACGTCGTGCGCGATGTACTGTGAGTGGCACTTGTAGGTGCCCTTGTCGAGGTCGATCGCCACCAGCGAATCCGTGTACAGGTTATCGCCCGGTCGCTCTGCGCCGTACAGGTCAGGCGAGGGGTTGCCAACGACGAACCAGACTGTGCGGGTCTTAAGATCGACCGACGGATTCATCCACACCCCGCCACCGAGCGTCTGCCAGAACGAGCTGTCCTTGGCGAACGCCGCCTTCTCGGCCGCGATGTCGCGCTTCATGTTGCGGCCGGTCAGGTCATTCGGCGCCCACACGCCTTCATGGCCCTTTTCCGGGATCGTGTAGAAGGTCCACACGAGCTTGCCATCGTCGGCGTTGAACGCCTTCACGAACCCGCGGATGCCGTACTCGCCACCATTGGTGCCAATCAGCACCTTGTTGTCGACCACGGTGGGCGCCATCGTTTCGCTGTAGCCCTTCTCGGGATCGGCGATCTCGACGTTCCACAGGACATTGCCGGTCTTCGCATCGAGCGCGACCAGGCGCGCGTCAAGCGTCCCCATGAAGATCTTGCCGCCGGAAATGGCGACGCCGCGGTTATTCGGCCCGCAGCAGAAGGTCGTCACCGGACCCATCTTGTGCTTGTAGTGCCAGAACTGCTTGCCGGTCACCGCATCGATGGCATAGATGTGGTTGTAGGAGGTCGTCAGGTACATGACGCCGTCGACGACGATCGGAGCGGTCTCCATCGATTCGACGACTTCGGTCTGGAACACGAACGCCGGCCGGAGGTTCTTGACGTTAGCCGTGCTGATCTGGTTACCGCCGTAATACCGCGTCTGCGCATAGTCGCCATTGGTATGCAGCCAGTTGGCGTTCTGCTTTCCTGCATCGTTCAGTTGCGCCTGCGTCACCGCAACTGACTTGGGCACGCCGACGCCAGCGCCGCCCCTCTGTCCCGAAACTTCCTGTGCGACCGCTGCAGACATTGCCGCCGTGGCCGCGATGCCGACAATGAGCGCTCTCAATGAAACAATATTGGTTTTCACTCTTGTCCCCCTCCTTGTACTTGCGAGGCGCTATGCATCGACGCCGATAGTCGCGGTGCCAGACAGGTCGCCGTGTGGGCGGCGACAGCTCCATTCAACCGCTACTCGAATACCCGGTCTCGGTGGTGTCGACATCACACCGGGCAGGCAGATAATAGGCGCCGATCCCCGGCAATGACACAGCGGCCCCCGAAAATTGGGGAGGCGGCACGCAAGGAGAGAGGAATGGAAAGAGTCTGGACCCAGTTTCGCTGCGTCGCAGCAGGACTGCTGCTGGCGGTTGCCACCTCGGCATCAGCGCAGCAACGCAACATCAACTTCGATTTGCTGCAGGCGGCGCGCGGCGGATCAGTGGCAACGGCGCGCGCAATGCTGGACCAGGGCGCCAACCCCAACTCGCGTAACCGACTTGGCGATTCCCCCCTGAACACGGCATCGCGCAATGGCAACCTGGAGCTGGTCAAGCTGCTGCTCGAGCGCGGGGCGGACGTCAACCTTGCCAACCTCGCGCGCGTGACGCCATTGATGAGCGCCGTGTATGGCGGACACACGGAAATCGCGCGCGTGTTGCTGGCTGCCAAGGCGAACGTGGAACCGACCGACCGCATGGACAAGACGGCGATGATCTACGCCGCCGGTAACGGAAACGCCGAGTGCGTGGCCGCGTTGCTCGGCGCGGGGATCGGCGTCAATCAGCGCTACGCCAACGACGCGACTGCTCTGATGTGGGCTGCCGCATACGGCAAGAACGACAGCGTGAAGCTGCTGCTGGAACGGGGCGCCGATGTAGCGGCCCGCGATACGCGTGGTGAATCCGCGCT